>Ga0208900_1001922_pt1 | contig 10234 bp, 8 predicted proteins | sample AntAceMetag02UKK_FD_184763 | JGI IMG/M metagenome (GOLD analysis project Ga0208900, IMG submission 184763) | Saline lake microbial communities from Ace Lake, Antarctica - Antarctic Ace Lake Metagenome 02UKK (SPAdes) (version 2) | ecosystem: Environmental > Aquatic > Non-marine Saline and Alkaline... | reverse complement strand
GAGTCTACCGTTGAGACTGTCCTGGATGACAAACTTCAGTATGTCATCGTCGGAAATCAGAATGACGGCATGAATGCTATTGACTACCTGAAAAAACATTCTTCGGGAAGGGGAACCTTCGTGCCCCTGGATAGCAGGATGACACCTTCTCTCTCCAAACAAGACTGCCCTGAAGGAACATTCAGGCTTTGCGATCTTGTACACGCCACAGACGAAGACTTCGGTGGAGTTGTTCATCGCCTCCTGGAAGACATCCTGCTGGTCCCAGATTTGAACACCGCCATGCGACTGTGGAAGGATAACAACTTCACTGGAACTTATGTTACGCCGAAGGGAGACATTATAAGGCCTAACGGTGCGCTGACAGGCGGCAGCGAAAACAACGGGAGTTCTTCGCTGGGCGGCAGGAGAGAAATCACAGAACTGGAGAAACAGATTGACGAGCTGGCTCATGTTTTTGAAGCCAAAAATGAGAACAAAGATAAACTGAGCGATGCGACTTCACTTATGGAGACAGAAGTGACACAGCTGCGGACGGATATCCATGAGCTGGAACTGGAGATCAACAGCCGGAGAAAAGACATTGAAAGACTTGAAAGTGAAATCAAATGGATTGAGCAACGTATTGACGTGATAGCCTTTAACAGGGAAAGTCTCGAGTCAGAAAAAACACTGAATGTGGAAAACACAGTTGATGTCAAGGTCAAAATAGCATCTCTCAAAGGTGAAGTGGAGGCCGGTGACAAACGTATCCTGTCGATACAGGAGAAGTGGAAGGAGGCCAGAACCGAACTGGAGGAAGGCGAAAGAAACCTGACCGAAAAAAAGATCCTCCTTACATCCGTAGAAGAAAAAGCAAAATCGGGAATTGAAACCCTTTCAAGACTGGAAGGAACGGTAGCAGAGATAGATGGCCGCATCGAATCCATAACCGAAGACGTGGACGCCTGCGAGGCGAAGACTGCCGAAGCGATGGAAAGCGTTGACGATGAAGGTGAAACCCTGAAGCTCCTCTATAAACACCATGCTGATGCCGAAGACAATCTCTCCGAAAAACGTGAGTTCCACGTACAAAAGAATGTTATCTACAAGCAGAAAGAGCTGGAAATCCAAAAGGCGAGAAAGAGATCTGAAGGTTTTTCAAGGCAGCTCGGCGAGAAAGAGATGGAAACGCGCGAAGCAGTTATCCAGGCTGAAGTCCTCAAGGAAAGTGTCCATGAAAAGCTGGACGTCGATCTGGACTCACTTCTGCCGCAATTTCAGACGATGGACGAATCCGACGCGCAAAAAATGAGAAAAAGACTTGAGTCACATAAAAAGAGACTTGAGGAGTTCGGAGAGGTGAACCTTCTGGCCATCAGTGAACATGAGGAACTCAAGGAACGTCACGATTTCCTGGCAACCCAGATAAAGGATCTGAATTCCTCTCTCGACACCCTCCAGAAAACCATAACAAGAATCGATCAAATATCCAAAAAGAGATTTTCGGAGACCTTCGAAGCCGTGAACCACCATTTCAGGAATGTATTCCCACGGCTTTTCCCGGGAGGGAAAGGAAGCCTGTGTCTGACCGACGAAGCAGACATGCTGGAAACAGGTGTGGATATAGACATGCTGATCCCTGGAAAGAAAAAACAGAATCTGTCTCTCCTGTCCGGAGGTGAAAAAGCCCTCGCCGCCGTCGCTCTGATATTCGCCATACTCATGCACCGCCCGTCACCATTTCTGATCCTCGACGAGGCGGACGCTCCCCTTGATGACGTAAATGTTTCTCTTTTCAGGGATCTGGTGAAAGATATCGCGGAAAATTCCCAGATCATATTTATAACCCACAACAAAGGATCGATGGCGGCCGCCGATAATCTTATCGGCGTAACCATGGAGAAGCATGGAATCTCCACTACAGTATCCGTCAACATGAATTAACTCTTCCGGAGATCCGAACACCGCATATTTGTTATCACCGGAAAGGTTGTTTATAACTGAGCCGCGTTGAATATATCTTTCAAACAACAAAAATATAAAAGAGGATACAATAAACCCGACAAATGGAAAACAACGACGATAAAAGTTTTTTCTCAAGGCTTCAGCAGAGCCTGTCAAAGACAAGAGGTGGTTTAGTCAGGAACCTGGACGAGATGATTTCCGGAGAAAAGATTATATCTGGAGATATATTTGAAGATATTGAAGAGATCCTGATAGGGGCTGATCTGGGTCCCGCCTTTACATGTGACCTGATTGAAGAGATGAAATCCAGGGCAAAGAGAGATGAACTTGCGAGTCCGGACGCGCTCAAAAAAGTGATGAAGGGCAGGATGATAGAGATCCTCAAAAAATGCGAATCGCCGCTGCTGATCCCTGAAGGGGAGACTTATTCAATCATGGTGGTCGGCGTGAACGGAACAGGGAAAACCACCACCATAGGAAAAATGGCATACCGCTTCAAGAAGAATGGAATCCCTCTGTTACTGGTCGCGGCCGATACATTCCGGGCCGCGGCTATCGAGCAGCTTGAGATATGGGCCCAGAGAGTCGATGCCCCGCTCGTCAAGCAGAAAATGGGAACTGACCCCTCAGCGGTAATCTTTGACGCGATTCAATCGGTAGAATCGAGAAATGCCGTCATACTTATAGACACGGCGGGCAGGATGCACACAAAGACCAACCTCATGGATGAGCTAAAGAAGGTCAAACGCATCATGGGCAGAGAGCTGCCAGGCGCTCCTCACGAGACCCTTCTCGTCCTCGACGCGACCACCGGGCAAAACGCCGTTATACAGGCAAAAATGTTCAACAAGGAGATTGGCATCACCGGAATAGCCCTCACAAAACTGGACGGTACTGCGAAGGGGGGAATCATAATACGAATAGCACAGGAGCTGGAGATACCGATCCGATACATAGGAGTCGGAGAAGGTCTGGACGACCTGCGGCGCTTCAATAGCGAGGAGTTTGTAGATGCCCTGTTCGAATAGAGTGAATATCAGGGAGGAAATATTTACCACAAGTAACATCCGCGGTTGCCTCGCCGGTAAGAAGGTTTTTATCCCCGAATCGGCGTGGACACATTCTATTGTTGCCCTCTTACAAGCATAGATCTCTCATCAAAACAGACTTACAAGGCGTGGATATGAAGATAATTGAATGCATCCCCAATTTCAGTGAAGGAAGAGATCCCGGAATAGTGGAAGCAATTGCAGGTGCCGCCGCCCAAATCGAGGGTATCAAGGTACTGGACTTCAGTATGGACAGAGATCACAACAGAAGCGTGCTGACATTTATCGGTTCACCTGAAGCCTCGCTGCGCGGAGCGATCGCGGCCTGCGATATGGCTGCCGGGATTATAGACATGCGAAAACACAGTGGCGTCCATCCGCGCATCGGCGCTGTTGACGTGGTCCCCTTTGTCCCAATGGGGACCGCAGACATGTCAGACGCGGTGGAAGCTGCACACAGCTTTGGACGTATATTCGGAAGAAAAAACAATATTCCCATCTATTTCTATGGAGAATCGGCGCTCAATCAGAAGCGAAAAAATCTGGCAAACATTCGGCGGGGACAATATGAAGGACTCAGAGACAAAATGAGTGATCCGGCCTGGGCGCCGGACATCAGTCCCGACGAGTCGGTATTCAACCCGCGTCTCGGTGCAACCTGTGTAGGTGCGAGAAAGCCACTCATAGCATTCAACATAAATCTGAACTCAAACGACATCACGATTGCGAAGGATATAGCGAGAGCGATACGATATTCAAGCGGCGGACTTGAGCATGTTCAGGCATTGGGAATACAGCTTGAAAGTAGAAATATCGCCCAGGTATCAATGAATCTTGCCGATTACGAAACAACTTCGATCCGCACGGTCTTTGATACCGTAACGGAAAAAGCGGCCGGGCATGGCGTTGGCATCCTCGAATCCGAGTTGATAGGCCTCATTCCCAGAGCCGCTCTTGAGGGGGTGACAGCAGACTACTTAAAACTGTTGGACTTCTCAGAGAAGAGAATAATAGAGAGCCACTTCTGAGCATTTAATCAAGCACGGAAACATCCTCTTAATATCGTTGACTCTCTTTTTAAATAATGTTAGAAATCGCACCTTCAGAAACATGCGCCCCCGTAGCTCAGTAGGATAGAGCAACGGATTCCTAATCCGTGTGTCGGGCGTTCGAATCGCCCCGGGGGTACCAATTAAAACAAGGGGTTACAAACCACAAAGACGGTCTGTAACCCTATTTTTTTTGTGATTGTGATACATTTGTGATAATTGGAGCCTTCAGAGAATCCATAACCTCAATTCCTGCCCTCAGACTTTCCGAATAGTGATGAGCATACCGCATAACCATTGACGTGTTTTTCCATCTGCCAAGCTTTTGGACAGTAAATAAATCTACACCATTCTGAATAAGTCTTGTCGCAAAGGTATGTCTCAGATCGTGGAAACGAAGTTTTTTAATACCAGCCTTTTTCTCTGCCAGATGAAAAGCCCTGATGATAACGCTTGACCCGATCCTGTTGCCAAGATGATTAACAAAGACCCGTTTATCGGGATCTAAGACACCGGGCACTTTGTTTGCAAGAAGATCTAATACAGTTGCATTCAGCGGCAGGGTATCTACAGCCCTATTCTTTTGCTCCGTGATGATCATGGTTTTTCTTGTGAAATTTATCTGAGACCATTTGAGATCCATGATCTCCCCCTGACGAAGCCCGGTATGAATTGCAAAAATGATGATCTCCCTCAACCATAAAGATGATGACACCAATAATTTTTGTTCTTCATCCAGAGTTAACCAGCGCTCGACCTTATTGTTCACACGCTCTTTTCGAACTCGCATAACGGGATTATCTTTCACCCATTCCCATTCTTTCATGGCCAGATTGAACGTGTGCCCCATCAATGATAGCTCGTAATTGATCGTTCTAGGTGAAACGCCGTCCGCTCTTCGCTTTAACTTATATTCAGAAATCATATTTGGAGTGATTTGAGTTAAAAGGCTGTCTCCAAAAAAACCCCTTAGATGCTTTTCCAGCCCTTTATCCCTTAAATGAGATGATGGAGCTTTATAGATCGCGGAGTATTCCTTCATATAGCGATTCATAAGATCGTTAAAGGTTCTGTCTTCACCTTCCAGGTGCGGGAACCATTTGTCCTCTGCTATTTCCCCTTTTAATTTGTCAAAGATCCGTATGGCCAGCTTCTTTTGTTCCGTCTCGGTGGACCGCCGGAACTGCTCGCCATTGTGAGAAAAATTCATCCACCAGACCGATCCTCTTTTATATAGACCCATTGTTTATCTCCTTCCTGGGTCCCTCGATCCGGTCTGATTTCCCGTGACCAAGATTATAGACTTCATTCTTGCTTTGGTCAATTGTCTTCCTGACCAATCTGTCAATAGGAAGATTGACCTTTCTCTTTCTTGATTTATTCGTTCCGTCTGGAGCATTGGCCTTCTTGTTTTCCATCCAGAAGTCTATTTCCTGTTTTCTGAATCTAATAAGTTTGCCAACACGATAATGAGGAATATCTGATGTCATGGCATAGAGGGTCTTCACCTTGATCTTTAGATAATAGGAAAGATCTTTAATATCCCAGAATCCGCTCGATGGTTCATTTTCAGAATGGGGGATCATCGTATTTCCTCCACTCTTTCAGGGCTTCATGTGCCAGGAGTTCTATTTCATCGTTAGATCTTCCACCTTCTTCCTTTAATGTTTGGAGCTTCTCATCATAAAACTCTCTTTCTTCGGGAGAGTTAAAAGGGGGGTGGTCATGTCCACACTCCCTACCACTCCCTACCACCCCCAAATGTGCCTGATATTCTTCATCCTTTTCAGGTAGGGAGTTGGTAGGCTTTGATAACTCCCTACCAGTATATCCATATTGTCTCAGGAGGGTTTCGTATTCTTGAGAAGTGATCTTAAGTTCTGCGTAACCGTGGACACTCCGGCTTTTTAAACTCATACTCTTCAGGCGCTTGCCGATCCATTGCGGGGATACATGTTTATCTGTAGGCCTGTCCTCGTTGAACTTGGTACGGATTTCATTGGTCTTAATAGTCCATTCAAGAAGACCGTTCAGGCCGTTTTCATCGGCAATCTCCTTGATAATGGCAACAAGGCGACCTTCGAGGGTTTCTTTTCTGGATTCATCCTTTTCACCGGCAATGGCGAGGATTGAGTCTTCCAATGTCTGATGCTCGACAGGAAGGAGACTGTTTACAAAAAACATCGGCTTGGTAATGTCCCACAGCCTGCCCGATATGCCCTCTATTGTTTCCATGTCGGGAAAGATAGTGAATAGATGTCTTGCTCTCCAGGCGGTCAGCCTTTCTTTCAGTTCCAGGGCAAGTTCAGGACGCGGGTTTTCATAGTTGCCGGGACGGTTCGGCATGATGATAGGCAGGCACCTTGTTTCAAGTATCTTGTGCAACTGTTCGTTGCTGGATATGATCGTCGGCCCGTAGATGTCGTAGTACACAGTATCATTGAAGGGACCCAGATCCGGGTATTGGACTCGACTACACTTGGCCCCTTTTTCGGCACGTAAGAGCAGTATATCCTCACAACCGCCACGTTCGGCTTTCTTGGATATATCCAGCAGATCAAGGAACAATGTTCCATGAAGGTGTTGGCTGTATCGGAAAATAGTGGCTTCCCGCAGTTCAATGAGATGTATTCCACGGAAGGCAACATAGGTAACGGACTTGCCGGTTCTGCTTTTTCCCCTTTCCGCTACGGCATTGAAGAGGATATAGGGGCAGTAGTCTATACCGGGGTGATCATGCAGATAGGTCAGGAAAACATAATGAGCGACAATAGACCATTGCTCATCATCCAGAGCGGAGAACCGTTTCAGGTAGGAGAGCAGATCGTCATAGAGTGCGGTGTCTTCCTGGGCGAAGTAGCGCACAACTTCCGAAGCACGGGGAATGGTGAACTGGAAATGTTTCTTCTCAGGAATGGAGAAAGTTTCTGTCTCTGTAACATACTCCTGAGTAAAGACAAGTTTTCCATCCTTAATGATTGCATAGACCAGCTCCCCATCATCATTGACACATATATCCACCAGTCCGGGAAAGTATGCTGAAAGTGTTGAGTCGTTGAAGGTTTCCATTACCGGTCACCTCCATTTGAAAGTGTCCCTTTCTGAATGGCTTTCTTGATGCAGGCGGTTTCGAAATCTTTTGCGTTGTTACGCCTGGCCAATTGGTTTTGAAGCTCAAGCAGGGCGTCATCACGGTTTGTTATTCCCAGATGTGCGGCAAAGGAGGAAAGACAGCCATCTATATGGGAAAGATGCCATTCGGGGGATACTTCCACCACCGATTTTGGCAGAGGTTGTAGCTCGTTGTCAGAATTATCCTGATTGAAACAGTCCTGGACGGAACACCAGAGAGGATGGATCGTTTTCCGTTCTGTCTTTTTATTGTCCTCAAGACGAAGAGAAAACCACTTCATTGTAAGATGTCGCCACAGCCCGGCACGTTTTTCTTTCAGATCAGCAAGTGAATTTATCCCGAACCTTTTGAGTTCAGGGCGACGAATTTGAAACTCTATGCGCCAGACATCTTCCGTTGATTCACGTTTCCACAGATCAAGGAACCAGAACTTTGTTCCTCCCTGTCCGACTTCCAGACCCTTGTTATAGATGCGAAGCTGGACAGGAGACTTGACATCCCCGACATAATAGGTTTCCAACTTATCCTTGCCTAGGTAAATATTGCCCTTATCGGTGCGGGTGGCTTTGTGTGAAAGCAGGAACTCGTGAGACAGGCCGCCGGGAATCCAGAAATCGGCGCACAGATCGACACGGCTGACCTGGACAAACTGAACCTTCCCCTTGCCGATTGCCTTCAGGTCTTCGGTGATCCAGGATAAAGCGGTATCAATGCCATTAAGCCAAAGTGTCTTGGAACTGATGGAGAGATAGACGTTTGGAGATTTCCCCGGCTTCGCAGTCTTGGCGATAAAGAGATTATAGGCTTCAAACTGGAGATGGAAGCGGTAGTTCGGAGCCTTGCCCCCAGGCCTAAAAATGCATTTTCTTCCAGAAGGCAGACCGATGAGAAGCCCCTTTTTCTTCCCGGCCTCCTGTTTCTTTTTATCAAGAGTTCTTAATCTACGTTTCCAGTCTGATCCCCATACGACATATACGCCTAGATCAAGGGAATCAATACCGCAGAGTAGAAACTTAAATTCTGCTACTGGTGGGGTTGAAGCATGGCGTGTTACAGATAACGCCATGCCGGATTCTTCAAGATGATCACCCTGAAGTAAATCATCGGTTTCCTGGTTGTAAGCCGAGACACATTCTTCCTTGGTTACGGTTTTTCGGTCAGGTTCGGGGTAGCTCGCTCTCTCTCTGCGGTTCGCTCCTCCCCCTTCATGATCCCCAAAGCCAGAGGCTGTGTGTTGAGTCGTTTTTCGATTGGTATCTTGTGGCATTTTGTTTTCCTCCTTGTTTTAGAAAGAGGAATAGCAAAATGACGAACAGGACTACCGGACAGGAATTGATTTATTTTTTGTCCGGTAGTGGGATGGGTATTTTCCAGAAGTTTCTTGCGCGCTGGATACGCTTTTCGAAGGTTTCAGGTGTTTCTATAAAGTCAGGGTCAATCTGCTCCCCTGTAGTGTCGTGGGCTATTGCGTCAAAAAGGTCGTGTATATCGACAGCCTTAAGTTTTTGCCCCATTGCTATTGATATGAGGGACAGAAGACCAGCGAAGAGATACTTTATGTGCTTAATTTCAATTTTTGCTTTGGGTGTACTTCGGAAGGCTTTGGCAATAAGTGACATTCTTCCCCTTGCTTTTGTCTCTGTTGCCTTTTTAAAGATTTTCTTCATCTTCGGCTCATAAATCAGAAGCTTGTCGAGTCTCAAGAGTTTTTCAAAAGCTTCTTCATCACCCTGTCTTGCCTTTCTAAGAATATAGGCCGGATAGTCGCCATAAAGAAGAAAACAGGGGGCCCATACTCTTACAAAGAAGAGTACCTCAGGGGTGCTAATAAATTTTTGTATTTTTTCAGAATCTTCCAGATGATCTTCTATAATAAGATTCTCAATCGCCTTAAAATTCTCTTTAAGACTTTCAAAAATCCCGTTTTTATCTTCGGATTTCAGTTCATCCACAGCTTCTTGAAACTCTGATTGGGTAATGTGACGCAAGGAAGCTAAAGAAAACATTAACCCTTCATAGAAATCTATAATCTCTGATAACCTATTATCCAGTTGTCTGAGCGAATTTGTCAAACCAAGATAGACTTTTCCATGATTCTTGTAGAGCTCCAGCCATTCATCAATGGGTGGGAGAGAATCATAGCCTTCCATTCTTTCCCCAGCTTTTAACTTTTTCAGAGCATCATGCAAATCTTTAGAAGGCAGGGCAAATTGAAGAGCGGCAGTTCTTATGAGAAAAGTTTTGTCTTTCGCCCATTCTTTAAAGTGTACCATCTTCTCAATGTCTGCCATATGCTCCCCTTGCATTTGACAATATGCAGCACGAGCATCCTTACTGTCAAGGGTTCCCTTGGGCTCTCTTCGTTCGCGCCTCGACATCAAGATATTAACTTTACGTGCTCGTGATGAAAGTATGTGAGGTTTAATAGGTTTTGCGTAGTTCACCTACAAAGCGTGAAGATTGGTTTTCTGATCCGCCGTTGATTTCGGTTTGAAAGAGTGTAACGCCGGGCATAGCGAATCCCATTTCCCCTGATTATTTCAACCACGGGGTTTCCCCCCATTCTATATCTAGTGCGTCCTTACTTCTCCAACACCTCATCAGACTTGATTTTTTAAAATCAACAAAACTTACCATCTTCAAAAACACCTTCCCATATAAGATCACCTTTTCCTTCCGCAGGGTATAGTATTCCTTGCCCATGTGGCTTATTATCCTTTATGTATCCTTCGTATTTTCTACCGTCCGAAAATATGAAAACGCCTTTGCCTGTAAATTTCCCATCTTCAAATTTACCCCCATAGATTATAGCATCATGATAACCTCTTGAAAGGGTTAAGACAGAGGGGTCGGCGGTAACAGGATCGCTATATATACCAACACTTTTAATTCCTTTCATTTCATGCTCATGTTTATGAAATCCTCTGATTGCCGATTCCGGTGAAAACTGCCACCTGTTCCGGGAATAACCTTACCACTTTTCAATCATCCAATCCCCTTGTAGACAGCAATACCAAAGTGGCAGGTTTGCGTCAATGTTTTGCGTAGATTTTTCT
>Ga0208900_1001921_pt1 | contig 10235 bp, 8 predicted proteins | sample AntAceMetag02UKK_FD_184763 | JGI IMG/M metagenome (GOLD analysis project Ga0208900, IMG submission 184763) | Saline lake microbial communities from Ace Lake, Antarctica - Antarctic Ace Lake Metagenome 02UKK (SPAdes) (version 2) | ecosystem: Environmental > Aquatic > Non-marine Saline and Alkaline... | reverse complement strand
ATCATCTGGTAACCTTTTTTTATAGTTGGTTTTCTAAAAACTATATCTTCAAATGATAAGAGAATATCCTTTATAAAAAAAAATAGCAAATTCGAGAAAAGTATCCCGCCTTAAGTGGGTAGCCGACCTAAATATGCAATTCTGGGGGCAGAAGAAGATACATTTCATAAAATCGCTAAAAATTTAAGAGATCAAATTAATGATATTGATGTGGTAAGTGATGAAGATATCTCGGAAGGGGCAGATACAGAGGGAGTGAATAGACAAGTTGATTTGTTTTTATCGAGAAAAACACCTACATATGACTCCCACGGTAAACAATATTACAATTGTGTTATTATTGAAATAAAGAGGCCGGGGATATCATTAAATAAAAAACATCTACAACAGTTGGATGACTATGCAGAAATTATTGCAAGACATGAGGCTTTCAATAGTGCACATATGAAATTTGAACTGCTACTTATCGGCAGAAAGATTTCAAGAGATGACGTGCGGATAAAACAAAGAATGGAATCCCTCAAAGATAAAGGAGAGTTTGGTCTTGTAACTGACGGCCGCATTAAATGCTATGTAAAAAATTGGTTTACAATTTTTGATGAATTTAATTTAACTAATGGATATTTAATCGAAAATCTAAGCACAAAGTTAGAATCATTAGAGCAAACTCCAACAAATGATCTTGTGGAAGGATTACAGGTGAAATCCGTGTAGTTTATAAACGCCTGCTACAGTTTCTACATAGTTATTAAACTTGAGAGAAATGATATAAAATCACATTTTGAAAGGAAAAAATAAAAGGGGTTAAGTCTACTTTTGACCCTTGATTTTTCCCCAATGATGCGGGGTCAAATCTTGATTTTTGCACTATAAATTTCAAACAAGTCAAATGCTGCGGACAAGCCGCAGATTTAGGTCGTTATGCTTCATAAAGAGGAGAATAATGAAATCCAAAACATTAGATAAGTTATATAAACAAGCACTTGCCTACATTCAAGTCAATAGAGCTGAAGAACTGGAATGGGCTAGAGGAATAAATGAAAATACATTCAAAAACATCAGATCAAAAGGATTTTTAGCCGAATACTGTTGGGTTGTTTATGCTTCTGGTTTCAAAGTTTCCATAGTAGAAGAAAAATTTTCTGTTCTAAAGTCCGCATTCAAGGACTTTGATCTTCAAAGGTTATCTCGGATGAGGTCGATAAAGCCATCATTGGTGGCAATAAATAACGTAAGTAAAGCAGAAGGATTTTTGACAGGAGCGAAAAAGATATATGAAGAAGGGTTCAGCAATTTCAAAAAGAGGATTAAAGAAGATGGAATAGATGTTTTATGTGAACTTCCCTATATCGGTGACATAACGAAGAAACATCTGGCAAAAAATATTGGTTTTTCAGATATTGCAAAAGATGATATTTGGTTAGAACGAATAAAAGAACTATCTTCTGCATCAAGTGTAAATGAAGTAACAGGCTATTTATCGAATAAATTTAAGGAATCAGAGCATGTAATTGATGTTGTATTATGGAGATATTGTGCAGATAAAGGCTTACCAAAACCATAACAAAACACTGGAGTGGACGGCAATAGCGCCGCGGGTTAGCCAAGGTAATGAGTTCTGTATAAGCTCCTCATTCCCAGTGTTTATCTCAACCACCACTCAGTTTAACGTTATGCTTTTCTCAATAACTTATAATAATGGATAAATTATGAATACTAATGATATAATGAATTACACGCAAAGCCAAAGTAAAATACTGAGCAAGTTTACTATTTTTTTTACATCCTTCTATTGTAAACGTTAATGTTTCATGCAAAGAAGGCAGCCCCCCGGAAATAAAAGGCGAGATTGCAAAGGGTGATTTTCTTAATCTATTAAAGTGCCTGGACTCGTTTGTAAAGAAGGAAAGGCCCCAGGCGGAACCGTCTGAGAACGGCAAGTATAATTTTAAACCCATTGGCTGGATCTATTTTGGCTCAGAGGGTGGTGATGTAAATGAAACGATTAAAATTGGGCGGTTCTTAAGGGAAAGCCTTGCGGAAGTTGTTGTGCAAAATAAGTGCTGTAGTGCTTGCTTCATGGCGATTGTTGGCGCAGTAATCGTATATGCAGGGGAGCCATTCGGTGGAATCAATTTAAAAAAACAATTATAAAGTATCTGGATATGGCATAATCTGAAGATTATGAATATCGGCTATCACTCACTGACATGGCTTTCAAGAACGCCTCCAGGGAATATATAGAACTCAAGGTTGGCGACTGCTCTGATATCATGAAAATTGAGGATTTGCCCAACCAGAGAGTCAACCGGACCAAAGGGCAACGGAAGCCCCCTTTTGCTTTTAGACTTTTTCACCCAGGATTGGCAGCTTATGAGTAACAAGATTTCAGAAAACAACCGCAAAATATTTAGCGACCTGCTGTTGCAAATATGACAGACGAGGCAGAAAGCATTTGTACGGGTAAATACAGCATTGATTGATTTGTATTGGTCCGTGGGCAGAACCATTAGTAAAAAAGTTCGAAAAGAGACATGGGGTAAAGGCGTTGTAAAGGAACTGGCCGTTTATATTTTAGAAAATGCACCGGAGCATTTAAGGCTTGCAAAGGTGCGGTTTATTGAGCGCTTACCAAATTAATCTCCAACAATTGCACTCAAGCTGACCCCAAAAACCGAGTTTGGGTATTCATTCCCATTGAGGAGGTAGAATGAAAAAAGTCGTGCTTATCATCGTCATACTTTTTTTACCCTTTAACCTGCAGGCCCAGACAGAAGCCGAAACCATCGTAAAGAACGCCTTTGATTACTGGCGGGGCCAGGCATCCGTCTCAACCGCGGTCATGACCATTCACCGCCATGACTGGGAGCGGCGAATGACCCTCAAAGCCTGGACCCGGGGGGAATCTGATTCCTTGTTTGTGATTATTGAACCGGCAAAGGACAAGGGGAACGGTACCCTGAAAGCTGGCAAGGGGATGTGGATGTACAACCCCAAGGTCAACCGGGTGATCAAGCTTCCCCCATCCATGATGTCCCAGGGATGGCAGGGATCGGATTTTTCCAACAATGATCTGGCTAAAACCGACAGCCTGATCCGGGATTATGTCCATACCCTGGAGGAGATACGCCAGGATCAGGGCAAAAAACTCTATCAAATAAAATCACTCCCAAAACCGGATGCCCCTGTGATCTGGGGCATGATCAAGCTGACCATTCGTGGGGATAATATCCTTTTAAAAGAAGAATTTTTTGATGAAGATTTTAAGAGCGTAAAAGTGATGACAGCCTGGGATATCCAAATGACCGGCAACAAACTTTTTCCCATGAAATGGAAAATGCAGAAGACCGATGCCCAGGATGAATATACCCAGTTTGTTTATGAAGAGATCGAGTTTAAAAAAAGTTTGAGTAACCGTATTTTTACCCGGACCAACCTTAAAAACCCGGGATTATAAGGGAGTAACTGACATGTCAGTGGAATTAAAAATGGCGTGGCGAAATATCTGGCGGAACTCCAGACGGACCCTTCTTACCATTGCGGCCATTGCCTTTGCCAGCATGCTTCTGGTTTTTATGCTCTCGTTCCAGCTCGGCTGTTATGAAACAATGATCAATACCAGTGTTAAAATCAGCACTGGCCACCTCCAGGTTCAGGCAAAAGGGTATCTTGAAGATAAAAAAATGCGTCTTGTCATCAAGGACCCGGATCAGGTGGCAAGCGTTCTTGAGACGATAGACGGGATTGATTCCTACACCTTCAGGGCAAACGGATTCTCTTTGGTATCGTCTGATAAAAGGACCTACGGGGTTGTGGTAACCGGGATCGATCCGGAACGAGAAGCCGCTGTTTCAACCATTAAATCCCTTATCCGGAAAGGACGCTATCTAAACGCGGATGACACCTATGCAGTCCTCATCGGCGAACACCTTTCCAGAAACCTGAAAGTGGATATCGATGATGAACTGACAATACTGGGACAGGGGCGTGATGGCTCCATTGCCGCAGCGGTTTTGACCGTAACCGGTATTTTCGATTCAGGCCTTGATGAATTTGACCGGAACATCATCCTGATGGGGCTTGCAGGGTTCCAGGAAGTTTTTTCCATGGGGAAAAGTGTTCATGAAGCCATCATAATGGCCGACTCCCTCAGGGATGTGGCCATGGTGAAGCAAGAGATCCAGAACCATTTTTCAACTGCCGGGGATGACACAAAGCTTGCAGTCCCCGACTGGATGGAGATCATGCCAGGGCTGCTCCAGGGCATACAAATGGATCTTTTTTCCGGTATCATGATGTATATCATCCTGATTGTTGTGGTTGCCTTTTCAATTTTTAACACTTTTTTAATGGCTATTTTTGAAAGAACCCGGGAATTCGGTGTCATGATGGCCATCGGCACAACACCTTCCCGGATTACAAAACTTGTCATGTTTGAATCCATCTGTATGACCCTTGTTGGAATTTTGCTGGGAATCCTTGGCGGCAGTCTTATTACCCTTTATTTTCAAAAATATGGTATCTCCATTGCCGGTACGGAAGATATCTTTAAAGAATACGGGATCCCTGACAGGCTCTATCCTAGGCTTTCTTTGATATCCAGTACGGCAGGGCCCTTGGTGGTCTTTTTAATCACCTTTGTTTCTTCCGTCTTTCCGGCCCTGAAGATCAGGAAACTTAAACCTGTTGACGCAATGAAAACGGTATAAATGAAAGGTAAACCACCATGTATGTCATCTTAGCCTGGAGAAATATCTGGAGAAACCCGAGACGAACCTTTGTCATTCTTATGGCTGTGATCATCGGCGTATGGAGCATGATTTTTTTAGGCGCTCTCATGCGGGGCATGGAAAGAGAGATGCTCAAAAATGCCATTTCCACACTGACTGGCAGCATCCAGATCCATCACAGGGATTATCTTGACGATCCTGTGGTTAACAACAGCTTGGATAATATAGGTCGACTTGATACCGCCTTGGATAAAATTCTTGGTCAGGACAGCCTCTGGGCAAAACGGGTCCGGGTCAATGCCGTGGTGTCAAATGCCAGGCACTCGGGCGGCGTTACACTCGTGGGAATTGAACCTGAAAAGGAAAAAGCCGTGTCCTTCATCGGAAAGGCAGTTACACAGGGCCGCTATCTGGTAAAAGAGGATAAGAATAAAATCCTGGTCGGTCGGGCTTTCTTAAAAAAATTTAATACAAAAATCGGGAACAAGCTGATCTTCATGTCCCAGGGCACAGACAATGAGATTGCCTCAAAAGCCTTCAGGATTGTCGGGGTTTTTCGCGCAGAATCAGAGGCGGTTGAAAAACGATTCGCCTTTGTCCCCCTGCCCCAGGCTGCAGGCATGCTTAAAATGGGAAATTCTATTTCCGAAATATCTATCCTCCTGCCGGAACTTGATATCAGCGGCAAAAAGGAAGCCCTTGTGGCAAAGAAGCTTGTGGCTGCCATTGACGACAAAACAATTAATGTTGAAACATGGCAGGACCTTTTGCCCATGATGAAGGCATATCTCGAGATGTCGGGATTTTTCCTTTATATTTGGTATTTTGTGGTTTTTGTGGCCATGGGGTTTGGGATTGTCAATACAACGCTGATGGCCATCTTTGAAAGGATGCGGGAGTTCGGGTTGATGAAGGCCCTTGGCATGAGACCCGTCCAGATTATAATAGGAGTGATAACAGAAAGTTTTTTTCTGTTGGTTCTGGGGATATCCCTTGGCACGGGCTTTGGATTTTTAAGTGTTGCCGCCATTGCACGAAACGGGATTGATCTATCTGCCCTGGCAGCAGGAGCTGAAATGTGGGGAATTCCGCGAAAACTTTACCCAGAAATCTGGGCACAGGATGTTGTCGTTGCAGGGCTTGTGGTTCTTGTCCTAGGCATTTTTGTGAGTTTATACCCTGCAGTCAAGGCGGCAAGGTTTACCCCAACCCAGGCCATGACAAAAAATTAGCAGGGAAACCATAATAAACCTATGCGCAAACAATGAAGTTGATGCGGTACACCAGATGGAGACATGATATGGCGATTGTTGAAATAAAGGATGTCAAGAAAACATACTTTCAGGGGAAAGTAAAGGTTGAGGCCCTGAGGGGAGTTGACCTCACCATAGATAAAGGAGAATTTGCCGCCATTGCAGGGCCGTCCGGGTCCGGCAAAACCACTTTGCTTAATATTATCGGTGGCCTTGATCTGCCCGACGGCGGGACTGTAATCCTGGACAATAATCCATATGCCCAAATGAACCAGGCCTCTCTTGCATCCTTAAGACTCCACAAAATAGGCTTTGTTTTCCAGGCTTATAACCTGATACCAGTCCTGTCCGCTATTGAAAATGTCGAGTATGTCATGCTTTTGCAGGGTGTTCCCCGAAAAGAAAGAGAAGAAAAAGCCCGGACCATTCTTGATGATGTCGGGCTTGAAGGCAAATACAACAGAAGGCCAGCCGAGCTTTCAGGCGGCCAGCAGCAAAGGGTGGCCGTTGCAAGAGCCATTGTTTCAAGTCCTGCCATTGTGCTTGCGGACGAACCAACAGCAAACCTTGATTCAAAAACCGGGGAAAGCCTTTTGCTGATGATGAAAAAGATGAACAAGGACAAAAAAGTTACTTTTATTTTTTCAACCCATGACAGCATGGTCATGGCGTATGCCAGGCGTCTTATCACGATAAAGGACGGGCGCATTGTAAATGATGAAACCAAATAGCTGCCACATCTGTTTTCTTGTCCCTTTGTTTTGTTTTGTTTTCATTTTTACATCCCTGTGGGCCGAACAGAAAACTTTTACTGATACCATCAACAACCAGTTTGGCGGACACCTGAAACTTGAAGGAGGCATAACAGGGTATGATGCCCAATCCTATTTCGAACCCGTGGGAACCCAGACCGGTCTGGATGGTGCTGCCAGCATTCGGTTGACGGACAAACTTGCGTTTTCCGACATTTTTTATATTGAAGCCCATTATGAAGCAGCGGTCAGATTTGGAAACACCTATAAAAAAAGGACAGCGCTTCAAGAAACTTTCCCTTGGCTGCCGGACGGTCTTATGTCCCGCGTCTCAGATATGGATAACCGGCGGCTTTTTGACCTGACAAAAACAGTTAAAGAGACTGGAGACACTCTTTTGTGGCACCGGCTGGACCGGCTCTTTTTTTCTGCCAAACCCGCCTGGGGCGATATCATGGTCGGCAGGCAGACCGTGACATGGGGAAACGGTTTGATATTCAATCCCATGGATCTGTTTAACCCGTTTTCACCCGCTGACATTGTCCGGGATTACAAAATGGGGGATGATCTGGTCTCTGTCAGGTTGAATACTGAGGCCATAGAAGAGATCAATCTTTTGTATGTTCCAAGGCGGAATGTCACAACCGGGAACCTCGATGCCGACGCCTCCTCAATTGCAGGCAAACTCCATTTTTTTGCAGGCGATATGGAAGTGGACCTGATGGGTGCCCGGCATTATGACGAAACCGTCTTTGGTTTAGGCGGCACTGGCTATTTAGGCGATACGGCCTGGCGGTGCGATATTATCTGGTCCTCCCTGGAAGATACCCCAGGCAAGAGCGGGTATTTCGAGATTGTGGCAAATATCGATTATTCCTGGATCTGGTTTAATAAAAACATGTATGGGCTGATCGAGTATTACCATAACGGGCTTGGAAAAGACAATTATACCGATGCAATGGGAGATTTTGCCCTGATGGAAAGAATTGATCGTGGAGAATTGTTTGCCCTTGGGAAAAATTATATAAACACACAGATCCAGGTGGAGCTCCACCCGCTTTTGAATCTCTATTTTAATACCATCAATAATATTAAAGACCCATCCGGTATTTTCCAGCCCAGACTAAGCTACAGCATGACCCAGAACTCGACCCTCCTCCTGGGGGGCAATATTTTTTATGGCAGCAGGGAAAGCGAATACGGCGGTTTTCTGATCCCGGGCACACCCTATTACACCAATGCTGCGGCAAATGGTTATCTCTTGTTTACCTATTATTTTTAGCAGGGCTTTAAAAAAATGTTGCCCTTGTAAATTTTAAACAAAGAAAACTTTAAAGCAAAAAGAGATAGAGAAAATAGACAGAAAGAATTATTTCGGCATATCCCAGAGGGTATGGGCAGTTTGCACAAGAGTGTTCTAATACAGGCATAGTTGCATGGCGGAACGGGTGGGACAACTGGTACTTGATAGTGCTTCCATTCAGCGTGGCCGGAATAAGTAGGAAGATGGGGTCAACCCCTGATTTATAGATGGATGGAGAAACTTGTAAAAGCAAAATACGTCTATGAAGCAGGGATCAAATTTACTTGATCAAATGAATTCAATGCCAAAGGGATCTCCAATGGGAAATGAATACAAGAGCATTTTTGTCAAAGATAATGTTCTAAGAGCTGAGGCCGTTGTAAAGCTTACAAATGCAAGATTTGTGGATGTTATAAACGGCTGTTTTTTCGATGACAATGTGAATATTTTGATAAAAGATGGGAAAATCCTGTCCATGCCGGGTCTGGAAAATGAAACCTTGGAAATCCAACCTGATTTTACAATTGATTTGCAAGGAAAAACTGTCTTACCCGGCCTTTTTAATGTGCATTGTCATATACAAATGATCAATCCCACACTTTTTTCAGATTTTAAAACAATCAAAGCCCGGAAAACATATCACGATCAACAGGTTGAAAGAAACATGGCTGATTGTTTGTCCAGGGGTATTACCAATATCCGGGATGCTTATTCAGATGATTTAAGACCTAACAAACTATTAAAAGATCGCATTCAGATAAAAGAGATCCCCGGGCCACGTATCATGCAGGCTGTTGTTGTCGGTGCTCATGGGGGATATCTATCACCGGAGTTTCAAGGGATTAAAAAATTTTTGTTAAGACTTTTGGGACTTGGAACAATTGAATATGAAGATCAAAATTCAGGCGTAATCGTATTTTCTCCTGGTGCAACTGCACAGCAGGTTCGAGACACTGTTGATAGAGCTCTTAATGAACGTGGAGCTGATGTAATCAAGGTAGGGGAATCCATGGAAAAAAGTCTTCTTAATCCAAATCCAAGCACCATGACTATGGAACAGCTGCATGCTATAACTGATCAGGCTCGACGCCGGGGTGTGCAGAGCACAATTCATTCTGTTTCAGTGGATACGTTTCAAAGGGCTGTGAAAGCAGGATTTTCATCTCTGGCTCACATGGCTCGCGATGGTGAACTCACGCAGCAAGATATTGATGCCTGTTTGAATTCTGATTGTATCATCGAACCGACCTTGTCTGTGGGGTATGACATGAGCTGGCGTCTGAAGGGAGATCAGTTTGACAAGGATCCGAATCTGGAAAAACTTTATGATTTTAGAAACAAAACATTTATTTCTCTGGCTGAAAATTTCTGGACACCGGAACTCAAAAAATTTGTCATAGCCGGGTTTAACAAAGCGAATCTGGGCAAGTATAAAATGCTCGGTATTTTAGACCTATCCAAGTTACTGGCACACTTCAGCCGGTTGGCACATTATGGCATTGAAAATACAAAAAGACTATTAGCACAGAATGTCACCATGGCTTGCGGAAATGATGGGGGTATTCAGGCTTGTACTCCAGCGATGATAGGGCATGAGCTGTCCATTTTTGATCTTTTTATGAATGATGAGGCTTCCGGACAAAAATTTGATGGCATAGCTGCTGTACAGACGGCAACCATTAACAGTGCAAAATCCATGGGAATCGATGATAAATTCGGTTCAATTCAAACCGGCAAAATTGCTGACATGGCGGTTGTGACCGGTAATCCATTTGAAGATTTTCGGGTGATTGGAAAACATGTTGACGCATTATTTATGGATGGTGAATTGACTATCAATAACTGCAATCTGGCCCTTAAATAGTGAATTCGGAGGGAAAGCGCCATTGATGGCGGGAATATCCATCATTAAGGTTCGTCATGCCCGGGGATCTCTTAAATTGAATTTTCCAGAATTGTCTCTCAAGAATAAAAGAGCATTGCCTCACTTAATTTTTTATATGGCACGTTTTACATTATTGCGCCACCATTCTTTTTTATATGGCGCAATAATGTAAAATGTGCCATATTGTTATCATGCCAAAACAGGTACCACAAAATGAGTTAGATGCTGTTCTGAGAGCAGTCGACCAATTTACTGAAGGCGCGTCCGTTAAAGATATCAGTGATATCATGGAAAATTTGTTACCACGTAGGA
>Ga0208900_1001920_pt1 | contig 10238 bp, 12 predicted proteins | sample AntAceMetag02UKK_FD_184763 | JGI IMG/M metagenome (GOLD analysis project Ga0208900, IMG submission 184763) | Saline lake microbial communities from Ace Lake, Antarctica - Antarctic Ace Lake Metagenome 02UKK (SPAdes) (version 2) | ecosystem: Environmental > Aquatic > Non-marine Saline and... | reverse complement strand
ACCTAGCTTTTTTGCGATATCCTCGGTATTATCTGAAATATAAGGGGAGTTGACTTCTTAAAATGGTTTAAAAAAATAAATAGTTTTTATTCATTCACGATAATAAATAGCGGAGCTATAATATTAACCTAAAATTTAGTGTAAAACATTTTTAAATGTTCAAAATTCAAGCTATTCCATTGGCAAAAATCATTTTATTGCATATTGCAAATTATTTGCTTGCAATATGCAATAAAATTTTCTACGGTAAAATTACACCCGTCTTCATTCTGGGTTATGGGGATAAATATTTAAACAAGGACCATCCAAATGCCTTTGGATATTACAGACAGAGAATCAATTAAAACTATTCTATTCAAAGTCCTCAGGGGTGTATACAGACTTGAGCAATATGAGGTGAATAAATTCGGCCTCACATTTCAACAGATATACCTGTTGAAATTTTTGAACCGCAGCCCAAAACTGTCCATCAGCAATATTGCAAAAGAAATGCGGATGAAAATTTTTCCCGCAACAAGACTTGCTGACCAGCTTGAGGAAAAAAACCTTATCAAAAGGGAAAAAAGCACGACAGATCGAAGAAGTGTTCTCGTCAGCCTGAGCAAAAAAGGTCAAGCCCTTATAAAACGAATTGATGACAATGCCCTTGATCTAATCCTTGATAATATAAGCGGGTTTCCAAAAGACAAAATTGAAGCCTTTTTATTAACCTCGGAACACTTTGAAGAAATTTTAAACCCAAAGGCTGCCGATGGAAATAAATAAAAAAAACATTGTCATAACCGGCGCAGACTCAGGTATTGGCCAGGCTATTTTAAACCATCTAAATTCTATGTTTGATTGCAAAATTACGGCATCGGACCTGAATACAAACCATATTAAAGACAGTGCCACTGTTTTCCCTTATCAATGTGATTTGGGAAAACCTGAAAACATTGACAACCTGTTTGACTTTGCCATATCAAAAATGGGCGGTATTGATATCTTTATTGCCAATGCGGGATTTGCCTATTATGAAAAAATCGACAAACCAGATTGGGACCACATTCACAAAATATATGAGATTAACACCTTTTCCCCGATCTATGCTGCGGAGAAAATGAAACAATTGCATGGCGCCCAGCCATACACGGTGGTCGCAACAGCAAGTGCCATGGCTTTTTTGCCTCTTGCCGGGTATGCCCTTTATTCCAGTACAAAAGCGGCTCTTAATGGGTTTGCCCTTGCCTATCGGCATGAGCTGAACAAAAATCAGAAATTACAAATAGTCTACCCCATCGCAACACGAACAAAATTTTTCAATGCCGCCGGAGGCAGTCCCCTTCCCTGGCCAAGTCAAACGGCTGAACAGGTTTCCCAAAAAGTCATCAAAGGCATTTTAAACAATAGAGAAACCATCATCCCCTCTCGGATATATTCCGTTTTAAAATTTCTGGACAGATTCCTGCCTTTTATCATGCGAATAGAAGCCTTTATTGAAGCCCGGAAATTTAAAACCTGGTTAGCCCCAAAAAAAGGAAATTGAAATGAAAAGCAGATATGGCGGATATATGGGTAAGGTTCTCGACATTCATCTTGGTACAAAAAAATGTTCGACCTATGATATAAGTGACAAAGACCGCAAGCTTTTCATCGGCGGCAGATTTCTCAGTACAAAAATTCTATGGGATGAGCTGCCCAAGGGTATTGATCCCCTTTCTCCCGAAAACCTGATTATCATCATGACATCCCCCCTGACAGGAACGGGAGCCCCTTCTTCAAGCCGCTATGACATCTCTGCAAAGAGCCCACTTACAGGAGCCATAGGACATTCCAACAGCGGCGGCAATTTTGGCATTTTCCTAAAAAAAGCAGGATATGACGGCATTATTATCCGGGGCAAGGCAAAAGAGAAGGTCTATATTGAGATCATCAACGATAAGATAATTATAAAAAATGCAGATCATTTATGGGGACTTGACACAGAAAAAGCCCAGAAAGCCATGGGAGATAAAAAGGGAGGACGCCTTGTTATTGGCCCGGCCGGTGAAAATGGGGTTAAATTCGCAACTATTGTGTCCCAGGAGAGGAGTCATGGTCGGACCGGAATGGGTGCTGTCATGGGCTCCAAAAACCTCAAGGGACTTTTTGCCACAGGAAATGCTAAAATCCAATTAAAAGATAAAATGGGGTTTAAAACAACACTAAAAAAATGGGTTAAACAATTGCAAAGTCACCCGGCAACCGGGGTGCAGGCACCCAAATACGGGACGGCTGCATTTCTTACAGGTCTTTCAAAAAAAAATGCATTACCGACAAAAAACTTTTCAATCGGCTCCTACGACCATGCTGACATGATCGGTGGAGAAGCCCTTTTGCAAAATCATATTATCAAAAACTACGGTTGTACTTCATGTCCAATTCGATGCGGCAGAGTTGTACAAATTGACGGTGAAAATAAAAAAGGCCCTGAGTATGAAATTCTTTGCCTTTTAGGTTCCAATCTATTGATTAATGATCTTGAAGCCATTATTCGCTGGAATTATGAACTGGACCTTCTGGGCATGGACTCTGTTTCAACCGGAACTGTTTTAGGGTTTGCAGCAGAGCTCTCTGAAAAGGAAATCTGGAAGTCAGGTATCGAATTTAGTAAAAAAGAAAATATTTCTGAAACCCTTAAGCTTATGGCCAATAGAAAAGGAATCGGAAAAGACCTGTCTGAAGGGGTTAAATTTCTCTCAGAAAAATACGGTGGCCAAGACTTTGCGCCACATTCAAAAGGACTTGAATTTCCTGCATACGAACCAAGAGCATCAGTTGGCCACGGCCTCGGATACGCTACTGCCTCAAGGGGCGCCTGTCACCTTGACGGTGGTTACCTTGTCTATTTGGAAGTTACCGGACCTGTAAATCTGAATCAGTTTCATTATCGCTCAAAGCCGTCCTGGGTTGCCCTTGACCAGGATCTTCTTGCAGCTATCAGCGCCTTTGGGAACTGTCTTTTTACCTCATGGACATTTGTTCCGAATATTGCCTTCAAAATTAATAATAGCGGTATGCTCGCAAAACTGATTTCATTTTTTTTGACATATTCATGGCCGCTGGTCACTCTGATCTATCGTCTCCCACCAATTTTTAAAAGATTTCATCTTCCCTTGCTGCCGCATTCCAAAGCCATTATCCAGGCAACCGGCATGAAAATGGACCTTGGAAGAATGATGCAGGTCGGGGCAAGAGGGTATACATTGGAACGTCTTTTTAATATCCGAGAAGGCTTTTCAAACAAAGACGACAAACTCTCCAAACGGTTTACAAACCATCCCCTGATAAAAGGCAATAAGCACTCGGTGGTTAAAATCGATAAAATGCTGCCAGGCTATTATAAGTTACGAGGCTGGAACAAAAAGGGCATACCAACTCAAAAAACATTAAAAAAACTCGGGCTCGATTTTATAAAAAAATAGGTTAGAACCGCAGATGAAATAACTTGGACAGAGCAAAACCCCAGTCCTTACCTGTCCCTCGCATTAATCCGTCCCATCTAAAAAAAATTAACATTCTTGGTCTTTTGCAAAAAACTTATACAATAGGATTTGAGTACTGACCCAGAAAAGGCGATCTCTTCTGCAGATCTTAAGGCGCGAACCTATTTTTTCATGACAGCAAGTTGCTGTCACTGCGGCATCACAGCTTTCATCGCCTGAGCGACCGGAAATTAAAAGCACTTACATTTTATTTTAGTGGAATTAAATTGAAGAAATTAGATGGGTGGCGGGTTGATTCCCCTGAAATTGGTTGGAAAAAAATCCTTCGAAATGGATGGGAATTAAATTCCTGGCCCATTGAAATGGAAAGCTGTAAAATAGGTTGACAGATAAGGCTCTTCAAGTGTATTGTTTTTTCCTTATTTAGATGCGGAAGTGCGCGGCTCACTGGTGGGGCCCTCGGACTTCAAATCCGATGTGCTGGGCTAAGACCCTGGCGGGTGGGTTCGATTCCCATGCACTTCCGCCATCTTCAACCTCTTGTAATCCTTACAGATACAATCAATATAACATCTCAATAGTACCCTCCTAATGATATCCGGTTACCTTATGTTTAACCCGGTTTTTATCAACAGAGTTGACCGTATGTTGACTGTGAGTTTAGTACCAGATAAAAACCAAGAGCCAATAAGGATAAGGTTATGGCAATCAATCTGTGCTGTCCAACATGTTACAAAGCGTACAAACTCCAAACAATTAAATGTAAGTGTGGTAACAATTTCAAAAAAAACAAACTATTCAAGGTTAGGGTCAAAAGCCCTGACGGTAAATGGAAGTCTAAACAGGTTAACTCTCTGGAGCTTGCTAAAAAGGTAGAGGCTAAATTCAAGACCCAGGCCATTGAAGAAGATGTATTTAATATCCATAGAGCACCGGTCATTGATACCGCCTGGGAAAAGTATCTCCGATGGACCAAACTAAACAAAAGGTCATGGAATGATGACCGTATTAGATGGCAGCTTCATATCTTCCCCCATATAAAGGGTATGAAGATGGACAAGATCTCTCCTTCTAATGTTCAAGAAGTCTTGAACGATATGGCAACCAAGGAGACTCCCAAGGGCGGTCAGTATGCACCAGCTACCATTAAACAAATCCTTATCTTGATCAAGCGAGTCTTTAACTGGTCTATTCAGCAAAAACTATATCAGGGACTTAATCCTTGCAATTCTATATCAGTCCCAAAGTTTGATAACCAGATAACCAATCCTCTTGACCGGAAAGGCCTATCTTCTTTACTTAATGTTCTTGAATCCTGGGAAAATGAAAGGGCTGTCCTGGTAATTAAGTTTGCTCTGTTCTCAGGAAAACGTAAAGGTGAAATACTGAAATTGCAATGGGACAGTGTAGACCTTGAAAATTGCTTTATTAAATTAAAGGCCACCAATACAAAGAACAAGAAAGTTCAGACCATACCCACAAACAATAATTGTATAACTATCCTTGAGAGATGCCTTGAACTTAGGGTATCAAATTATGTTTTCCCTTCTACCCTTGGAAATCATTACGGTACTTTTGATAAGACATGGAGACGTATCAAAAAAAAAGCCGGGCTAACCGTCCGCTTCCACGACCTTCGTCACACCTACGCCTCCTACCTGGCATCCAGTGGCAAGGTGGACATATACACGCTTAAGGAACTCCTGGGGCACTCCACAATAGAAATGACAATGAGATATGCACATCTGGTCAATGGGGCGCTCAGGAGGGCTGTGTGCGTTGCTGATGAAGTCTTCTAATGACCTTTATTTATAAACCATTTGATAAATCATATAGAAATGATATGGATTAACATCACAATCACAAGGAGACTCAAATGGAAATACTCATATCTGGTTTAGGAATTCTGCTATTTCTTCAAGTTGCAAACGGTATGTACCAAAGTGCAAGTGCGTCTATTCCTGTAGTTGAAGAAGATTTCAACATAAGCCTTTCTAAAAACCACAAGGAGCAATAAATATGTTCGGATACCTTCGAAAAGCAAAAATGATGCATGCATTAGATTTATGTCAGAAACTTATAAAAAATTTGGAGACAGGCCCAGTATTAACTGAAAGCCAAATGAATACTCTTCCGCACTCAAGTCTATTTAAAAGCATAGTAAAGAAATATAAAAGCGATGGGATGTCTCACTGGGGCGGGATGGCTTGGTTTTGTGGTCACTTCGTTGCGATAGGTTTGGAAAGAGTTAAGCTTGGAGAATCAATCAAACCATCTGTATATGAAATCACTGAAAAACTGGCATTTAACTGTACAGTCATTGCTCTTGTAGCAGACAATTTCGATCTGACTCCGGCAGATATGCATGCCATTGAAAGGGCTCATTATACTGCAATGGAATGGATTGAAAAGAATCCAATAAACTAAAACGAATCCGCAAGCATTATCCCCGCCCCTTGTCTTGACAACCTTCGCTCAGGGGCATTCTTTGGCTGGGGTTACTATTCCCCTACCCCTGAATAAAAAACAAAATACCCCGGCGTGGATACAACCGGGTGAGCGTAGGGCTGTAGAGGACGCTGGTGAAGTGTTTTGACTTCGGTGATGGTCTCATCATATATATGTATTCAATTCAAAATTGACTGGATTGAAATTTTTCTCAATCTCTTCATCTGACAACATTTCATGACCGTTCACTAAATTAAGTACTGTTGATAGCGTTCTTGCAATAACTCGCCAGTTTTGATCAATTTTCAACTGATAGTCAAAAGCGTGATATAGTAGTTCAGAATATTTATGTTCATCGAAAAATAGACTTGTTGATGTAATATACTTTAAAAATGAAATCGCGGCGATTATATTCCTTTGCTGTTTAGTAACATCCTTTGTCATATCAATAATTGCTTCAAAAAATGATGGAGAATTATGAACTATTTTACGTACTTCTTTTAAATCCATACCAGAAGTATGAAGTGCGTTAATCACTCCTGCCATACACTGTGATCTTTTAAAATAATTAAACATGTTCAAGCCCCTCAGTTTAATAAAATGGAATCGGTAATGCAGTTAATAACATATTCTTTTTTAACAGCTACCCTCCTTTTTTTACCCTGTGCAGATACTCTTCAAGATTTCCTTCAAATAACTAGAGATACTCATTCTATAGGAAAAAAAAAGTTATAACACAAGTAAAATCAAAGTATATCTGATGTTATGAAAACAAACTGCCCGCCCGTGTACACAACCAGGCGAGCGTCTGTCTTTAATATAGTTATAGAATAATTCTTTTATACAGCCGGGGTGCCTCCTGGTTAAGAATGTAAGAGTTATGAGTACCAGAACTTACCCCGGTTATACGTTTTAAGTTTTAATCCCCCGGGAATAACGATTGTTCTAAACCCCAGTCTGTAGCCAGGGTAGCACCCCAGAAGATAATCAATGAGTAATAAATTATTATTATTCAACCCGGGTAGGAGTTGGGCATTAAAGCAGCGGAGCTGCCGTGTAGTCAATCGGTATAATTTATACCCCGGGATAATATTCCCGAAGGGAGGGTCTTGTCTGGTTCAACAAGGGTTGTATTCTATATTGAAATTTTAAGTTTCCTTTTAAGGATAAAGCTTTTTTTATCATTAATATTAGATACTTATAACATGAATGATACCAGTCATAGTATCAATTATCATTTTACTCTGGCTTATCCAACCAGTCTCGGAACAACTTCTCCATCCGGTCTGAACATATCATTAACTTAATTGGTTCATTATTCCGGATTGCAGACCGGTAAACATATTGGATGAGCATTGACAAGGCATATATATCTGGATTGAAAGAACCGTTAGATCTTTTTTTCAAATATTTATTCAGAGCCGGTTCAGGATAAATGTCTGCCATATGAATTACAAAGTCCCGTTTACCCCACTGGTTGCTTCCTCTGGCGTTCATCGGGACAAAACATTCGTCCATACTTCTCGGCATTATATTAATTTTAGACTTCTTCCGGCATTCTTTATCCATGAAGTCCTTAAAAGATGTAATCATAACCTTCTCAGGATTATGTTTTTCCCTTCTGTAAATTATATTCCTTATGCCATTCCTGAAAGACTTACGGTCTTTAGGAGTCATCCGGTCTGTAATAAATTTCTTGCTCAGAGGCTTACTTCTATTAAATTTATCCCAGATACCTTTCATTTTATTTGTAATAGGCACGAACGTTATTAGCTCACGGGCTTGTGCCTTTATCATCCTTGCTCTTTCAGAATCAATCTGTTTAATGCTGTACTGAATACTATGACTGTTAAAATAAGCCTCCATGAAGTTCCCATGAAAGAGATATGTCATTATCGTATATTTCTTCCCTATTCGGAAAAGCCTATGTGGCAACTCATACACAAAGAATTTATCATCAAAGCAATACAATGAGCCAGACTGAGCCTTACTGATAACAGCTTGGTGTTCCTTTTCTCCATCATAAACATACCCAGACTCTTCATAATCCCATGTTACAAGATTGGTATCTGGGTCAATGATAATATATTTCAGTTTCTTTAAATTCTCGATTGTCTTTGCTTTGATACCGACCGATTCAATCACGCTGGTTTCTTCATCAATAATAATATGATATCCAGCATCTTTAATCAGATATTCAATTTCTGTATCCCAAAAACTGAACAGGACATGCGTACAGAGAATATTACTTTTATCCCGGAGTAAATTCTTGAAGTGTATAGTGGACCCCGAAAACTGGACAATATGTTAAGATAAAATATAACAGTCCAGAAACCAGAAAGGGGTTCATTTTGAAACGGAAAAACTACAGTAAAGAATTAAAAAGCAAGGTCGCGTTAGCAGCTATAAAAGGAAATCAAACTGTCAATGAAATTGCCTCTGAGTTTGGTATTCATACAAGTCTTGTAAATCGATGGAAAAAGGAAGCAATAGAAGCCCTTCCATTGGTATTCGGCAATAGCCAGGCAAAACAAACAAAAGAAACCGAGATTGAACGGGACCGTCTTTATCAAAAGGTTGGCAAACTCCAAGTAGAACTGGATTGGCTAAAAAAAAACACCGGGCACCTTTAATGAGCATTGAAGAGAAAAAACAGTGTATCCAACCCAAGCACCCTAAAGTCAGTATTCAAAGGCAATGTGAACTGATAGGGCTCCCTCGTTCCAGCTATTACCGTGAAGGTCTGCCGGGACAAGAGACACCTAAAAATCTTGAATTTATGAGACTCATTGACAATGAATATACTGACCATCCTTTCTATGGCACCCGTCAAATACGCAATGTCCTCAAACGCAAAGGACACAAGATTAACCGCAAACGGGTTCAGCGATTGATGCGGAAAATGGGAATTCAATCCATTGCACCGAAGCCGAATACCAGCAAGGCTCATCCCCAAAATAAGGTGTATCCATATCTTTTAAGGAATTTTGATGTAACCAGATCAAATCAGGTGTGGTGTACGGATATAACATATATCCCACTTTCTGGTGGCTTCGTTTATTTGACGGCGGTCATGGACTGGCATAGTCGTTATGTCCTCTCCTGGGAACTATCAATAACCATGGACACTGAATTTTGTATATCCTCTCTGGAAAGGGCACTGCGATGTTGTGGAACGCCCTATATATTCAATACAGATCAAGGATCCCAATACACGAGTCACGAGTTTACGAAAGTATTGAAAGATAAAAAGATAAAAATCAGTATGGATGGGAAAGGTCGGTTTAGGGACAATATTTTCATCGAACGTCTATGGCGCAGTGTGAAATACGAAGAAATTTATGTAAACGAATTCCAATCTGTTGAGCAACTGCGCCAATCCCTGAAAAAATATTTTAATTTTTACAACCATGAACGGCCTCACCAGAGTTTTAAGGGGCAAACTCCAGCTGAAATATATTATGGAAAAAATCAGTCGAGGTTGGTGGGATGACAAAGTTGAATAAAAAAGGATGTTTACCCGATTATATTGGGGGCCAGCCCCCAAGCCCCCGGGATTTAGCGCATAAAGGACCAATGCATGATGAAAGGCAGTGCCAGGATCAACCGACACTGCCCCATGCTTCGGTCACCAGCTACGGCGCTCAGGTTGCTTCCCAGCATTGCCCTATCCTCCTAACTGGCATGAGGGATAGTATCAAAATTGATCAAAATTTCAAGTTGGCAATCATCGAAAATCAAAAAATGGAGGTTGAAAACTGCATTCAAAAATTGGGGAAATATTGTTCGGATAATCCATCCGAAATCGACTCTTAAATTTTTAAAAAAACTGTCTTGACATTGGGGTCCACTATAGTGTTCTGTCTTAGTGCTACTCTCATCTAATGGTTCTTTAAAGTTCAATCCCGGCAGTTCCTCCTGATACCTGTCAACTTCATCCAGCAAAGGAAGAACTATCAAATATCGTTCATCTGGATTCTCTTTGATATGCTCTATCATTCTGATAGATTTGCCTACGCCACAAATGCCCTCCAGTATAGTAATATCATTTGTATAAGAGAATGTATTTTGGATTTTGGCCTTCACAAGACCTGTTACTGTTAATGCCATGCTGAATTCCTTTTCTGGTGTTAGCTCATGATTGTTAATTTATTTAACCGCAGCAATTCCGATTTGTGCGGCTTTTTATATATTAAAGCCTTTGATGCCAGTCTTCTTAGACGTTCTCTGTTAAAAGAATATAGTATAAAAGAACACCGGGATTACTTCTGGACATAGGAATCTAAACCGAAACATAAAGTCTAAAAACTCACTCCATATTTTCAT
>Ga0208900_1001914_pt1 | contig 10258 bp, 2 predicted proteins | sample AntAceMetag02UKK_FD_184763 | JGI IMG/M metagenome (GOLD analysis project Ga0208900, IMG submission 184763) | Saline lake microbial communities from Ace Lake, Antarctica - Antarctic Ace Lake Metagenome 02UKK (SPAdes) (version 2) | ecosystem: Environmental > Aquatic > Non-marine Saline and Alkaline... | reverse complement strand
CCGTTCCCATCCCGAACACGGAAGTTAAGCACCTTAGCGCCGATGGTACTGCACGGGCAGCTGTGTGGGAGAGTAGGACGCCGCCGAATTAATTTTTTATAAAGGCCCTGATCATTATTTAATAATGGTTAGGGCCTTTTTTTTTGCCTTTTTTCCAAAAAACTATTCATATGCTCTTCTGAACCAGGCCGTAAAATGGAAAAGGAATTTTTGATGTATCGCCACTTTCATATAAAGAAAATCCGTTTAATATTGTATTTGTCTGTCATAGCCATCGTTGTCATGCTGTTATGGGCTCCTTGTTCGGGGGCTTTGGCTCCTAAATATGTATTTCTTTTTGTGGGCGATGGCATGGGGATTACCCAGCGGGTGGCTGCCGGACAATTTGCTGGCCGGCCCCTTTTGATGGATATATTTCCCAGCCATGGTTTAACCGCCACTTCTGCGGCAAATCGTTTTATCACCGACTCTGCCGCCGCGGCCACTGCACTTGCCTGCGGAGAAAAAACCAATGTGGGCGTTTTGGGATTGGACCGTGAACTAAAATACATTAAAACCATTGCCGAGATGGCCCGGGACCGGGGAATGAAGGTGGGGATTGTGACCACGGTTTCCCTGGATAATGCAACCCCGGCGGGTTTTTATGCCCATGTGCCCTCCAGAAATCATTATTATGACATTGCACTGGCCCTGGCAAAAAGCAATTTTGATTATTTTGCCGGTGGGGGACTTGTGGATATTGAGAACAAAAGGGCTGACATTCCTGGTATTCAGCACGTCAATGCCCTGGAGCTGGCCCGGCAAAATGGGTATACCATTGCCACATCCCGGGATGAGTTTACATCATTTGCCCCCAGGGACGGTAAGTTGATTGCTATGCCCACCCGGCTTGTGGAGCGAGAGGCCCTTCCTTATTCATTGGATCGTCTGGAAACAGATATCTCCCTTGGAGAATTGACCCGAAAGGGCATTGAGTTATTGGAAGGGGATGCTGGTTTTTTTATGATGGTGGAGGGTGGGAAAATTGACTGGGCTTGCCATGCCAACGATGCCGCCACAGCTGTGGAAGAGATTATAGCCTTTGATGAGGCCATTGGACAAGCCCATGCATTCTATGAAAAACATCCCCAAGAGACATTGATTGTGGTCACGGCAGATCATGAGTGCGGTGGGATGGCCCTGGGGTTTATCGGCACCGGATATAAAACAGATTTTAGTCTTCTTGGGTACCAGAAAATATCATTTCAATGTTTTGAAAACCAAATATTAAAGCGTGTCAGATCCATGGAAATTCCACCATCTTTTGAAAAGATACTCCCCTTGATTACATCAAGTTTTGGCCTTGCTCTTGAGATTGATGAAGAACAACTTGCTTTATCACCCCTTGAGATGGATACGATAAAACTGGCCTATGGGAAAAGTGTCAATAATATAAACAAAAGAGGTGCTGGCATACCCCATGAAAAGAAGGTGTCATCAAAAAGAAAGGGAAAGAAAAAAAGAATTTCTGGAAATGACAAAGATTATCTTTTTTATGGAAGGGAAGATCCCCTTACTGTGACACTCACTCGGATTTTGAACCACCGGGCAGGCATTGCCTGGACTACATTCAGCCACACCGGTGTTCCCGTGTTAACCTCGGCCATTGGTTCAGGTCATGAGGCCTTTCTTGGCATGTATGATAATACTGATATTGGAAAAAAGCTGATGGCACTCATGGGGATGAAATAAGGGTGTCAGGCGTGCCTTATGGCATCATTGGGAGAATCCCAAGAAGCCAGGCCTGACATTGTCTTTTAGGAGTTGGTTTCACAAACGTGTCATAGAGTGTAAATGATTCATCTGGGTTTCAGGCAGATAATAAAATCTTCCATCTGGTAGATGCACAGCCCATCCACGAGGAGTATTCCGTCTGCCATGACGGTCATTGCATCCCTATTTGTCTCTTTAATGTGAATCTGGAGTTCAATCCGTTTGCCCGCTGGGGTAATCTGACCCCGGTATATCCATTTATGGGTGTGGGGGGGCATGCTCACCTGGAATTTTTTGGGATCAAGTTTCCATGTTTTAAATGCAAAATATTGCATGGCCTGTAAGAAAGACTCCACCCCCAAAGACCCTGGACACACCGGGTCCTGGTGAAAATGAGCCTTGAAAAACCACTCCTTTGGATCCACAATCTTTTCAGCCCTGAGATACCCTTTTTTATATTTTCCCCCCTTTGGAAGAAAGATATCCACCGAGTCAATCATTCTTAACGATTTCGCTGGTATTTCCCTGGGGGGATCCACGGTGGTATCTTCGGGTGTTAATGGGGCCGTATCTGTAAATCGCTCCAAAGAGGCGGCATTTAATTGTTCCTTGGTCAATTCAAGGGCAAAGGGCGAATTTTTGATTCCGGTCTGGTTGGAAAGGGATGCCTGGGTGAAAAAACCAAAATTGGTGTGGCCCTGGTAGAGCATATTACCCTTGTGGAGCACCTCCAGATCAAAGTCCTGGATGATCAAGCCCCCTGCCTTGGATACCCCGGTAAGACGGCTTCGCATGGTCAGGGTTCCCATGGTTTTATGAACGGGTGACAGTAATTTGACCTCCCCCCCCAGATTCCTGAAATAAAGCCTGTCCTCACTGTGCAGGGCAGAGCCAGCATAGGCGGCAAGCCAGCCACAGGGCTGAAGGGCGATTTCAAGGAGAATAGAGAATGGAAGGGTTTCTGAGCTGGCCGCCTTGAAGTACCAGCCATCTTCGGGCATATCAAACTCTGCTTCAATCCAACCGCCCGCTTCCATGTGCCAGGCGGGGTGGTCAGTTTCTATTACCCGGTCCATGAAAAAATAAGGGGGCCCCGGGAGCCGGGCAATTTCCCGATCTTTATCAAAAACCTGGTAGGCTTTTCCAAAGGCCTTTGAAGGATCACCCACGGCAAAGGCCAGGATTTTTTCCCTGGAAAACAAAGGGGTTCCCGGGGAGAGGGTGATATTTTCTTCCATTTTTTTCCCAGTGTCAAGTGTCTTTGGGGTATGTCCAGTGGAGGTGGCGTTTTGGGGTGGCCGTTGTCCATGGTTTTTTTTATCAATTGTTTTCACCGGGGAAGGTAAAACAGAGGGTGATGTTTTCTGCTTGAACTTATCACCCAGGGTGGGGTCCATCACCGCCTCAAATCCCGTGATACTGGCAAGCACCTTTCCCTGTTCATCAATAAAGGTAAAATACCCCTTAATGGTATGAGATGTCTGCTCATTCACCGTTAAAATAATGGTGACATCACCGCCATGCTCCACAATGCCTTTGTATATTCTCAGGTTGGCGATGTAGGTGGGAAGGCAGACCATGCCAAGGGTTTCGTAGCTCCAGATGATGGCTGCCTGGAAAGCAGAGTCCATGATCAGGGGATCCAGTATCCATTTGTTTCTGTGGGGGGAAGTAAGCCATGCTTCCGGGGCAGGTGCGTGCTTTGCCACCACTTCAATGCCCATGGGAGAACATCCCACAACGGCTTTTATGCCATGAAGATCCTGGCCGTGGAACAGGATGTCATCATACACTTGGTCCATGGACAGATTGCTTGGGGCAAGGCTTATTTGCCGGGACCGATCCAATACCGGTGGATCGGGTAAATGGGTGTCCAACAACATATTTCCATTGGCGTGCATGGTCGGTGTCGTGGGTGTGGGGGTGTTTTGGGAAGTAATATCGCCTTCCACCATGAACCCAACGGCCTTGGGGGTACATTTCCCCACCTGGATATCAACGGTCAGCTCCTGTATTCCCGGCTTTATTCCCTTGAGAACCCGGACCCCATCCATTCCGGTGCATACAAGCCCGGGGTGGGCATGGGTGGCGGCATGGGCCAACCACTCCATCATCAGAGCAAAGGGCACCACCGGCTCTCCTGCAATGGTGTGGGATGACAGCACTGGACAGGATGCAAGGCCTGTCAATTGGGTCATTGCCGTTGTCTTAACAGATGTTGAAGATTTCTTTTTTTTTACAGGAACACATTGTCGTTTCTGGCAATGGGATTTATCATTTCTGTCCCCGGGCCCGGGCTCCTGGGAGATAAGTCCCCCCACAACCACCTCAACAGGTCCTGGATGCTGGGAAGTCATCTCTTGCACCAGCATTGCTGCCCCGGTTTCCAGCTCAATCAGGGGGATACCCCTTTTATTGAACTCTTTTTTCAGGGACGGGGTCACCATTCCCCCTTCCCAGGGGCCCCAGTTCATGGAGATAACTTTACAGCCAGTGTGACGCCGGGAAAGGCTCTGGGCTGTTTTGTTCAAGACTTCGTTGGCCATGGCATAATCCACCTGGCCGGTGTTACCTGCCCGGGCCGCCACCGAAGAAAAGACGACTAAAAATTTAAGTTTTTCAGGCGGGCAGGCTGTTAACAGGTTCGAAAGCCCCTTGACCTTGGTCTCAAATACCCGGTCAAATTGTTCCGGGGTTTTGTCCTGGATAAACCGATCTGCCACCACACCGGCACCGTGGATAATTCCGGTAATGGTCCCATGCTCCGTTTCCAGCCCTTGGATGAGTTCCTTGACCTTTTGTTCATCACGGATATCCACAGAAACATATTGAACCCGGGCCCCGGCAGCTTCCATTAATCCAATATTTTTATTCATTTCCCGGTTGGCTGATAAGTGGCGAAAGGCCTTTTCCAATATGGGTGGGGTGGGGCGTTGGTCTTTAAAATGGTGGGTGAGCATGGCTTTTTTAATCTCCCCTTCATTGGAAAGGGGCTGCAGCCACCGGGGCTCCATGGTGGGGGGCGCTGATCGACCCGCAAGGAGGATGGTGGGGGAAAAACAGGTGGCAATTTCAAGGGCACATTGGGCTGTCACCCCCCGGGCACCGCCGGTGATGAGAAACACATCCTTTTGGCTCACCTGGATGTTTCCGGGAATCACAGGGGCCTCAATACTTTCAGGTACCACAATTCCCTGGGGATTGATCCCCATTTCAACGGGAGTCTGGGCGGTCATGAGTTGAATTATGACATCGGCCTGGGTCATGGTAAAATCTGGGTCAGCCGGTAAATCTAAGGCGGTACAACCCACCTGTTCCCATTCTAAAGCCGCAGTTTTGATAAGTCCAGCAAGACCTCCGGACAGGGGATTCGTCACAGAGCTTGTCCCAAATCCCAGGGAACCATCCATAAATGAGAGGGTAGTGAAAAAGGCAAACTTTTCAGCGGCTGCCCGGCAGAGGGAGTCGCCGCTTTTCCGGGCCAGGAGAAAGGCCTTTTTTAGAAAAATGGAGGATTCCATGTCTGCTTTTCCAGGAATCAGCACAAGGCCTGCCATGTCACTAATATCATCCTGATCCAGCAGGGCATCCATGGACAGGCACTCTGCCATCATGGATTTTTTTTCCAGGGCATTTTTTAAATGTTGGGCAATGCCTTGGTCATCCTGGGTTAAATATACTTTTTTACCCTTTCCCAGGGGTGTCTCCCCCTTGATAACGATCTTTATGTCACCTTGGGAGATATTTTTAAGCGATATGACCTGTCTTAAGGATTTTTTTTTTAAGTCCGCTTCCCCGGGGGATTCTGATGAATCTGACTGATTTTTAACCGCTGCTGTCATGGGGGAAGGTGGTTCTGATTCCCCGGGACGGTACCCTGGTGTTTCAGCAGGGGCCAGTGGCATGGTATTGTTTTCACCCAAGGCACCTGATGACAATGCCGTGGTAATCTGCTCAAGGGTTTTGAGCCCTGTCATTTCATCAGGAGAGATGGCTGCCATTTCGGGCAGGGATTCTTCCAGTCTGGAGAGGATCTCCACCCGCTTGATGGAATCAATGCCAAGATCGGATTCAAGATCCATGGTGGGTTCCAGCATCTCTACGGGAAATCCCGTGAGGTCACTGATGGTCTTCATCACCACATCCATGACGGGTAAGGCCGGGGGGGACTGGGAAGAAGTTGTCTCGGGTGCACCGCCGTTGAGGGGAGCCATAGGCTGGGGCTCCTGGGAGGTGCCCTGGTTGCTCGCTGGTGCGATGGCCTCCATGACATCTGCCAGGGTCTTTAAGGTACTCATGTTGTCCGGGGAGAGGCTGCTGGCCTGGGGAAGTTCTTTTTCCAGCTCGGACATGATCTCCACCCGTTTGATGGAATCTATGCCAAGGTCGGATTCCATGTCCATATCCATGTCCAGCATCTCTTCTGGAAAACCTGTGAGACGGCTGACACAGGCCATGATTAGTGAGGGGATATTTTGCTGATCTTTATCAGGAGTCTGTGTTTTTTCCTGGGGAAGTATTTCCGCCTTGGGAGCCATGGCCGCTGACATGATCTCTGGCCTCTGTGATGTCCGGGATGGGGCAGGATCTGCTTGAACAACCATCTCAGGAGCGCCAGAGAGCCTTGTCTGGTGGGGCTGGTCATGGAGATTCTGGCCATTCCGTCCCGTTTCATTATCCCCAGGGGAGGGGGCATAAGTGCCCGCCATTGGAGGCGTATCCCATTGCTGTGGTACGGCAGGTGCGGGTTGTGTCTGGTTCAAGGAGGGCTGTCCACAGTGGGATTGAAAATTATTGCCCTGTTCAGGGTGATGGGGCTGTGGGTAGCCAGCTGTCACCGTGGTCACGGTGTCAGCAAACATCCGTGTTTGCTGCATCATATTCTGGAGTGCCTGGCTTGCCGCCGTCTGGGTTTCCAGGAATTTTTCATGGGCCCGGGCGGTTCCTGCCTGGAGTTCCTGCATGGATTCAAGGCCTTTATGAACCAGTTGCATGGCCTGGTAGGTCATGGATGTGGAGGCATGTGAAGGCATTGGTGCGGGTGCCTTTTGGGATTCAAATGCTTGGGATTCAGATGCGGGAAAATGAGTCCCATGGTCAGGGGGGTACATATCAGCTCCTTTGGCCCCCGTCCCGGGAAATGAAACAGGACGGCAGGATGTTGGGTGCCCGGAATTCGGGCGTGGATTGCCACGGGTGGGGCAGGGTGTTTCAGCCAGGGCTGGGGAATTTGGGTTCAATGAGGGAGTATGGAAAGTAGGCTCCAGGGGAGGTGGCGGATTTGTCTGGGGGGAAACTGGGTTTTTTATCGGAGTCTCTTGATCCAGTACTTCCGGAGATTTATTTTTTTTATAACTGCTTTCCATGGGGGGAGATGGAGGAAGATCGGTGAAGGGACGGGGGGGCACATTGGCACCGGAGATGGGAATTCTCATCATCTTTTTTTCGAGTTTTAATCCCTTTTCTTCCCACTTATCAAGTTTAACGGGATAACCTGCGGCGGCAAGGCAGCAAAGCACTTTGGCAAGATCTCCAAGGCCTTGTTTCTTTCCGCAGGAATCATCCAGGGCAATGCTTTTATAAGGTTGATCCTGGAGAATGGCCCGGGTGAGACCGGAAAGAACGGTTTTGGGTCCCACCTCAACAAAGGTGGTGATGTTATTCTTCACCATGGCTTCGATGTTTTCCACAAAATGGATAGGGTTTAATAATTGTTCGCCCAAAAGGGCTTCGGCTTTGTCAGATTTTTCGGGGTAAACGCCCCCGGTGGTGTTGGAAAATACCGGAGTCGCCGTGGGGGTGATATCAACTGATGCCAGATATTTTTTAAAGGGGTGGGCCGCATGCTCCACCAAGCTGCTGTGAAATGCCGCTGCCACGGGAAGCTTGACACATCGAAACTTTTTTGCCTTGCACGCCTTTGATGCCCGGTTTATTTCCGTTGAACTGCCTGACAATACCCCTTGATCATGGCTGTTTTTGTTGGCCAGAATTAGATCCAGTTTTTCATCCAGGATAAGGGCTTCTATTTGATCCAGTGGCGCTTTCACCGCCAGCATGCCGCCGCAATCTTGATTGTTTTTGGACTCTCCTGCCATATATTTTCCCCGGGCCATGGCCAAATTGAGAAAATTTTCCGGGGTCAGCCATTGTGAGGCACAAAGGGCAGATAATTCTCCAAAGCTGTGACCGCAGGAGGCATCCGGTGTAACCCCAAAGTGTTCTAATACCTTTAACATGGCAAGACTCACCGCACCGATGGCGGGTTGGGCAATATCTGTATTCCGGAGATTCTCTTCTGAGGTGCTCCTATCCTGGAAGTGGGGTGGGGGGGCAAAAATAAAATCGGTGAGACGGTGTTTTGTTGCATTGCCCTTCTGGGTAAAAAGGCTGTCTGCGGTTTTTAAGACTTCCATGGCTTCGGGAAATAAAGCGCAAAGATCCCGCCCCATGCCCACGTATTGGCTTCCCTGGCCGGGGAAGAGAAACCCCAGTTTTTTACCCTGCCATGGGTGACATCCAAAGAAAATATCATCTTTTTCCCAGTCAGCCGTGTGATTCTCCGTTAACAATTCCATGGCCTGGTTGATCTGTTCACGGGGATCATGGGTTTCTTTTAAAATCAACACAAGGCGTAAAGGGGCCTGGCAGGAAAAGTGTTCCCGCACATGGGCGGTTTCCCATGCCATGGACTGTGCCCGTTCCCCGGTGTCCCACTTATCATAATCGGCCAGGGTTTCCAGGAAAGTTGACATATCAGCCTGGAGGGTGGCCACATCATTGCCGGAAAAGGGGGCCAGCTGGATGGAACCGTCCCATGAGACATGGTCCTTTTGGGGGGTATATTCCTCCAGGACGGCATGGAAATTACTGCCACCAAACCCAAATGCACTGACGCCGGATCGTCGGGGATGGCCGTTCCGGGGTATCCAGGGTTTGGATTGGTCATTAAGATAAAAGCCCGAGGCATTGAGAGCCAGATCTGGATCAGGTTCCCCGGCCTTGAGGGTGGGGGGGATCACCTTGTGGTGAAGGCTCAACACGGCCTTGATGATACCTGCCACTCCGGCGGCGGCCTTGGTGTGGCCAATCATGGATTTAACACTTCCAAGAGCGCAATGGGGAAGGGTGTCAGTGGTGGCCATGAGTTGTTTCAGGGCCGTTAGTTCAATTTTATCACCCACCCGGGTACCCGTGCCGTGGGCCTCAATGAGTTCCATGGTGTCAGGGGAGATGCCCGCTTCTTTGTAGGCCGCATTAAGGGCCCGTAATTGTCCCGGGGCGTGGGGGGCGTAAATGCCACTGGTTTTTCCGTCACTGGAGGTACCCATGGATTTTAGTACGGCATAGATGCGGTCTTTGTCCCGCTTTGCATCTTCCAGTCGTTTTAAAACCAGCATTCCAACCCCCTCACCCAGAACTGCGCCATCGGCATCCTTGGAAAAGGGTCTGGCATCGCTGGTGTGGGAGAGAACCCCGGTTTTGGAAAAGCACATGTGCATGAAGATGTCATTGAGTGTGTCCACCCCACCGGTGAGGGAGATGTCGCATTTGCCGGTCTGGAGTTCCATACAGGCGGTGTGGATGGCCCCCATGGAGCTGGCACAGGCGGCGTCCACCACGGTGTTGGTGCCCCCCAGATCCAGACGGTTGGCTATACGTCCGGCCACCACATTGCCAAGAAGGCCGGGAAAGGAATTCTCCTGCCATTGGGCATGGCCCCCAGAAATTCGTTCCAGGATCTCCAGGGCTTTTTCCGGGGGAACCCCGGAATCCTTTAATGCCTTTTTCCAGATGGGATGACTCAAACGGGCAGCCAATGGAATCACCAGCTCCTGGGTGCCGGTGACCCCCAGAATCACATTGACGCGGTGGCGGTCAAAATCGACGTCCATGCCAAGGCCAGCATCCTGCAGGGCCATTTCTGCCACCATGAGCCCCAATAGCTGTGAGGTGTCCGTGGCTTCAAGATTGTTCGGGGGCATGCCATAGCGTGCCGGGTCAAAGGAGACCCTGGGGATAAATCCTCCCCGGTGGCAGTAGGTGTGGTCCGGGGTGGAGGGGTCTTCATTAAAATAGTCTTTGAGCTTCCAGTGGGTCTCTTCTGGAATTCCGGTGATGGCGTCCTCTCCGTTGAATAGAAGCCGCCAGTATTGTTTCAGCCCGCCCGCTCCGGGGAAAATACAGCCCATGCCGATGATGGCCACCGAATTGTTCTTTTGCAAAATTCCTCCCCATGACACTTATATGGATATCTGTTGCTTAAATTTATATGACGGCCATGTCGGCTTACCGACACAACAAATAATGAAAATGGTACTATGCCGCCCCACCGGGGGCTCTGTTGTCGGCACTCCGATGCTACATCTTCATATAACGGGCATGTCCTAACGGACACAACGAATGTTGAAAATGGTATTATACCGCCCCCCGGGGGGTGCAATGGGACAGGCCCGGAACCGTAGACGGTCCAATTGGCCAGTCCCATTACCCCCCCCGGGGGGCT
>Ga0208900_1001912_pt1 | contig 10269 bp, 3 predicted proteins | sample AntAceMetag02UKK_FD_184763 | JGI IMG/M metagenome (GOLD analysis project Ga0208900, IMG submission 184763) | Saline lake microbial communities from Ace Lake, Antarctica - Antarctic Ace Lake Metagenome 02UKK (SPAdes) (version 2) | ecosystem: Environmental > Aquatic > Non-marine Saline and Alkaline... | reverse complement strand
TTCGCCGGGATAATAAATTGTGTTGCGTTCGTACTCATTCTCGAAAGTCCCGTCGCTCTGGGTTTCCCATTTTACAGCTGAGTAATTTTCGGCATCCCCACTTAAATAGATGGGATTGGTAATACAAATATCTATATCGTCGCCGGCAATTGCTACCGCATCCTGACATACCTGATTGAAACCTAAACTCATCTCATCAATTTCGATAAGGGAGCATGGGCTAATTGGATTTACAGTGAGTGTAAGCGTAACAGGCCCATTGTTGTAATCAACATCACTTGGAAAATAAATTGGGTTTTGAAGGACGCTACTGTTAAAAGTACCGGTACCGGAAGTTGTCCACGAGATATAAGCTTCATTCTCTACTATAGCATCATCAATTTGATAGTTCATTCCCACATCAACAGAAGCGTTATCACCCGCATAAGCAAAAGCATGTTCCTGGAAAGAAATTATCAAGCAGTCGTTTGCTTCATCACAACCATCATTAGGATGGGCGGTAATACAAAGTTCAACTAAAGTATCAGTTAAATCATTTTGCCCGGGTGTATAAGTGGCTGTCAACGAATTTTGGTTGCTGAAGCTACCATCACCATTGGTTTGCCATGATACAGATTCGAAATTCTGGCCTGTAGCCTGAAGTTGGATGGTTTGCTGACCACAAATATTCATATTTCCTCCGGCTGAAATTTCGGGTGGCGACACCAGGGTCAGCACCATACAGTCGTCATCTGGCAGGTGCATGCCATATCCATCAGCTTCGAGGCACAATACTACACTTCCGTTTATCATGTCATTGTCTCCCGGAATATAGGTCGGGTTTAATCCGTTTTGGTTAACAAAAGTACCATCACCATTTGTTGTCCAGCTAATGCTTTCGTATTCACTTGCCGACCCTTGAATGATATAATCTGCTCTACCGCATATTGTGGCATCATTGCCCGCATTTGCAGTAGGTGCGGGGTGGAGGATTAATTCAGTGCTGGCATTTGTGGAATTGCATGAACCGAAACCCTCTGCATAGAGTGACAATGTAACCTGTCCTAAGGACTCATCGTTAGGGCCACAATGATACTCGGGATTGATAGTGTTTGTGTGATTGAAGCTCCCATCACCCGATGTCGTCCAAAACAATGAAGAAAAATTGTCGGCCTCAGCATCTATCGTATAAGTAAAAACAGTGTTACAGGAATGTATTTCCTCTGCAAGGGTTATTATAGCATCCGAACATTCTTCTTCAAAATAAACTTCAACCATATCGTCGCTATAAGTACAGCAAGGTGAAATTGGCTCTGAAATCATTTGAAATATAATAAAATCCTGCTGATAGTCGATGGGTTTGGGTATATATGTGGGATTAGCAATGTTTTCACTGTTAAATCCACCAGTCCCATTTAGGGTAAGCCATTGAATTTGGCTATAATTATCTGCGTAGGCATCTGACATTTCAACTGAATCTATCATAGGAATGGTACGATTGTTTCCAGCACTAGCTAATGCATTCCTGATGATGGTAAAAATCAAACAATCGCTTTTATCCTCACATGTTCCGGTAGCAAATGCAGTAAGGCAAAGCTCAGTGTTTTCTGATAAAAGATCATTGGGCCCCGGGGTATATACCGGATTTACCAGGCTGGCATCATTAAAACTTCCATCACCTGAAGTTGTCCACAAAACCAAAGGGGAGTTAAAAACAAACCCGTCCAGTTGAACTAATTGATCTTCACAAATGGAAATATCATCTCCTGCGTCAACAAATGGGTTACAGTCTGGTGATAAGCCAAGGACCATCTCATCTTCAACAGAAACTGTACATGGGTTGATTGCAGAGGCCGACAAACTTAAAATAACTGCTCCCTCAATATAATCAGCGTTAGAGGGTGAATAAACAGTATTTAACACCACTGAGTTGTTAAAGTCGCCCGTCCCAGATGTTGACCAATTGAGCGTAGAGTAATTTTCAACATTTGCCGAATCAAGAGTGAAAGCTTCACCGATCTCAATGCTTGCATCTGGTCCTGCATATACGATAGGATTTTTCTGAATAATTGCAGTTATGCAATTGCTATCCGGATTACAATTTTGCAATGCCGATGCTGTAATACACAATTCTACCTGTCCGGTGTTAACATCATTAGAACCGGGAGTATATATTGGGTTTAAAATAGAACAATTATTAAAGTTACCATCTCCATTAGTTTGCCATGAAACGCAGCTATAGTTATTAGCCGTAGCACTTAGTTGAAACGTTCCGTTTTCACAAATGACATCAACATTACTTGCCAAAACATCCGGTGGTTGTTCGATAGTAAGGGTTATGCAGTGATTTTGATCGTTGCATCCCTGTTGTCCGCTTGCATTGAGGCAAATGTTTACCTGTCCTAAATCAAGATCCTGCATGCCGGGAATATAGTCGGTGCTTAAATCATCCGGGTTTGTAAAAATCCCATCACCCGAAGTTTGCCAATCAAATGTTGTATAGTTTTCAGCATTTCCTGTAAAAGTGGCATTTGTCCCGGAGCAAATGGTTTGATCAATCCCTGCGTTAGCAATTGCTTGCTTGTTGATAGTGTTAATGATGCAATCAAAAACATCGTCGCAGTCTGCTAAGCCAATAGCAGTGATGCATAATGCAACCCCTCCGGCATCAATATCTCCCGGACCAGGATAATACTCGGTTACAAGGGCGTTCTTATTCAAGAAATTTCCATCTCCACCATTGGTTGACCAAACAACATACTGATAGTTTTCGGCATAGGCATTAAGATACATAACATCTTCCTCACAAACAGTTTCGGTTAAACCTGGAAAAACTACGGGAGGTTCGTGAATATTTACTACCATGCAATCTAATAGATCAGCGCAATTAAACAGGCCTGTAGCTTTCAGACAAAGCTCAACAGTTCCATTACTAATATCCTGCGAACCCGGTGTATAGGTTGGATTAATTAAATTCGGGTTGCTGAAGCTTCCATTCCCATTGGATTCCCAATGTATAGCATCAAAATTTTCAGCCATGCCATTTAAAAATACTTTAGAGCCAGAACATATTGCCTGATCCATCCCGGCATTAGCGCTTGGAGATTTCTGCATTGATATTTGAATGTAATCTTCTACATCCCCGCACCCCGATATACCAACGGCGGTAGCACATAAAGTTACATTTCCATTATTGATGTCTCCCTGACCTGGATTGTAAATGGTTGTCAATTCACCGGCATTGTCAAAGGTCCCGTCCCCATTTGTGGTCCAGATAATGGTATTGTAATGATCGCCGAATGCATCAACCGGAACTGTTGTTCCTTCACAAACAGTAAGGTCTTCACCAGCGTTTACTGTTGGTGGCTGCTGGAATGTAAGTATGAAGCAATCGCTTGCATCCTGGCATATATCGGAGGCATAGGCAGTTAAACAAAGATCAGCCGTGCCAACCAATAAATCATTTGTTCCCGGAGTATAAACCGGGTTTAAAGTGTTGGGATCACTAAAAATACCATCCCCGGTTGAAGTCCATTCTACTGAAGCATAGTTTGATGCACTTGAAGCTGATAAATCAGCACTTGAAGTTGTACAAATAACCATATCGGCCCCGGCATTTACAAAAGCATCCTGGCAGTCAGAAGATACAGATAGCTCAAAACTATGGGACGATGCAAGCAAACATGGGCTAATAGGTTGGGCAGTGAGTTCAATAATTATTGTTTTTGTGATTAAATCATCAAATCCTGGTGTATAAACCGGGTTGATGATTGTATCGTTATCGAAAGATCCTGCACCATTGGGTGAAGTCCATTTGAATGACCCTGCGTTTTTAACAACAGCTTCTTCGATAGCATATGAAAATCCATAGGTCACAGTATTGTTATTTCCCGCAAAAGTCTCAGGAAGTGAAACAATTGTTGCGGTGATACAATCCGTATAAGGCGGACAAACACCCGAAGATGTTGCAATCAGGCAGAGTGTCACATAGCCATTGTTTATATCACCAGGCCCTGGAGTGTAAGTTGTGTTCAAGGTGCTTTTCCCATCAAAATAACCATCTCCCGATGTTGACCAATCCAGTGAGGTATAATTCAGGGCCTCACCATTCAAGTCAACAACTTCACCTTCGCAAATAGTAGTGTTGTTCCCTGCATTAGAAAACGGCATCCTGGAAATTAGAATCTCCGCATCGTCTTCTTTGGAGATTGTACAAGGACTTAAAGGGCTGGCCACTAAGGTTACCGAAACATATTCATTTTCTTTGTCTAGCGATCCAGGGTTATAGTATGTGACTAATTCATCCGGATGTGTAAAGTTTCCATCACCCGAAGAAATCCAGGAAAGTGAACTATACTTTGAAGCGGTTCCATTAAGCTCAACATTTGCGGTTTCACAAATTGAATGGTCTGATCCAGCTGAAACCACAGGTAGTTTATTGATTACTAATGACAAATTATCATTTACGAAACCTAAACATGGAGTTATAGCCTCGCCACTTAATGTGAGCTCTACAATCCCAGTTTCTATATCCTGACTGCCCGGATGATAATTCGTTTGCAAGTTTTGTGGGTTGTCAAAATAACCATCGCCACTGCTTTGCCAGAAAAACTCTTGGGCATATTGAACCTGACCGGAAAGGGCCAACATTGATGTTTCACATATTACCGCATCAATACCTGCCGATAAAACAGGGTTTTTTGCAATTGAAATACTTACCAAGTCATTGGCGATGTAGGTACATGGTTGCATTGAGGAAACAGAAACCGTCAGTTCAACATCACCATTTTGCTTGTCAAAATCCCCGGGAAAATATGTAGGACTGAGAATATTTGAATTGGAAAAAACACCATCACCATTGCTTGTCCATTCAATGGATCCATAGTTATTTGCAGTTGCTGATAATTGTACATTTTGCGATTCACAAATCAATTGATCATTACAGGCAGTAACAATTGCATCTTTATGTATTGTGAGTAATAATTGATCGTTAACGATCTCTGTTTCCGGAGGTATAGGAATAGCACTCAGTGTAAGATTAAGCTCACCACTTGCTATATCGTTATTCCCTGGGATATAGGTTGTCGCCAAATCATTAATATCAAGAAATGAACCATCACCCAAGGTGGACCATTCTGTAGATTGATAATTAGAAGCTGTCCCTTCCAGGTAAACTTCGTCGTCTTTACAAATAGAAATATCATCACCGGCATATACAGTAGCCACTTCCTCATAATACAGCATTATTTCATCCGAAACCGTACCTGAACATGGCAAAATTGCACCAGCAGCAACGGTTATAACTGTACTACCTGTAAGTATATCATTATTCCCGGGCATATACTGGGTAATGGTTGCATTTGGGCAAGTAAATTGGCCATCCCCATCTGTTTGCCACAAAGTGGTTGTGTAATTACTTACTGTCGCCGTTAGAATTATACTATCAAAATCTACAACTGAAATATCTTCTCCTGCATATACATCAGGCAAGGGTTTTAAAATAATCGTAACATTTTTGGTTGCTATGGTTGTACATGGGGAAATCGGAAAGGCATTAAGTGTTACAATGGTACCTCCATTATCCCTGTCCTGTAGGCCCCCAATATATTGTGTGTTTATTACTGCTGGGTTAACAAAATAGCCATCGCCCTGTGTTGTCCATAATGTCCCCTCATTATTCGAAGCAATTCCCACCAGGGGAACTGGCACATTTTCACATTTCGTCCTGGAACTGGGGCCATTACAGGAAGGACCAACCAGGAAAGAAATACTAAATTCCGAACACACAGTTCCAGCACATGGCGATATCCCTTCGGCACAAACTTCTATCGTTACAACACCATCGTTGATGTCATCTGGTCCTGGTGTATAATAGGATATTGATTCTGTAGGATTTGAAAATACGCCATCCCCAGAGCTTGTCCATTCAATGCTACTATAAAATTGGGCATTGGCTTCCAGGATTATTGCATCATTTCCACAAGCCGACCTGTCTTCTCCGGCATAAACAGCAGGCAAGGAAAATACCTGGAGTTGTAATTCATCTGAGATTGATTCGGAGCAAGGAAAAAGTGGATTTGCAATCAATGTAATATTAACACTGCCATTTTGGTTGTCCGTGGTTCCTGGAGCATAATTTGCATTTAGTGATGTTGGATCATCAAAAAACCCATCCCCTGAACTTGTCCACATTATTCCATCATTATATATAGCTGATCCATTTAAACTAAACGTTTCGTTGCCACAAACAGATCCATCAGGGCCGGCATAAGCTTCTGGAAATTCGTTTACATCAACTGTTAGTTCATGCCCGGATGTAAATAAACCGTCTTCGACGCTTAGAAAATATGTAGTTGTTTCTGTGATGAGTGTGGGGAGTGGGGTCTGTAAATCGGATAAAAACCCCGCTGGATCTGAGGTCCAGCTATAGGTATATGGGCCTCCTGTCCCAACAAATTCTTCACAACTTAAGATTATCTGGTCACCAATACATACGGGGTTTACATTAGTATAAATGTAAAAATCTAAATCAACTTGAGCTTGCATATTATTGACCTTGGAAAGGCTTAATTCATGATACTTATTATCATAACTGTAAGGGGGGGTCTCAATGTAGTTAACTATATCAACATCATAATCCTTCATGTTATCCCACGAGAAAAATTTGAAATAAATGGTCTCCCCTTCATCAAAACCATCTTTTTCAGGTGTTTTGGAATTGTCTTTAAACAAGCTAAAACCAACGCTTATAGTGTCTAACCAAAGGGTAGCCCCTCCACATTTCAATTCACCGTTGTCATCAGTATAAAACCCTCCGATAAAATCATTTTTTTCTATCTCGTAATCATTTATACGTGGATTTGCGTCAAGGGTAATAATAAATCCGTGGAATGCCTGCATGTGATCAGGTATATCCCATATTGGAGGCCAACCGTCACCATAGCGCGTTTGATCGCTTGCGTATTCCAACAGGAATTCTTCCATTAATATATGATACCTGGTAGAGTCAAATACCTTTGCTGGTTCCCCAAATGGATTACCCATATATAAACCATTAATATTGGCTTGAGTTGAGGTTAATACCATACACCACACCACCACCATTACAACCCTAGTAATAAAAGTGTAAAAAATTTTCATAATTTCCCCTTTCTTAATAATAACATCCTTATAGTAAAAAAATAAATTTCCCCCGAAAAATGACTACATGGACAAGTTTAAGTTGGCTTAGGTTGGCTGGGTGGGTTAAAGCCTCAAAACTGTTAAAACATTTTTAAAACATTACAAATGTAAGACATTCTTATGAAGAAAGTCAAATAAACTTTTCAAATAAATATTTTATGAAATTTTCACATCTGTTACTCAAACAATTATAAATGAGAGAGGTCTTAATTTATATTGATTCTATTATCGGGAAATTATTACTATAACAATGTTCGTGCCAAATAATCATACCCGAATTAATAAAATCGTTTTTTCTTTTGAAAAATTTTCAAATAATGCTATTATTTTGCATTAATTGTGTGCGTTTCTCTATATTAATTTGATAAAACCTGGCTATAATCCTTTACTGGATTAGAACATAAGCGTATGTTTTGCCTGGAAAATAATATCCGAAATGTTTGTACTATTTAGAATTCTAAATATTATCAAAGTATCGGAAGTAAAGGAGGTACCCGCCCAGTCAGGGCACACCTACAAAGAATTTGAATACACGTTAAATATGGGCTGGGATATACTAAAAGTATATGAACGTCAACTATAGTCTAAAGTCCTACGATTTCTTGCCATTAATCATGCCTCAGTGCCTTCACCGGATCAATCCTTGCAGCTCGTGATGCCGGATACATTGCAGCAGCCAAACTGATTAAGATTGAAAAAGCAATTGCTCCCATTATCAACCAAAACGGAAAGTAGAATAGGTTTACCGGATCAACGTCTTCGGGCAGAATCTGGGCATTCATTACAATGTTGGCTACCCTGGTAACCAGCCAGCCAAGAAGCAGTCCGAAAATGGCTCCTACAAATCCAATTACACCCGCTTCCACAAAAAAGATCATTTTAATCTCCTTTTCGCTGCCACCAATGGCTTTCATAATTCCAATCTCACGGGTCCGCTCCAGAATTGTCATCACCATTGTATTGATAATGCCCAAACCAGCCACAATCAAAGCAATGGCACCAATAGCACCAAGGATAGAATCAAAAACCAAAAATGCACGCTTTATATCATCTAACTGGTCGGCGATTGAAAATGTACCCACATCCATGGCATCAAGTGAGGCTTTTACCTCATCCATCTTTTTCATGTCATCCAAGCGCACATGTATTGACCCATAAGTTCCTTTCTGGTTTTTGTTGTCCAGGATATCCCAAACACTGGAAAACTCGAGTTTCGGTATTTTCTGTGCAGTCCCTACTGGAATGATCGCACCACCCGAAAACATATTCGACCCAAATTGCCCGGCTCTTTTCAAAATACCTGAAATTTCAAGTGTAGTTATGGTTTCATCAAAAGGCATCTCAGGCTTGTCACGCAACATACTAAAAAAAGCATTGGGAACTTTTGAAGGATTTAGGGATATCGATGCTATATCAATTGTTCTGCCGATAATGCTATCGGCAAACATCAGCTTAACACCTTTGGCCGAATCCTGCTTCGACAGCACATTTCTTTTCCCTTCCTTGTATAGCTTGATGTTTAGCTTGGATAATATTTCTTCACGCAAAACAATGACATTGGCTGAATCATTTTCAAAAAATGAACCTGCCAGCAATTCAGTGAAAGGCTTGTATTTTGCGATACCTGCCGGAAGTGCCTGCAGGCGTGTGCTGGAGGAATCGCCCAAAAGATTTAACCTGACAGGAAACTCCATATTAGGATATGCCAGTTCAACCCCGTCCAAATCGCGAATAGCCTGAATCATGGAGTCGGTGAGGGACGTACTTTCTCTGTTCAGTGCCTCGGTCATCTCACCAACATTACCTGAAACAATCTCATCCAGGTCAACCTTTTTGGAAGTAACCGTTATGCTTGTAAATAAGTCATTGTTTTCAAAGGTGTCGGTAATGTTTCTTTGCATCCCCGTGCCAAACGAAACCATTGATGTGAGGGCACCAATACCAATTATAACTCCAAGGGTTGTGAGTAGTGTTCTTAATTTCGTGCGCCAAAGATTTGAAAAAGCCAGAAAGATCATATCGAGTAAATTCATTCTACCTCCGTTTTTTCAAGTTTTTCAATGATTTCTCCATCCTTCATTTTCAAGATCAGGTTCGACACCTTTTCGGCGGTTTCCAAATCATGGGTTACCATGATGATGGTTATTCCGTGGTTTTTATTCAGGTCGATGAGTAGATTGATAATCTCTGTTGATGTTTCGCTATCAAGGTTTCCGGTGGGTTCATCTGCCAACAAAACATTGGGATTGTTGGCCAGTGCGCGAGCTATGGCCACACGCTGGGTTTCGCCACCCGACAGTTCATCGGGTACATGGGTCAATCTTTCTTCCAGGCCAACTTTGGTTAACAATTCTACTGCACGGGGCTTTCTTTTTCCCCTTGACACTCCACCGAAAGTCAGGGCCAATTCCACATTTTCGAGCGCATTGCGGCTTTGTATCAAGTTAAAGGATTGAAAAATCATTCCCACAGAAAACCTACGGTGATTGGCCATTTCGGATTTATTGAGCTGACGAAGGTCGTTGCCATCAAAAACGATGCTGCCGGAACTGGCCCTGTCGAGGCCACCAATCAGGTTTAACAAAGTTGATTTCCCGGATCCGGATTTTCCAACGATGGAAACAAAATCACCTGGCTCAATTTCACATGACGCATTTTTTAGTGCATTAATTTCAATCTTGCCCTTGCGGTAGGTTTTACTGAGGTTAATGGTTTGAATTAATGCCACATTAAAATAGTTTTAGCAGGAGAAGACGACCGCACAATCAAAATATTACAGACGAAAAGCATTCTATTTTCAATCACGAAAATCTAATCCAAAGTTTTTGAGTAAAAAATCCTTTGGTTCAAGTTAAGCCCCTTCAGCACTCAACTCTTTATATTTCTCTGGGTGGAGACTTGCCCTTTTTCTAAAATAATCCTTTAATTCCTGATTAGTCATGTTTTGAATTTCATGGTTAATTTTATCCCTGATGTCTCTAAGTAAAATATTCAAAATAACTTCCTCAAAGACATGATTAAATGGATTAACATTTAATCATGAATTTTGCAACAAAAGTACTTATTAACAATTCGTTATTGATAAAAAAAACCATTCGGGCAAAAATT
>Ga0208900_1001908_pt1 | contig 10281 bp, 7 predicted proteins | sample AntAceMetag02UKK_FD_184763 | JGI IMG/M metagenome (GOLD analysis project Ga0208900, IMG submission 184763) | Saline lake microbial communities from Ace Lake, Antarctica - Antarctic Ace Lake Metagenome 02UKK (SPAdes) (version 2) | ecosystem: Environmental > Aquatic > Non-marine Saline and Alkaline... | reverse complement strand
CGATACTGTTCTTCTCGGCGGATTAGATGGCATACTTTATAAAACCACCGATGGAGGTTCAACATGGACGGAGATAGATACAGGGATTACGCTCGATATTGTTGATCTTGATTTTTTTGAGAATGATTATGGTGTGGCAATTACAAACAATGACGGAGGAACTGGGCATGTGTACCGTTCTTACGACTATGGCGAAACCTGGCAATTTGAATACAAGGCCTTTGGTGATATTTACCATAATTCTTTTACATCCAATGGTAAGGCATTTTTTGTGGGTGATCGGGGCATATTGATGAAAGAAGAAGATAATTTACCACCGCTTCTTCCATCCTACATTATTGGTGACACTATCGTTTTACGTGATTCCGTTTATAGTTATTCATTGTGCGCCACAACCGATGCCAACAACATTTGGGAAGTTAGCGGAACAGGAATGTTTCAGGATTTTTACGACAGTATTATGGTTTCCTGGCCCGATACTGGGCTTTACGTTATTAAGCTGAAGGCTGAAAATAATTGTGGGTTCAGCCCTGAAAGAATTTTGAACGTACGTGTTCTGGATTCGTTAGCTTATGGTGTTGATGATGTTAGTTTCAATAATAATGTATTTTCCGTTTACCCAAATCCTGTTAGTAATATTCTATATGTCAACGTATCTTCCGATGAGCTTTTGGATGCAGCTATAAAAGTTTTCGATTACCTGGGACGACAAGTAAAAACCTCTTTTATCGAAAAAAGACAAACACAGATTGAATTTGCTGAATTGAAATCAGGGATTTATTTTGTTGAAATTACCCAAAATAATAAACGCTATATCAGGAAAATAATAAAGCATTAGAAATTATTGGTGTCCGGTTAAACTTTTGAATATTCTTCGGATATCCTATATTTGTTTCGATTGCTAATATTTCGCCCCTCTGGGGCTTGTTTTTATTTTGTTTCAGGATTTTTATAAATATTGCGCGGCTATGCCGCTTTTGAAGTTGCTACAGCGTAGCAAAATATTTATAGGCAGTCAATTAGAGTTTTGCTTTAAAGCTACAGCGTAGCGAAATATTCAATTACTGGACTTTACCGTACAACAATGATTAGAAATATAGATAGTGCAAAAACATTGTCAACGCTCCCAATAGAAAACCACCATAAACCTGTGCCGGGCTGTGTTTTTTTGATAACATCCGCGAAAACCCAATGGCCCCTGAAACCAGGATACTTAGCAGGAGGATATAGGTGATATTGATGTCAAGCGTAATCGCCAATCCCAATAATGCCCCAAAAAATGCCCCGGCCCCTGCCATGAAAATACTGATCTTCCATGCCAGTGTTATCAGCAGACAAATTACCAATAAAGAAGTGGCTCCCAGGTTGAACAGGTTGAAAATAGGCGATAGCTGAACCTTGTTGAGTAGGTAGTAGGCAAGGAAATTGAAAATTATTGCTATTGCAAGCGGAAGGTACCTTTCTTCACGTTCGTCGGGTTTGGTCAACTTTTTCATCCCAAAACTGAATATGCTTATCAAAAGTGCCGGAACAGCAAAGGTGGTGATAAACACCAGCCCAATGATCATCCATTTCGACTGTTGGGGGATAATCATCGAAAAGTGAAAAGGCAGGTGAAGTGTTAAAACAAAGAAATAGGTAGAAATAAGTAAAGGGTGAAAAAGTAAAGAGAAAAAACGGGCCATTTTATTTTCCATAAGGTAAAGGTGGGATTGTCAATAATTTTCCTTGATATGATAAATGGAATTTATAGAGATTAAAAAGAATTGAAACAAATCTGTCTTGTCATTCGGCTTCGCCGTTATTTGCGCTTCGCGCGTCATTAAGTCGTCATTTTGCTACGCCATCAATTACAACCAATGTCCATCAATGACCACGAATGACTATTTATTGTCTGTCCATAAACTCGAGTGTTTGCTCAATAAAGGTCAAATTCAAGGCGTGTGAGAAATTCAAACCGCAGTCCCGTTCGTACGGGATGAGGATTTGGATTTTGAGCAACAACGCAGAAGTTGGACTTTATAGACGAACACTATTTAAAGTTCCTTCCTCAGCCTTGCCACCGGAATACTCAGCTGCTCGCGGTATTTGGCAACTGTACGCCTTGCAATGTTGTATCCTTTTTCCTTCAGGATTTTGGTTAGTTGCTCGTCCGTCAGGGGTTTGGTCTTGTTTTCGGCATCAATGCAGCCCGACAATATTTTCTTAATCTCCCTTGTCGATACTTCCTCCCCCGATTCAGTTTGCATCGATTCCGAGAAAAAGCTTTTTAAAAGGAAAGTCCCGAATGGGGTAGAAACATATTTGCTGTTGGCTACCCGCGAAATTGTGGAAATGTCAAGGTTCACAATTTCAGCAATATCCTTGAGGATCATCGGCCTGAGCATCACTTCATCTCCGGTGGTAAAATAATCCTTCTGGTATTCCATGATGGCTTTCATGGTAATGTAAAGCGTGTTTTGACGTTGGCGGATAGCATCGACAAACCATTTGGCCGAATCAATTTTTCGCTTAACAAACATGATGGCATCGCGCTGCTGGCTGGTCTTTTTACTTTTATCCGAAGCATAAGCTTCAATCATCTCAACGTATGATTTGCTCAACCTGAGTTCAGGTGCATTCTTGGAGTTTAAAGCTAGCTCGAGTTTACCATCGTTGTTTGTAATGATGAAATCCGGTAAAATATATTGGTTTGTTTTTACGGATTCACTCATCGAGTTGCCCGGCTTGGGATTTAATTTTAAGATTTCAGCAATAGCCCCCTTAAGTTCGTCCTCACTTATGTGGGCTTTCTTCATTATTTTATCATAATGCTTTTTGGTGAATTCATTAAAATATCTTTCGATAACAAGGATCGGGAGCGAAAGATCCATGTCAGGGTTTTCATCCTGTTTCCGATGTAACTGGATTATCAAACATTCTTTAAGGCTTCGTGCGCCAACTCCTGCAGGATCAAAATCCTGGATGATCTTCAATACGTCTAATATTTCGTTTGGGGTTGTTGTAATATTTTGTGTAAAAGCAAGGTCGTCAACCATTGCATTGAGGTCGCGCTGCAGGTAGCCCGAGTCATCTAAATTGCCGATAAGGTTGAGGGCGATGATTTTTTGCTTTTCATCCAGTTGCCTCAAGCTAAGTTGAGAAGTCAGGATATCCTGAAAAGTCTTTCCAGATGCATAAGGTATTTCCTTCCGTTCATCATCGGCGCTGTAATTGTTGGATTGTAATTTATATGAAGGGATATCATCCTCTCCGATGTAATCGTTAAAGTCGAACTCATCGCTGCTCTCGTTGTCGAGGTCATTTTCAAACTCATCTTCCGATTCTTTTTCACCCAATGAATCATCAATTTCGTCGCCGTCTTCAAGGGCCGGGTTTTCCTCAATTTCCTGTTTAATCCTCTGCTCAAGGGCAATCGACGGGATTTGTAAAAGCTTCATCAGCAGAATTTGCTGCGGCGAAAGTTTTTGCTGTAAGGCCAGCTTTTGTATTAATCCCTGTTTTCCCATTTAACTAATAAATTGTACCAAAATTATTTCATTTGTAAATGTATTAAAAATCTACCTTACCCAGGAAATACTTTTTATTTTCTTTTTAAAATTTATCAATAAGTGTTAGCCCGAAACCCACAACTCACAAATTGTCTCGTCGAAGGCGGGCTCAAAACTCACAACTCCAAACGCAGAAATTTTAAGCAATTAACTCAAATTCAGTGTAAGGAACAAGTGAAGACCTGGAAGGTTTGGTTTCTATTGAATTGGCAGGTTCATTAAAACAGACAGATCTTTTATCAAAAAAACCTTCCAGGTCTTGTGCTAATTCACAAACTTACAATTAAAATTCTGCGTTCTGTGGTGTTCGTGGAAACGGGATTACATCCCTGATATTTTTCATTCCTGTAACAAACAGTACCAAACGCTCGAAGCCAAGCCCGAACCCACTATGGGGCACAGTACCATATTTGCGTGTGTCGATGTACCACCAGATATCTTTTTCGGGAATGTTCATTTCCTTGCACCTGTTAAGCAGTTTATCCAAATCTTCTTCACGCTGCGACCCGCCAATGATTTCACCGATATTTGGGAACAAAACGTCCATTGCCCTAACTGTTTTACCATCATCGTTTTGCTTCATGTAAAAAGCTTTGATGTCGCGTGGATAATCCGTTAGGATAACAGGTTTTTTGAAATGTTGCTCAACCAGGTATCTTTCGTGTTCCGACTGAAGATCCACACCCCAACTCACCGGGAATTCAAATTTCTTACCGGATTTTTCAAGGATTGTTACCGCCTCGGTGTAAGTAAGGCGTTTGTATTTGGTATTTACAATTGAATTGAGTCGCTGGATAAGTTGTTTGTCGAACATCTTATTTAAAAATTCCAGATCGTCAGCATTGTGCTCAAGGGCGTAACTAACCAGGTATTTCAGAAAATCCTCGGCCAGGTCCATGTTATCTGTAATATCATGAAAAGCCATTTCGGGCTCAATCATCCAGAATTCGGCAAGGTGGCGTGGGGTGTTGGAGTTTTCGGCACGGAAAGTCGGGCCAAAAGTATAAATCAGCGATAAAGCAAGTGCCCCAAGTTCCCCTTCCAATTGCCCTGATACGGTAAGATTGGTTTGCTTACCAAAGAAATCTTCTTTATAGTCAATATCCCCGTTTTCGAGTAATGGAGGATTTTTTGCATCCAATGTTGTTACCCTGAACATTTGCCCGGCACCCTCGGCATCTGAGCCTGTAACGATGGGAGTGTGCAGGTAATAAAATCCGTTGTCGTTAAAATATTTGTGAATGGCATAGGCCAATGAATGCCTAATCCTGAGAACAGCACCAAAGGTGTTGGTACGTGGGCGGAGGTGGGCGATCTCACGAAGAAATTCCATCGAATGGCCTTTTTTCTGTAGGGGATAAGTTTCGGGATCTGCCGTGCCATAAACAATAACTTCGCTGGCTTGAATTTCAACACTCTGTCCTTTGCCCATCGACTGTACAAGTTTACCTGTAACCGAAATCCCGGCACCTGTAGTTATCAGTTTCAGTGTTTCCTCGTCAAAGTTTGGAACATCAACAACCACCTGGATATTATTTATTGTTGAACCATCATTAAGGGCAACAAAGGCGATGTTATTATTTCCACGCTTTGTACGGACCCATCCTTTAACATTTACTACCCTGTCGAAGTCGGTAGTTTTTAGCAATTCTGCTACTTTTGATTTTTTAATTTGTTCCATAATTTAAATCGTTTTGGTTCAACCGGCTGCAAAAATAGTCACTTTTTAAAGCGTGGCACATCGGAAACATAAAAATCAGATTTCATTGAAAGGTACAATTTTGCATTTCAAATGCAAAATTGTACCAAATTGTTTGTAAGAGGCCTAAATCAAAAATAGTGTAGATTTGGATTTTTTACCTATACCAAATAGCATATACCATTTTTTACGACGACTTCACATCGTAGTACTTCGAACACAAAAACCATTACCTTTGTTTCCATTATTAAAATGATGCCACTAAAATGAAAGTAGCCATATTTGGTAAATCTTTTTCCGACGATGGGGCTGTTTACCTTCAGCAGTTGATTGATAAACTTAAAAGCGTGAATTGCTCGCTGATGGTCTATGAACCCTACCTCCGAAAAATTGGAAATAAAGTTGCCATAAAATGCCCGATTACTACTTTTAAATCGCACGAAGAATTGAGAGCTGGTGCCGATATCCTTTTTTCGATAGGGGGCGATGGGACTTTGCTGGATACACTCACACTTGTGCGCGACTCGAACATACCCATTCTTGGTGTTAACCTGGGCAGGCTTGGTTTTCTTTCAAGTATTTCGAAGGAAGAGATACTGCCAGCTATTGATGAAGTGGTTCAGGGTAGATATACGCTCGATGAAAGAACGGTACTCATGCTGCGTTCACCCGATAATCTATTTGGTGATGTAAGTTATGCCCTTAACGAACTTTCGATAACCAAAACCGAAACCAATTCACTGGCGGTGGTCGATGTTTTTGTTGATGATAAATTTTTGAATACCTATTGGGCCGATGGTTTGTTGGTTGCCACACCAACGGGTTCTACCGCATATTCCTTGAGTTGTTTGGGCCCCATTATCACACCCGGCTCCGAAAATTTTGTAATTACTCCAATTGCCAGTCATAATCTCACAGTCCGTCCTATTGTGATTCCCGATAATAATATGATCAGGATCCGCCTCGCAGGCCGTAACCAACTTTACCAGGTTGGCCTTGATTCAAGATACAAAACAATTTCCACAGGCACCGAATTGATTGTAGGCAGGGCCGATTTTAAAATTAACCTGGTGCAACTCACCAAAAAGGATTTTTACACCACCATCCGCGAGAAACTGCTTTGGGGGAAAGATAATCGAAACTGAGCGAATTATGCGTTTTACGTTGCGGGTTTAGCGTTGCTTAATGATTTTCGTTACCCTTGGTTCACCGATGCATTCACCGTTTACCAAATACCAACCTTCCTTACATCGCTGCAAACCGTTCGAAGATTGATGTTCATCGAAAATACTTTTGTAAAAACAAGAGGCAGTATAGAACTCTCATGGCTATTTCAAAAACTTCGAACTCGCATTAGTTTCACTATGGTTACCCCTTACCAACTACTGATTACCGACAACCGATCACCAATCACCGATTACCGACAACCGATCACCAATCACCGATTACCGTTCACCATTCACCGTCCACCGTCTTCACCTTTAAGAAAAGCCAACCCCTAAATACTAAAAACAATTAAGTTGAGTTTTAAGATTTGAACATTAAAAAAGGTTGTTTTTCAGCATCCAGTGTGCTGTAATTAGCAGCTTTTAAATGCGTATTAAACATGAATAAAGGGATTTTATACCTCACATATTTTTTGATTTTGAGTGTGCTTATGGTAGCAGCCTGCCAAAAAGTGGACAATAATAAGATCCCTCCTATTATAATTTTAAAAGGGGGCAATCCCCAGAAACTTACCTTAGGCTGTGCGTACCATGAGTTAGGTATTGATATTGTGGATGATAAACCGGACGATGCTTACTATTATATTACTTCTGATGTCAACCCCGATAGTAGCGGGAATTATCTTGTGGAATATACTGCCGTTGACTCCGACAGCAATACTTCTGTTGCAACACGCCAGGTTATTATCGAGCCATTAACAATTGATGATTATGCCGGGGCTTATAAGGTTTACGATACTGTTAAACCCCTTGGCCCTTTTGGCAGTTATCAGGCTTCGATTTCTATTAAAAATACAACCCTACCTCTTTTGGAAATTGCAAACTTTAATGATTTTGGCAATCATTTCAAGTTGTATTTCACACCTGATTCTTTGGGGAATATCACACTATCGTATAATGTTAACGATACAATAATTAATGGGACTGGCACCACATTTTGCGATAAAACTGGGTTTAGGATCGAATATTTATTGAAAATAGCAAATGGCTTTGATGAATACCACAAGACATCTTTTAAAGTAACTGGAAATTAGCAAATCCCGATGATCAAACCTAAAATTCTAATTGCGCTTTTTACATTGAGCTTCCTTTTTCAGGGCACCGTTCAATCGCAGGACCTTGAAGTAGGCGTTTTAGGTGGGGGTTCATATTATATGGGCGAACTAAATCCGGGCAAGCAGTTTTTGTTTACCCAGCCGGCTTTTGGGGGCATTGTAAGGTGGAACCTTGATGACCGGTGGGCTGTAAAGTTAAGTGCCCTTCGGGGTAAACTTGAGGGTGATGATGCCGTGAGCAAAGTAAATGAAATGAGGAACCTTCGCTTCACTTCATCTCTTACTGAAATTTCGGGTGTCATCGAGTTTAATTTTTTCCCCTACTTTACCGGGAGTAACATCAGCTATTTTTCACCTTATTTATTTGTTGGGCCCGGTTTCTTCTTTTTTAACCCAAAAGCTGAATTTCAAGGTGAAATGGTTTCCTTGCACGATATGGGAACAGAAGGACAAAAAGAGGGTAATAGTTATAGCCTGTCGGGGTTTGCTGCAGTTTTTGGGATGGGGGTTAAGTACAGCATAAACAACCGGCTTGGCCTGGGGGTAGAGTGGGGCTTGCGAAAAACCTTTACCGATTATATTGATGACATCAGCACAACGTATTATATTGATTTTGATGAGTTAACACCTGGAGATATTGGAGTAGCAGAGTTTTTATCCGACCCATCACCGGTAAAACATAAACCGGGGATGCAGCGAGGGAATTCGCAAAACAACGATTGGTATTCGTTCGCCGGCATAACACTTACTTACAGGTTTAGCCTCGGCGAGAAATCAACTTGTTCAGATTATGCGAATTAAAAGAATTAATGATACTTTTGCAGCCATTTTTTACAATGGCCTTTCATATTATTAAAAAAGAATTAGTTAGAATAAAATTGACAGCTATTGAAATAGCACAGCAAAATGAGTTTTAAAGAACAGATAGATATGACCAGGCTTCCCCGTCACATCGCCGTAATAATGGACGGCAATGGCAGGTGGGCGAAAAGTCGTGGAAGGCTGCGTACCTTTGGCCACGAAAGCGGGGTAATATCAGTTCGTGAAACTGCTGAGGCTGCTGCCGAGTTAGGCATCGAGTGCCTCACAATGTACGCATTTTCAACCGAAAACTGGAACCGTCCGCGGCGCGAAATTGAAGCATTGATGGGCTTGTTGCTCCGGACCATTAATAACGAAATTGAAACGCTGCATAAGAACGACATTAGTTTACAGGCAATTGGCGATTTAAAATCCCTCAGCAAAAAAACCTATGCCCGCTTGATGAAGGCGATTGATGAAACCAAAGGGCATACAAGGATGAAACTGATCCTTGCATTGAGTTATAGTTCACATTTTGAATTGGTGGAAGCAACAAAGGTGATTGCCGATGCGGTGAAGCGTGGCGAAATAAATGTTGATGACATTAATGAAGAAACCATATCCAATAATTTGTTTACAAAAGATTATCCTGATCCCGAGTTGTTAATACGCACCAGTGGTGAATACCGGATCAGCAATTTTTTAATGTGGCAGTTGGCATACGCCGAGTTATATTTTACACCTAAATTGTGGCCTGATTTCCGGAAGGAAGATTTGTACGAAGCAATCGTTAATTTTCAGCATAGGGAACGAAGATTTGGCCGTACAAGCGAGCAGGTAAGTGAGAAAGTAAAAGCATAAGATGAGTAAAAGTTCGCAAGCATTTCAACATATATCTTTGGTATCTCTGCTGACAGGATTTTTCCTACTCATCATGGCTATTTTACCAGGGCATATTTCCGGCCAGGTTTCCATTGGCAACGAAGTCCTCGATATTGACTATACCAGTCCTCAAGAATATGAGATTGGTGGGGTCACGGTATCCGGCATAAAATATCTCGATCAAAGTGTATTGATCATGATCTCGGGCCTTACTGTTGGCCAGAAAATTAAAATACCTTCCGATAATTTCAGGAATGCCATCAAAAAACTTTGGGATCAGGGTATGTTTGAATACGTAAACATCACAGCCACTGATGTGAAAGATGGCTTGGTTTTCCTGAACATCGACCTGCGCGAAAGGCCACGTTTGTCGAAGTTTACATTTCATGGTGTTAAAAAGGCTGAAGCCGACAATTTAAGGGAAGAAATTGTTATTGTAAGGGGTGATGTCCTTACCGAAAACTTGCTTACCAATAGCCGCAACAGGATCAAGAAATACTATGTTAAAAAAGGATATCTTGATGCTGAAATTGACCTGATCCAAACCCCCGATACGTTAAGGGCCAACAATGTAGTCCTGGATATTTATGTTGAGAAAAACGACAGGATAAAAATTTACAATATCGACATCAAAGGCAATAAGTTTCTTAGCGACCAGCAAATATTGAAGTCGATGAAAGAAACCAAGGAAAAGGGAAATTTCAAGCCTTTCGACAATATCGAACTATTGCTGTGGGATGCCATAAAAGCCTTTGCCCGGCTTCAATTCGATTCTACCATTGTTATGGCCGAGGACTACATCAATGAAAATATTAAGATCAGGATTTTCAAGGGATCAAAATTTATCAGGGATAATTTTGAGGAAGACAAAGTAAAGATCATTGATAAATATAATGCAATGGGTTTTCGTGATGCCGAAATTGTTAGCGATACCGTTTACCGTCACGACGACAAAACAATCAATATCGATATTGCCCTGAAAGAAGGGAAGCGCTATTACTTTGGCGATATCGTATGGGTGGGAAACACAAAATTTACCGATGAATTTCTGAGCACAATATTAAAAA
>Ga0208900_1001905_pt1 | contig 10285 bp, 6 predicted proteins | sample AntAceMetag02UKK_FD_184763 | JGI IMG/M metagenome (GOLD analysis project Ga0208900, IMG submission 184763) | Saline lake microbial communities from Ace Lake, Antarctica - Antarctic Ace Lake Metagenome 02UKK (SPAdes) (version 2) | ecosystem: Environmental > Aquatic > Non-marine Saline and Alkaline... | reverse complement strand
CTTCTCTGATCAAACAGGATAAATCTTCCAAGGAAATTGCCGACATTTTTAATCTTTCCATGACAACGATTAATTTTCACAGGCGCAACCTGCGAGACAAACTCGGCTTGAAACATACAGGAACCAAATGGAACTTGAATTAGATCCTCGTTCAATCATCCAGGACGGATTTTGCAAAGGAATGGAAATTGTCGGTGAGAAATGTGAAACCGGTGAATATTTTTTCCCCAGCTGATTGACTTCTCCAGTGCTTTGGATGCAGCCATGACCGTTTTAAAACCCGGACTGTCACTGTGTGCCCATCCACCGAAAAATAACATTGTTATGGGGGTGATTGAAGGGGATATTCACGATATCGGCAAAAATATTGTGAAATCCATCCTGACATCTTACGGCCATCGTATCATCGATTTGGGTAAAGACGTGCCGCCTTCACTTTTTATTGAAGCCGCCATCAAAGAAAAAGCCCGCATCATTTGTGTGTCAACGTCGGTAAATACAACAATGTCCGGCATGGAAGACGTATTGAATTCTGTGCGATCCCATGGGCTTCAAGATACAATCAAAGTCATTGTTGGGGGCAATACAATTTCTGAAAAATATGCAAACGATATTGGTGCGGACGGGTTCGCACCCAACGCTGCCCTGGCACTCAATGAAATCAATTCTTTAATTAATTAATAGCCCTTGAAAAACGTGATTTAATATTCGCCCAACTATCTGTTGCCAAAAAACTTTGATTTTTGATAATACCGTGCACATTGCTTAATTGATAAACGCCTAACGACAAGCTCACCAGCCGCGCCAAAGTTAATCCTGTTTTAATCAGGCGTTTGGGCAATCTCCTGATGCAGGGCCGTTGCCAGTACCGTCACCAGGGCCATTTCCTCCGTTATTTCATTTTTTAGATGCCATGCACCACAGAAAGCCCCATTCCCGTACCCTTGCCTACTGCCTTGGGGTAAAGAACGGATCAAAGATTTTCTGTGTTAACTCTTTATCCATCCCTGTGCCTGTATCAGTTACGGTTAAACACGCATATTGACCAAGTATCATGTCTGGATTAATCAGATCACAGGTTCCAAGTTCCATCTGTTTGATTGAGGCAAGCATAATTCAATGTATATCAGTGTACAAGATATTATGATGCAAAACAAATTTAATTTATTCCAACCCAATAAGCATGTTTATTCCTTTTATTGCAAGGACAAAAATTTCAAATTTTTTTCACAAAATAATGACAAATTCGGGAACCCACTTAAGCCGGGATATCTTCAAGAATTTTCATGTTCAACCCCAAAATCACAGCCTCCTAAGGCGCTTTGTTTTAAAGGCTATCCCGCCCTAAGTGGGTAGCCGAATAAATTTCCATATTTATGAATTTAACATAATTTCAATAATTTTGTCGACAAATAATTGACATATTTTTTACAGGAAGAACCTGACAATAATTGAGGGAGGGGTGGGAGCTATAGGGACAGCAAAAAAGATCTTAAATTGACAATACCCCAATATTTTGATATCAAACTTATAGAAATAAGGGGGGTGTTTTAATATGTTAAATCGTTTTGCAGAAACTCATCTTGGGACTTGGTTGAACAAATCTAACCGAAAACCTTTGGTGCTGAGAGGAGCTCGCCAAGTAGGCAAATCCACATTAGTTAGAGAATTTGCCAGAAAAAGAAAAAAAAAGCTTATTGAAATTAACCTGGAGCGGCATCTATTTCTTGATGGTATTTTTAAAACACTTGATATAGATGCGGCCTTAAGAGAGATAGAAGCACTAAGCGGAATACCATTATCTGCGCCAGATACCATACTTTTTTTGGATGAAATTCAATCTACACCGCATGCGCTTCAACTTCTGCGATATTTTTTCGAAGAAAAAAAAGAGCTGCCAGTCATTGCAGCAGGTTCGCTTTTAGAGTTCACGCTTGCTGATCATTTTTTTTCAATGCCAGTAGGGAGAATTGAATATATGCACCTTGGCCCCATGACATTCTCCGAGTTCATAACTGCAGTTGAGCCTTCATTGACCAGATACATCGAAAATTTTTCCATGACTTCCCCTTTGCCAATAACTGCACATGAAAAACTTAAAAAAAGACAGCGAGATTATGTTCTTATTGGTGGCATGCCTGAGGCAGTACAGATTTGGTGCGAGACCCACTCTATTCGAGATGTGGCAGATGTTCATCGTTCAATCACCGAAACTTATCAGGATGATTTTTCTAAGTACGCCCAATCGCATCAACTCGCTCTGATGCAAAGGGTTTTTAGCACCATCCCAAGAATAGTTGGGAATAAAGTAAAATACAGTAATATTTCTCGCGAGCATCCATCAAAGAACATTAAAGACGCCCTTGAACTTCTCTCAAAAGCAAAAATATGCCACAAGATTTATCACAGCCATTGTTCAGGCCTTCCATTGAATGCAGACATCAAGGAAACCGTTTATAAATTATTATTTATGGATATCGGAATGATGAACTATATTTGTGGAAATGACTGGACGTTTCTAAAGTCCTTTCCAGATCACGAACTTGTCAATGAAGGTGCCATTGCTGAACAATTCATCGGCCAACATCTTTTGTCTGCTCACGTTTTTTCTCCGTCCTTAAATTATTGGGTCCGGCAGGCTAAAACATCTAATGCAGAAGTTGATTATGTTATTTCCCATGGTCCCTTAATCATACCAGTTGAAGTAAAATCAGGGAAAAGTGGTTCATTGAAATCTCTTCAGCAGTTTACAACGAAAAAGAACACGCCACTGGCCGTCCGTTTCGATCTAAATCCACATAGTATCCAGGAGGTTTCACACCAAATAAGTACGGGGAATGGCATTGAATTGGCGAATTACAAACTGCTATCCTTACCTTTATACTTGGTGGAAGCATTGCCAGACGTCTTAGATGAAATTCGGGCTCAAATCTAATCACCGAGAGACCTACTCTCATCACTGAATTACGGAATCAAGGTAAAGCATAAATCACATCGGCAACCAAAGCAGGGATGAGTTAGCCCTGAAAATGGTAGGGGAAAAATCCCTGAAATTGGGTGGAAATGAGATCCCTCTTCCAATCTATAAACCGTATTTTTCCATTTTAGATGCAACCACATTTACTTTTAAAGGTTTTACGGCTACCCACTTAAGACGGGACAGCCTTTAAAATCAAGCGTCTTAGCAACCTTGATTTTAGGGGGATGAAAGCTAATTATTCACATAAAAAGCCTAAAAAATATCCCGCCTTAAGTGGGTAGCCAGCATTGCTTTAGAACAACAGCGAAGCGGGGTCATGGCGTTACACTGATTCCGCTGCCGGGGTTATGCGTAACCTCTTTTTCAGGCGTGGTGTCCCCCTTTTCCTGGAACAACACCGGGGGGACATCCATATGAACATCCCGCTGGGGAAAGGGAATGACCACATCATGTTCCCTGAAAAGCCTGTCAATCTCAAATCGAAGTTCACTTTCGGCCGTCACAAAATCATCAATACTGGACCAGAAGCGCAATTTTAAATCAAGGGAACTCTCCCCGAAATCACGGAACAGCACCGTGGCTTTTTTGGGATAGGAGTACACTCCCTTCACCGCGTATGCCGCCTTTAACAACAAGTTTTTCACAAGTTCAGTGTCGGACCCATAGGCCACGCCCACCAGAAGATCCCTTCTGATGTAAGGGTCCTGATGGCTCCAGTTGACAACCTTGGCACTGATGAATTCTGAATTGGGAATAATCAACGAGGCATTGGTATAGGTTTGAACCACGGTTGATCGGACATTTATTTTTTTCACTTCCCCCCAGGTATCGGCCACTTCCACCACATCCCCCACCTGGATGGGGCGTTCAAACAACAGAATCAATCCGCTGATGAAATTGCTGAATATATTCTGGAGCCCAAACCCAAGCCCGATGCTCAGGGCACCAAAGGCAACGGTGAGGGAAGTGGTGTCAAGACCGAAAACATTCAGGCTGATAAGGATGCCAAGGCCCCAGATAATATAGACGGAAATGGTGGTGACGGACTCCTTTGCCCCGGTGGACAGTCCGCTCTGCTTTAAAATATGATCCGCCATCAATCGTTTCCACATGCGGGTGAACAAATAGGTGGCAAGAATCACCAGCAACCAGTACGCAAACCCGGCGATGCTCAACTTAAAATTGCCCATCACATATTTCTGGTTAAAAGTCTCCCACAAAAAAGGGAAAAACAGATCGCTGATCCCCCAGGAAAAGGACACCCCGGTCACGGCAAAGGCTATGATGATAAAATAAATGGCGTTGGAGAAAATCCAGTACAGAGGCGAGAAGACCCCATGGGTCTGCCGGGAGTCGGACTCAAATTTATCCTTGAATTTGCGGTCGATGTCCTTCATGGAATAAAACAGCAAGCCACAGACACACATCACCACAATGGAAATTCCCCAGGAGATGTACCACCAGGCAGAAAAATAGCCATACCCTGCAATTTCAGCAAAAAGTCCTGAAATCACCACCACCTTTGACCAGATATTTAAGAGCTTGATGCCCATGGAAGCAGTGAAGGTTTTTGTCTTTACAAAATCTCTCCAAAACAGAAAGACTCCCACCACAAGCACCACTTCTGAAGCAATCTTGATCAGCACCAGAAGTGCGCTTTCCAGAGACAGAAACCGATAAAACAATAGATACACCAGGGCATACAGCCTCACCCCCAGAACAAAGGCATTTTTCCATTTAAACAGGGCATTAAAAAGCGCATGCCCCTTTTCATTGACGATGAGGCGAATGGAATCCGCCGCAATTTTTGTGCACAAGAATACGACAAATAAGGTTTTGAAAAAATTTATCATGTCCGGGAACACCATGTAAAAAGTGGTCTCGGACAATGTGATGGTAAGGCATACCCAGAAAATATAAAAAAGGGCATCTTCAAATACGATGAGGGGATACCCCGTACGCCGGGAAATTATTTTGGTGTATGCCTCTTTACTTCTGAGCAAGTGTATGCCCTTTCTGAAAAAAAAGCAGCTCAGAAAAAACACCACCAGGATCACAACACTTCTTAAACTCTTCTGTTCCTGGAACTGCGCCCATCTCAAGGACAGCTGATCCTGGGTAAACAAGTGCCCCACCGTTGAAAATGAAAGAACGATCTCTTCGCCCACAGTGGTGGGGAAAAAGGTTTTCAATTCAATTTCGTTGCGCTGAAACAGCCGATCGCCCTTTCTGTCTTTTATCTCCTTTTTCAAGGTCAGCCGAATCTCTTTAAAGGCGGAGAGCAGTTCATTTTCAGATTTTATTTCCGACGTCACAATTTCCAGGAGGGTCAGCAGCACTTTTTTCTGTTGTTCCAGAAGAACACGATAGCTTTTGAATTTTTTGATATCCGCAGTTCTGTTCATGCCATCCCTGTCCGAAATTTCTTTGGACATGAATTCTGCTTCTTTAATTCTTTCTTCGATTAACTTTATTTTCTCATGCACCGAAGAGAGGGTCTGCAGGATCTTCATCTCTCTTTCCCCGGCTTTCTGAATTTTTGACTGGATCAAAGTGGTTGAAATATCCACCTCTTCCAGACCTTTTCCAATGACGGAAGCGCTGATGTCAGGCACAATGAGAAAATTTCTAAGGGAGTTTATCTGGGTCCGGTAGATTTGCTGCTGGGACATGATCTCTTCAAGTAGTTTCTTTTCAGCCTGCAGGTCTTGTTCCAGAACATCCAAGGCATTCCTGGCAGCGTCAACCGCCTGGACAAACTGCACCTGGGTGTTTGTCTCCTCCCCCAATGGTGTAGGGGAGTTCTGGGCAAAGGTCAACGATGACAGGCAGATAAGACCAATGGCCAACAACAATATCTTTTTCTTCATTTTTTGTACGTCTCCTTGTGTATCCCTATCTGTTATCTTTAGCAGTCATTATCCTTGTTGTCCACCGGGCTGCCCCCACCTTCTAAGTACCCACACATATGTTTTTCACTATTCAATGGATATATACCGTTGATATATTTTGATTTTATCTTGAGGAATATATGCTCGGGTACTTATAGATGCAAAAGAAGTATCACAGCAAATCCATTGATCGCAACACTTTGTTTTTACCAGAGGAACAGTATCCTTTCCACAGAACCGACAATGCCCTCCAGGAATTATCTTGGCTTTCAGTCTATCATAGGTCATTCAAGCACCTTCATTTTTTTTGTTTAAATTGGGATGTAGCATAACAAAATGTCCTCAATGACACAATTAATTTGCTTGTAAAAAATCATTATATTCTGTATATTCAGTACTTTTAATCAACTTTTTGGGAAATCATAAAGATATTCATGATCATTAGCGCATAAAAAGGGATTGATTCTAAAAATGGACAACAAAATTATCATGGTCGCAGACAGCGATCCATCTGATCTTAAATTCCTTAAAACCTGTTTTGTTTCTGCGGGATACCAGGTTTTGCAAGCGTCAAATGGAAACCAGGCATTTGAACAGGCAATGCAACTTCCAGATTTGATAATTCTGAACACCATGCTGCCGGAGACGAGTGGTTTTAAGGTGTGTCAGCAATTGAAACGCCATGTCAAAACAACTGATATACCCGTTATTTTTGTTCCGGAATCCCATGGGGATGACACAATTCTCAAATGTTTTGAAGCAGGGGGAGATGACTACATCTTAAAACCCTTCCAGGAACAGGCACTCTTGCATCGAGCCCGCATTCGTCTTAATTTAAAAGGTAGGAAAAATCACTACAGACAAATTGTGGAAAAGGCGTCCGACGTCATTTATTGTACCGACTCAACAGGACGTTTCAACTATGTTAATCCTTTTACAGAGCGCTTATTAGGATTTTCAAGAGAAGAAATCATCGGCAAAAATTTCCTTGAATTTATTCGGCCTGATTTCGCAATAAAAGTAAAAAAATTCCATCAGCATCAAGTGAAAGAAAAGGTGGAAAAACTTTATACCGAAATTCCGGTGATGACCAAAGGGCGTAAGCATTTATGGCTGGCCCAGCACTCCCAGTTGTTAATGCACAAGGAGAAGGTCATCGGATTCCAGGCCATTGCAAGGGATATCAGTCAAACCCGTCGGCTGGAAAAGGATCTTAGAAGCATTGCCAATGAGCTGGAAATGACCAACCGGCAATTAATTCAGGCAAATGATAACGCAAGTGAAATGGCAGCCAAGGCAGAGTTCGCCAATATGGCCGGAAATGAACTTCTGGACAGTCTGCGTGTAAAATTTGATACGTATCTGGGCGATGTGGGAGGGGTGATCTCACGGCTTGCAGATACAGCACTTTCAGATGTCCAGCGCCAAGATGTGGAAACCATTCGTTCCGCCTGTGATCATTTACTCAACTTGATTCATGATAGCATGGGAGGAGCCCCAAAATGATCACAACTGAAAGAAGTCCGATTTTTGAATATTATTATGTTGCCCGGCAACCTGTTTTTAATAATTCAGGGGAAATATGGGGGCATGAGCTGCTCTATCACAGTGGTTCAAATGATCAAACCGCTGAAATTACAAACGACAACATTGCGTCGCTTTGCGTGGCAACCTCCGGTTTTACCATGTCTCAATTTTACCAGGATACTTCAAGGAAAATCTGTATTCATTTCACGGAAGCACTTCTCCTTGACGGTTCCCCCCAAGGGCTTCCCCCCTCCATTACCGTGATTGAAATACCAGGAGAAACAAGACCTTCCACCCGACTGTTGGAAATGCTGACAGGGTTTAGAAAGGAGGGTTATACACTTGCCATTGACGCGTATGTTGGAAATGACCGCCAAAAAGACCTTCTGGATTACATTGATGTTGTCAAAATTGATATATCAACAAAATCCATGCAGGAAATTCAGGATATTTTTTCAAGTATCAAGGGGAGAAAAATTTTAAAACTGGCCAACAAAGTGAAAAACAGAGAGGATCTGCAACGGTTACGGTCACTGGGGTGCGATTTTTATCAAGGTCAGTTTTTTGCAAAACCGATAAAGCTGCGTGGACGCAAATTAAAACCAACGGAAATCTCAAAATTTCGTATTCTGCAGGCATTTGAAAATCCTGACCTTGAGCTTGGGACCATACAGGAGATAATCAAAGCAGATCCCAGCATAACATATCAACTGTTAAAGCTTTTAAACTCCGTGGTATATGGCTTTTCCGTCAAAATCGATTCTGTTAATCGTGCCATTAACCTGATCGGACTGAAACGGCTGACATACTGGTTGCGTATGGTTGTCATGTCAGATCTGTCAGGTAAAAGCCAGACACCGGAACTTTATACCCTGGGGCTGACCCGTGGACGATTCCTGGAAGATCTGGCAAGAGAAGGGGAAATAAAATCGAGCAATCCCGAAAAACTGTTCTTATTTGGCATGTTGTCTCTGATAGAACCCATGCTTGAGATGCCCATGAAAATGGTTTTGGAAGAACTCCCCCTTTCCGACGAAATAAAAAATGGATACATTGACAACAGCTCCATCTATTCAAAATACCTTCAACTGGCCATTGCCATTGAAAATTTTGATCTTCAGGGAATTGATCAGATGTGTCTTGAGCTGGGAATCAATAAAAAAGCAGTTGCCAAAGCATCCAGCAGCTCCATTGCCTGGGCCAATGCAATGGTTCAGTCCATGGAGTAATCGGAGAACTGCGTCAAAACAGGGGCGCTATTTTCTGTACCAGCATATCATAATCAGCGTTTATTTCCTGGTGACGCTTTTCTTTTGCCATTACTTCAAGGTGCTGGGCCAGCGCAGCAGGTTCATCCAATCCCATATTCAGAAAATTGCCTTTCAACGTATGTGAAACAGATGCAATCTCATCAAAACTTTTGTTTTGAATATGGGCCTTTAAATGATCCAATCCCTCCTGTACAGATTTTTTTGCAGCTTCAAAAAGTTCTTCCACATCTTCAGAAGACAAACCATATTCATTTGTCAGGTGTTGTTTGACCGAATGTTGAAGGGACATGCTTTTTTTCTCCTATGTCAAAAGGCCTCAGCCAGTTCATGTAGATTCGGATAGCGCGTCATTATTACAATAAGTGGTTAGGATTTTTTTTATTGTATCAATTTTGAAAGATTTGGACAGGTAGTCATTCATAAATTTGTGGCAAGGAAACTCCTGAGTCTTTAGCTCAGGGGAGGAATTGCCACCTCCTGTGTTAAAATTAATGAGTTAATGCCAAAGGTCGAAACACAAGGTTACAACCTTTGGCAATTTTTGCCTTTGGTTAGAAAGGTCTTTTCGACAGAAACTCGCAAGCTCTGTCCTCATCCGAAGATGATTTGTCCACTTTACTAATGTTACAATAGGTTTTGGTTGTCAGCATCACTTCTCCTTACCCTCAGAGATGTTTAAACACTAACCGCAGAGCTTCAGACGAGTGGAGTATCTAAAGGTGCCTATATTTTTCTAAAGTAACGTAGTTAATTAAAACTTAGGCTAATCAACCAGGCTTGCAAAAATTACTTTGCAAGCCCCTGAGTCTTTAGCTCAGGGGTTGTTGACACCGATTTCAAAACAATTTTTTCGATCCTGTTCAAGGGCATGGGCCGTCAACGCCACAATCGGGGTTTCTATGCCCAGATTCCGAATATGACGTGTTGCTTCTATACCATCCATTTTCGGCATTTGCAAATCCATGAAGATCATGTCCCACAACTGGTTCTTTGTCTGTAATTGCAGGATGGCGTCCTTTCCATTTTCAGCAATACCTATGGTTTTTATCCCCAGAGTTGTCAAGGTTTTTTTGAGCAAATGCTGATTGAAAATATTATCTTCAACTATAAAAACAGATATTCTGGATAAATCCATCGTCGGTGCATTTAATGGGTCCTGTTTTTTTGGGGAATCTATTTTTTGAGGATGGGAAGGAATCTCCAGATATAAGGTAAAAGAAAATTCACTTCCAGCATCTGGCGTGCTGCGGACTTCAATATTTTTCCCCCCCATCAGTTGCACAAGCCGGCTGGAAATAGACAGCCCAAGACCGGTTCCGCTGAATTGACGGGCATAAGAACCATCCGCCTGGGAAAAAGATTTAAAGATATTCTTTAAATCTTTTTCTGCAATGCCGATACCGGTATCTTTAACTGAAAAGCAAAACGGCATCTTATTCTGGGTATTTATTTTCTCAGGCAGTTCAACCCCCAGGGTTACCAATCCCTTTTCTGTAAACTTGATGGCATTGCCAATCAAATTGGTCAGAATCTGCCTTAGACGTACCGCATCCACCAGAATTATTTCAGGGACTTCAGATGGAATCTCAATGGCAAGATCCAGACCTTTGTTCTTT
>Ga0208900_1001904_pt1 | contig 10291 bp, 2 predicted proteins | sample AntAceMetag02UKK_FD_184763 | JGI IMG/M metagenome (GOLD analysis project Ga0208900, IMG submission 184763) | Saline lake microbial communities from Ace Lake, Antarctica - Antarctic Ace Lake Metagenome 02UKK (SPAdes) (version 2) | ecosystem: Environmental > Aquatic > Non-marine Saline and Alkaline... | reverse complement strand
CTTGATAAAAACCTTCTTCACTTTCATTGCTTCATTAGTTTTCACCATCACAAGGTAAAAACCTGGTTTTGCAGTCGTAAACTCTGACAGTCCCGAAGCTTCGTGGACTGTCAGAGTTCGGTGTAGAACAGTTTGCCCCAATAAATTATAAACCGCAACCTGCGCCTCACCCGGCTCATCAGTTTTGATGAAAATCTGATTTCCATAACTGTAAATCTCGATTCCATCATCTTCTGCCGGATAAGCTTCGATGCCGGTGGCACCGTTGATGAGGAGCAGGAAGCGGTTGGGGGAATTATTGGGGGAATGGGAGAACGTTAATGAGTTAATCGTTCTTATGTCGTAGATATTTCCACTTTCCAAATCCTTCAACGAAAAATCCACCGTTTTCCAGAAAGTGTTTTCGTTTACCGTGATTTTGTATTCGCCATCATTGCCAACCTTCAAGCTAAGTGGAATTGTGATTTCTTCGCTGGTGTAGGGCAAAACATTAATGCTGAGCTTAGAATCTCCGGCTTTAGTATATAGTTGTGGTGCTTCTGAAATACCTGAAAGTTTATAAGCATCAAAATCACTGTCAAATTCATTTGAGGCATCGCCATTAAAATGAATATAAGTTTTATCAGAAAAACCATTGCCTTCAACTTTCAACACCAGCAAATCTTCAACATAGTTTTTATCTTTATAAAAGTTATTCGTCGTGTGCACACGTGCCGAATTTGGAATAGTTAATTCGGGATTGGTGGAAGCTTTGATGAAAAAGGCATTCATGGGTGGGATGATGCCATCGGTGAGCGCGCCAATGCTTCCGTTCCAACTCACATATTGCCCGGCATCGCCATCATAAACATACACCGAAGCATCGATGTTGGTTCTTGAACACAAGTTCCAATTCAGGCTGGACGCGAAAGGGTTTCCCAACAGATTCCAGCCAATGCCGCCATCGGCTGTGTAAGTGATGGCCGGAGTAGTTGTTTCATCAAAAGTATAATCTCCTACGTTTAATTCTCCTGCGAAAGTTTTTGTTTCATCATTTGCGTAAGCTACATTATACCCAAGGCCTACCACAAAATTATCTTCAAAGCTGGGATTCCAGTTTCCTGAATTGTCTTTTACGCTTAACCATAAGTAATCGGGTTCGGAAAATTTATAAAAGTCATCACCGGCATTGGGTGGGTCGGCAACAAATTCCGGCTGAATTGGCTGTGCTGCAACAGGAGACGAGATGTAATGCCAGCCGGCAGAACCCGCATACTCCGGGATAAATCGTTCAACAGTAGCATTTACTCCTGTGGTTTCGTGGATAATGGAGGCTGTGCCCGAATCAATGGATTTGAGGACAAGTCCTGATATGCCAGCTTCATTTAAAATGCTATCAGAAACCGTTAATGCTTTGCCGGCATTTACAGTTACTGTCGCACCGCTTTCAATTTTGAGGTCATCGCAAATAGCCGGTGTTTCCGCATCGTTTGTAATTACTGGTTGTGTACCGCCCGATTGTATCAGCACCATATCGTTTGCGGTAGGCTGGCTAAAGGTGGTGCTCCAGTTTGTAGTTGTTGACCAGTTGCTTGTTCCGGTGGTTTCCCAGCGTTTCCAGATGGCACCGCTTTCAATCCAATCGTCGTTGTGCATGTTCAGGAGGTTACCATTATAGCCGTTGATATAATCGAATATTACAGTTCCACTTCCTTCGTTCATTTGCCAATAACTGACAAGGCCTTCTTCGTTGCCCGCAAGTGTACGGTGTATGTTGTCATGTAACTGCTGCTGTGTGCGGGCAACATTCCAGAAAGTAATCTCATCCAACTCGCAATTACAGTAATTGTAATAAAAGGAAGAACCACCAAGCCAAAGACTTTCAGTGTTGTATAAGGGGGCGGATACTGTTGTAGTTCCTTGCAACACACCATTGTCGTAAAGTGATAGTAATTCTAAAGTTGAATTGTATGTAATAGCAAGATGATGCCACTCTTCGGTTGACCAGGAAGTTCCTTCTACAGTTTTCCACCCATTCGCTGTTCCGAGGGCAGCCACTAAACCTGTAGATGGTTTGTATTCAAAAACATACCCGCTTCTGGCATCACCTCCTTCATTGGCATGTTTGGAGAGAAAATCAACATTACCTGTCGGTAGCGATTTCAATTTTGCCCAGAGGGTAATTGAGAAACTGCCCGAGGGACTTCCAATAATAGCATGATTAATAATAGCATGATCATTTGTTCCGTCAAATTCCAACCCGTTCCCCGGGAAAGCATCTGCCGGTTTTATCCCTGTCCCACTTACAGCAATATTCTCTGCTACTGCACCTACCGAGGTATGAACAATGTTTCCGGAATATAAACCAAGAACAAGCGGCTCAAAAAGAACATAAATGGTGTCGGAAACTATCCCATTTACGGGAGTGAAAGACAGGTTTTGTGCAAAACCGGAAGTTGGGGACAATGATACCTTAAATCCGGCAGGACATGCTATCTGTAAATTATTTTTTAGATCGGCAGATTTCAAAAAATAACTTTTTTGAGAAGTATGACCGACAAGGATTTCGTCAAAATCCATTGTTTGTATTCCTTCTTGTTCGTAATGATACAAATCGCCGGAACTTCCTCCTCCAATAATCAAATCAAGTAATCCATCTCCGTCAAGATCGGTGAAAGCCGAGTTTGCTTCAGTTCCCACATCAATAGAATCGAAATTAGCGGTGACAAAAGAAAAGGAGGTTGAGTTTACAGCATCCTGCTCGTAATGTAGCAAATTGCCGTATTCTTCTCCAATAATCAAATCAAGTAATCCATCTCCGTTTAGATCGGTGAAAGTAGGGGCTGACCAGCCTCCCACACCAATAGAATTGAAATTGGAGGTGACTTCAGAAAAAGAGCTTGAGCTTACAGCATCCTGTTCGTAATGGTTCAAATTGCCGTCACTTTCTCCAATAATCAAATCAAGTAATCCATCTCCGTCCAAATCGGTGAAAGTAGGTGATGAATAGCTTCCCACATCAATAGAATTGAAATTGGAGGTGACTTCAGAAAAAGAGCCAGAGTATAAAGCATCCTGCTCGTAATGGTTCAAATTGCCGTTATATTCTCCAATAATCAAATCAAGTAAGATATCTCCGTCAAGATCGGTGAAAGTAGGGGCTGACCAAGCTCCCACACCAATAGAATTGAAATTGGGGGTTTCCAAAGAAAAAGAGCTTGAGTTTACAGCATCCTGTTCGTAATGATACAAAATGCCGAAATATTCTCCAAAAATCAAATCAAGTAATCCATCTCCCTCCAGATCGGTGAAAGTAGGATATGGACTGCCCCCCACATCAATAGCATTGAAATTAGTGCTAATCAATTCAAAATTGATTGGAAATTCCAACAAAGTAATTTTAGGAAATACACCATTTCCTCTCAAAATGACCTCAGTTATAAACTCATCGGGATCATTAGTTATAATCCCCTCGGGATCATTAGAAGTAATAAACAATGTGTCGAATATCGCTCCTTCTACTGTTGGGGCGAAAGTGACAACAATACTGCAACTGTCACCTTTAAGTATTTCATTACAAGAAGTAAGGTAAGTGAATTCAGGGAGATTATTGGAAACATCCGAGATGGTCAAGGTGTCGTTGCCTATATTATAAATAGTTAATGTGTCGGTTTGTGAATAATTAATAGTAGTCTTTACGAAGTTCAGAGTAACGGGATCAACATCAATTATCGGTTCAAAGTTTCGGGCGATGATGAATTGACTGAACTCAGTTATTCCCTCAAAAGTCGCTACGTTATTTACAGCATTTACCAAACTGGCAGAAGTTAGATAAACCCAGTTTGTATCTGCATTGCTGGAGCGGGTATATAGTTTGATATTGGAAGGGCCTGATTCATCGTAAATTGTTAAATCTTCGTCGATCGTAAAGGTTAAATCAGCATCGAAAGTTCCTGTTCCATAACGATTCACAACCCAATATTGAGCATCGAACACTTCATCCGGTCCGGTGGGATTTATATTTGCCAAAGCATCAATTCTTGTTACCGTAATCTCTGCCCCGTTTTGCGAATTAAAATTTATTGATAAATCGGTATCGGTGAAATCAACTGTTCCGGCAGTTTCTATTTGCGAATTGGAAATCCCGGCACCGAACGGAATTGTAGAAGTTATCCAATCATCATTCGTCATATTATGCAGTGTTCCGTTATTCCCCGAAATCAGATCACTTGCTGTTGTGCCGCTGCCTTCGTTGAATTGCCAATAACTAATTCCGGTTTCTGTTCCCGTGATGGGAAGATACATATTTTCCCTGATTTCCTGTTCGGAACGCACAACATTCCAGAGCCGGACTTCGTCCATTTTGCCATCGAGAGTAGAGCCGCTGCCGCTGAATACAAAATCACCATTTAGAGGAAATAATCCTCCTGTCGCTGCTGCTGATGATTGAATTAATTCCCCGTTTAGATAGAGTTTCAGCGTTGTTCCGTCATAAGTTCCGGCAATATGCAGCCATTCTCCGGTCGTTAGAACATTGTCCACCCTGATACTTGATAATGTGCCGTCAGTTTGCTTTACATAAAAATGTAATTCGTCGATACCACCGTAAGCACTACCGTCATAGCGTAATACAGCAGTTTCCGGTTCTATGGTAACATAACGCTGTACACTTGCCGGTAATGAATTGTGTTTTACCCAGGTTTCGATGCTAATTGCCGTAGAGATGCTGTCTATTCCCGATCCTGAAATATAATCATCTGTTCCGTCAAATTCCAACCCGGTTCCAGGGGTACGTTCTAACCCTGTTCCACTTACAGCAATATTCTTTACTACTGCACCAAGCGAAGTATGAACAATGTTTCCTGAATAGATAACATAAGAAACGGGCTCAAAACGAACATAAACCCTGCTGTAAACTATCCCATTTACGGGAGTAACAGATAGGTTTTGGGCAAAACCTGAAGTTGGGGACAATGATACCTTAAATCCGGTAGGACATTCTATCTGTAAATCATTTTCGAGATCGACAGATTTAACGAGATAATTTTGTTGAGGAGTATCATAGACAGGGACCCGACCAAAATCCATTGTTTGTATCCCTATTCCCGCCTGTTCATAATGACTAAAAGTATCCCAGCTCTCTCCAATAATCAAATCAAGAAATCCATCTCCGTCAATATCGGTGAACGTTGGGGAGGAATTCTCATCCAAGTTAATAGAATTGAAACTGGAGGTGACTAAAGAAAAAGAACCGGAGTTTACAGCATCCTGCTCATAATGATGCAAATCACCTTCCTCTTCTCCAATAATCAAATCAAGTAAGCCGTCATCATCGATATCTGTAAAGGTGGGAGCAGACATATTACCCACATCAATAGAACTGAAATTGGAGGTGACTAAAGAAAAGGAACCTGAATTTACAGCATCCTGCTCGTAATGATGCAAATTGCCGTAACCTTCTCCAATAATCAAATCAAGTAATCCATCTCCGTTTAGGTCGGTGAATGTAGGTGTTGACCATAGTCCCTCATCAATAGAATTGAAATTAGAGGTGACTAAAGAAAAAGAGCCAGAGTTTAGAGCATCCTGCTCGTAATGATGCAAATTGCCGGAACTTTCTCCAATAATCAAATCATGTAAACCATCTCCGTCCAGATCGGTGAAAGCCGGGGCCGGATAGTATCCCACACCAATAGAACTGAAATTGGAGGTGACTAAAGAAAAAGAGCTTGAGCTTAGGGTATCCTGTTCGTAATGATTCAAGATGCCGGGACCTTTTCCAATAATCAAATCAAGCAAGCCATCTCCGTCCAAGTCGGTGAAAGTCGGTTTGAAACCCCAATAATTCGCCGAAGAAATGAAATTAGTAGTGATCAATTCAAAGTTTAATGGAAATTCGAACAAAGTAATTTCAGGGATTACACCATTTCCCCTCATAAGAACCTCGCTTATAAACTCATCGGGATCATTAGAAGTAATAAATAGTGTATCGAATATCTCACCTCCTACTGTTGGCGAGAAAGTGATAACAACACTGCAACTGTCGCCCGGAAGTATTTGATAAGCAGAAATAACGAAAGTGAATTCCGGGGCATTATTGGAAGCAGCCGAAATAGATAAGGTGTCGTTACCTATATTATAAACAGTTAATGTATCTGATCGTGAATAATTAATCCCCACATACACGAAGTTCGAATAAGCGGGTTCGATATACATTCTCGGTTCAATGTCCCGGGCGATGATGAACTGGCTGAACTCGGTGATCCCGGTAAAAGTTGTTTCATTGCGTGCAGCATTTACCGAACTGGCAGAAGTTAAATAAACCCAGTCTGAACCTGCATTACCTGTGCGGGTGTCGAGCTTGATATCGGAAGGGCCGGATGCATCGTAAGTCATCAGGTTTTCGCTGTATGCCAATAACTCAACGCTTAGGGCACTGGTCGATTCCTGTGTTGTTGGATTGGCCGGTACCACATAATCGTTGTTGCCATCAAATTCGGGCCGATTGGAAAAAGTCTGCCCAGACATGCAAATGGGCGAGAGGAAAACCCAAGTTAAAACTATTGTTCTCAAAATTTGCGAAACTTTCATTTTTGTCTTCATAGTTCTTCCTTATATTAGATAATTGTTATTAGTACTTGCCAAATTGATTGAAACAATTTCATCTTCTTCAACTACTTCGAATGTGTTGATTGCTATTTGTGGGATATTCTTAAATTGAACCGATTCGATTTTCGTTTCATTGTTTCCATGCCGGCAATGGTGTAAAAAATTATCGAGTGTTTCTGGTTTCCCCTGGGCAAGTAAACCAACAGAATTATTGGATTTGTAATACACATAACCGGTAATATGATAAAGGGAAGCTTTTTGTTTTAGGAAATACCGGAAGCCGGTTTTAAAAACTTTTCCTTCAATTTTTATATTCAGGCATTGAATCATTTAGCTAAAATAATATCAGGCCATCAGCAAATGCAAGCCGGATAACTGCTGATACGTCAAAGTAACTGCTGGTGTGTAAAAATGCTGTTGATTCATCAAAAACCACTATTGGTCTTTAACCTGAATAATTCATAAATAAATAGTGCTATCGGATCAATAGCCCCGTCTTTTAAGGCGGGGATTGAAATATTCGACCTGATGCCCCCTGAAAATTTGAAAAAGTTTATTTTTTATTTTAAAACTTTTTCAAATTTTCAGGGGAGGGTATCTGGTGTCAATCATAGACCCCGCCCTGAAGGACGGGGCTATTGATAGTTCAATTATTGATCTTCATGAATTTTTCAGGTTAAAGTAAAAGCTGTAATGAATTGTGGCGTTAATCCGTGGGCCACTTTTGGTGAGATATGCTAACTAGAGCCTGCTGATAAAGGTCTAATCTATTGATTTATGAATAGTTAATCCATAACAATTGAGTCCTTGTGCAAACTTTTGGAGACTGTGTAGTCAAAAACCTTGCACTAAATATTACGGTGAGCTGCACCTTTTCCTTCTTTACTGAATGAAATTCTACAAAGATTATCGGTGCTCTGCACCTAAAAGATAAGCCTCGCCAGCTGGCGGGGCGATAATCTTTGTAGAAACATCAATTAGGATTGATACGGGAGGTGCAGCCCGCCTTGCCGGACGAGGCAGGCGCACCGTGATATTAGAGCTCACAATATGGTTTTGTATTTTTTAGCAAGTGTCCGCGCATCTTTTTTCTACAAATATTGCGCAGCTCTGCCGCTTTAAAATGTAGTATTTATCAGGCATTGTTATTTTGCAAGAAGTAAAAAGGTGCAGCGCACTGGAATATTTGTAGTAAATAATTAGCATGTGGGGTTAAGGTGCAACGCACCGTGATATTAAATGCACGGTTTATTGAGTGTTAAAACAAGTATCCTTGCAATCACCTCCATTAAAACTAACCTGATGAACTAATTATCAATGTGTTTGACTGTTTTTAGCAAGCCCTATTTATAGCTGTATGTAATATTACGGTATAGAAAGGAGTGTTAGGAAGATTTCGATTTCTCCCGAAAAAATAATGGAGTAATTCCGGTGTTGCTTTTAAATTTTTTGTGGAAAAGCGAATTGGATTTAAAACCTGCCATCTGACCAATTCCTTCGATGGTAATATTTTCGTTTTCGGGATTAGTAAGCAGGTCTTTGGCAGCCCTAATCCGAAAATCACAAATTACATCATTAAAAGCCAGGTTAAAATATTCGTTGATTGCTTTTGAAAGATAGGTTCGGTTGGTGTTGAGTTTTTTGCAAATTTCCTCCATCGAAAGGTCTTCCCACAAGTAGGGTTTTTCTTCAATCATAAATTTCTCGAAACGGTGAGCCAATGTTTGGAATTGGTCTATTGATTTATCATCCTTGTCATCCAAAATATTTTGTGGCTCAAGTCCCCTGATTTTTGATTCCCTTTCTTTTTCAAGTTTCAGGTTTTTAAGGTTTTGCTTCACAAGCGATGCGTAGGCAAGGTTTCTTTTTCGAAGTAAGTACAGGATTACAATAACCAGCGCCACAAGAATACTTATGATAATAAAAGTTGTGACAAGCGTTTGGTTTTTCCGGGAAATAAGCAATTTTTTAATTTCATTGTCCTTGCGCAGGTTAAGGTTTTCTTTTTCCTTCTTTTCGGTTTCGTATTTGGTTCGGATATCGGCAATTGCCTCGCGGGTTTCTTTTCCCTGCACCGAATCCCTTAACTCAACAAAACGTTTGTAGTAATCCAATGCCTTGTTTTTATCTCCAATCTTATCATAAATATTCGACAACATTTCATAATTTGAATAAATCTCTTTTTGCGATTTTATTTCTTTTGAAATGGCCCATGCAATCCTAATGGTTTTCAATGCCGTCTGAAAATCCCCCATATTTAGATAAACACCTGCAATATTATTGTTTACAAGCGAAAGCCCGTATTTATCACCAATATCGGTGATGATATTCTTAGCCGTATTAAAATAAACCAATGCACTGTCGTAATTTCCACGATCAGAATAAATGTTGGCCACATTGTTTGTAATTGCACTTTGATAGTGTTTGTGGTTTATTTTTCCCGCAATTTTCAGTGCATCGAAATACATTTTTAGAGCTTTGTCGTAATCCCCCATGTTTTTATACATCATCCCAATATTTGAATAGGAAGCTGTAATCCTTACGCTGTCGTTGATTTCTTCGGCATATCCCAGTGCCTTTTCAAAATAATTCAATGATTTATTGATGCTGTCGAGGCGATGGTAAACCAAACCGATGTTTGTGTATAAAATAGCGTACAGGCGTTTTACAGATTTTTGATCCGCGTCAATTAAAACCAAGGAGTCGCAGCATTTTTCAGCTTTCACAAAATAGTTGATGGCCTTGTTGTAATCGCCCATCTGATTATAAGTGTCTCCAATGAAATTGTTGATTACTGCCGCGTCTAAATGTTCGCCAATTTCCAAAAATAGTTCGTAGGCTTTTTGATAATATCCCAGGCTTTTTTCGTATTGAGCTTTACTAAAGTGTGCATAGCCAATCCGTTTGTTGGTTATGGCTTCGTTGTTAATATCCCCAATTTCATGGGCAAGTTTAATGGCCATACTTCCATAATGCACGCAACTATCGAGGGACTGCAACATGTACTGGCGGGTGATGGTTTGGAGGAGATCGAGCTTTTCGGAGCCTTTAGCCAGGGATAGCTTCAGTTTAAGGCTGTCGGGCTGGCCAAACAAAAATACAGGAAAAGTAATAAGGGCAATAATAAATAGTGCTTTTTTCATATACCTTGAAATAGCAGGCGAAAATAAGGGTTTTTTCGGTAAGATTAACCACCCCGTGAATTACCCCCGGCAGTAGTGCAAAGCATAAAATCATGCTTTATGCGTGGAGAGGATTCACGGGGTGACTTTCAAAATATATTATAACGTTTCCATGACCGCAAAAAAGCGGACGATGGAAAGTTGCACAGGAAGGAGTTCCTGACTTTCTATCGTCCGCCAACTGGCGGACATAGAAACGTCAAGTCACTAAATAAAACCTTCTTCGTTTTCATTGCTTCATTAGTTTGTACTACCGTTTCCAACTCTGACAGGGTTTTGAACCCTGTCAGAGTTCTAGTCACCCCGTGAATTTGCTCTGGCAGTAGTTTAAGCATAAAATTATGCTTTATGCCAGGCGAGTATTCACGGGGTGACTTTCCTGCTTTTTAGGGTGGCAATCCCCTTCGGGGCTGCTAACCCAGGTGCAAGGGTTCGCAGCCCTGAAAGGGATTGCAACCCTGGTATTTTTTCTTTCTAACGTTTCTATGTCCTCGTTCCTCGGACGATAGAAAGTTTCATGC
>Ga0208900_1001903_pt1 | contig 10292 bp, 8 predicted proteins | sample AntAceMetag02UKK_FD_184763 | JGI IMG/M metagenome (GOLD analysis project Ga0208900, IMG submission 184763) | Saline lake microbial communities from Ace Lake, Antarctica - Antarctic Ace Lake Metagenome 02UKK (SPAdes) (version 2) | ecosystem: Environmental > Aquatic > Non-marine Saline and Alkaline... | reverse complement strand
AAAGGTGTAAGTTTTTTAGTTCAGCCTCAGGTTTGAAAAAAGTATATAAGTATTCCATCTGATCGCTGATATTTGAAGTAGAAATAACAACTTCCATCTGGCCTGCTTCTATCTTGCTTATATCGATCAGGTCGTTGATGATGTTGAGCATCCTGTCGCCACTTTTTTCGATAATTCCAATATATTTATTTTGTTCTTCCCCGCTGAGGCCGGGTTCTTTAAGCAAACCGGCAAACCCAAGTATCCCATTCATGGGGGTGCGAATTTCGTGGCTCATGTTGGCCAGGAAAGCTGATTTGAGGCGGTCGGATTCCTGGGCATTTTCTTTGGCCAGTGCAAGCTCTTTATTAATGGTTTTAATTCGCTCCATACTTTCGGTGAGTTCCTCGTTCAGCACCAGGTATTCTTCATTTTGTGCTGCAAGTTCTTCGTTAATTTCCAGCATTTTACTTTCGGCATTTTTCCTTTCGGTGATATTCCTGCCAACACCAACAATTTCCTTTACCTTTCCGTTTTTGTCCAGCACGGCTGTATCCACCCATTCAAACCAAAGCCACCCATCCACTGTTAAAGCTCTTTGCTGTAACAAACAAGTATGCGGAGGGTGAAACAATGTTTCCATTTGTTTTTGAGTTGCTTCGCGGTCATCTTCATGCACCAATGGCATAAATGTATTTCCAATTAACTCGTTCTCAGTTTTGCCAAAGGCTTTGCAATAGTTCGGGCTAACAAACAAAAACCTGTTTTCTTTATCAACTTTTACTATTAGGTCGGTTTGATTATTTAAAAGCAGCCGGTATTTCCCCTCACTTTGTTTTAAGGCATCTTCAGCAAGTACTTTTTTAGTTACATCATGAATGATTGAAAAAAGTACTTCAACACCTTCGAAAACATTCATTGTCGAATGAACTTCTACATTTTTTATCGTTCCATCCTTTAGTATATGGCAAAATTGGAAACTGTTAATTTTTCCTTCCGAAGCCTTACGGCGATAATCGGAAACCTCCTCTGACGAGAGTGCATTTATATCGTCAATGCTCATCCGGGTAATTTCTTTTAGATTATAGCCATAGAACTTTTCGGCTGATTTGTTGGCACGGATTATTCTACCATTCGTGGGATTGATAAGAAGCATCACCGCATTATGATTCTCAAACATGAGCCTGAACTGTTCTTCACTTTTTCGGATGGTTTCCTCAGCTTTTTTACGTTCGCTGATGTCGCGGGTTGCTCCCTGAACGCCAATTGGTAAACCCGCATTGTTAAATACAATTCGCCCGTTAATCTCAACCGGAATTGCGGTTCCGTCTTTTCTAAGCATGTTGGTTTCAAAACTCATATAATTTGCTGCCCTATAATTTTTCATGGAATAAATAGCTTGGCGGGCCATTTTGAAAAATTCATTGCGTTTAGCATATTTGGAAAGATTGGTCCCAATCCATTCTTCGGGAGTATAGCCCAGGGTTTTATAAATAGCCGGATTTACGTAAGTGAAATTCAATTCCAAATCCATTTGCCAGATCACTTCCACAGAATTTTCGGCAAGCAGTCGGTATTTTTCTTCGCTTGCTTCCAGGGCAATCTCAGTGAGCCTTTTGCTGGTAATATTTTCGACAACAGCCATAATCCGCTTGATTTTACCATCGGCATCTAGCAAGGGAACCGTTTTATAAATTTGATACTGCTCATTAAGGTACAATTCAAAATTCTGTTTTTCCCCTTCGAATGTTTTTTGATAATATTTTTTTATCAACGCAGCTTTATCTCCGAAAATATCTTTAATAGTAAGCCCGACAAAGCTTTCAGGGTCTAAGTTTTGATTTTTAAATTCCTGTCCGGATGAAAACCCGACAGTAAAATTTTTATTAATAATAGAGACAAAAGAGTTTGGATAATTTTCTGCAATAGCTTCAAGAAGGTTTTTGTTTTCAAGGAGTGTTCTGGCAGTTTCATTTCTCTCTGAAATATTTATATGAGTACCTACTACTTTAACAGCCTTGGCATTTTCATCAAAAACAGCCTCCGCCCTTGAGAGGATATCAACCCAGTGGCCTTTTTTGTGTTTCATTTTAAATTCTAGCTCAAAACGATCAATCTCTTTATCCAAAAGCTTTTGGAGCATTTGCCAGGAACTTTTTGCATCCTCTGGATTCATTAGTTTTTCCCATGCCGAAAGGTGGTTTTCCAGTTCATGATCTTCGTAGCCAAGCATTTTTTTCCAAGCGGGCGAATAATATACTTCGTTTGTTTTTAAATCCCAATCGTACAAGCCATCCTTTGTGGCGTTCATTGCAATGTTAAACCTATCTATTGCTTTAATGGCTTTCTGTAGGGCATTTTCCCGCTCTGTTACATCATCATAAATGGCAACAATTTCATTGTTGGGCAGGCGATACACCCTGTTTTCGTAATGATTATTGAATTTTTTATCCGTATAAACTTTCGTGGGAAATTGCGCCGGCTCACCCGTTTCCCATACTTTCCTAAATATTTCAATTAAGCCATAATCGTCAATATTTGGGCGCAAATCTTTTAAGCTTTTCCCTACAACATCTTCCTTTTTAATCCCTTCGATTTGCAGGGCGGTTTTATTAAAATCCAGAATGATATAATCCTTGCCTGATTTTCCCTTGTTAATCACTTTATAGGAGGCAACACCGCTGTTTATCGTTTCAACCAATTCGGAATAGCGCAATGCTGATTCACGGACTTTCTGTTGGCTTTCTCTTCGTTCGCTGATGTCCTGGCAAGCGCCAATAATTCGAACAACTTCACCTGCCTCATTACGAAAATGTAGGGAGTGAGCTTGAATGTGTTTGCGCAAACCTCCGGGCAAAACAATTTTGTATTCTGTGGGGAAATACCATTGTTTACAATTTGCATCAAGGCTGTTATTGGTATCATTACTTACCCGCTCTTTATCATCAGGGTGAATTATATCATAAAAGTACTGGTTTTTATCCAGCTTTGAATCAGGCTCTATACCAAAAATATCATGCATTACCGGATCCCATTCAATAAGGTTCGTTTTGGGAAACCACTCGAAATACCCCAAACCGGCAGCTTTTGCTGCCAACTGCAACCTGTCGTAGTTACTAGTTTGCGATTTGCTAACAATTTCGGGCGATGCAGACCGAGCATCAAATTGTGCCAGCCTGGCTTTGAGGAAATCTATTTCATTTTTTTGCTCCTGGTTCAGTTCCACTAACTGAGCATAAGTCAACTTTTGATTTCCCATTTTCTTAGTTATTTTTGAAACTTAGTTTATTTGCCTTTGAAATTTTAAGATGTTGTTTTTTATCTTCAATTTCAACTTGCAGTTTCCTGGTGGTTTTCATACATTACAAATTTGCCCTAAATGATTTATGGTGCAAGATACTTTTTTTTATAAATGACACTCATAGAAAACTTGGATTTTGCCCTAAAAACTTTTTGATCCTGTCGGGAATTTTAATCAATAGTATTCACTGGAGATAAAGATGAACTTTCGTTGTGTATTTTTGTTTAATTAAGTATTATTTAAATTAATTATGAATTGTAAGTGCCTTTAATAAGAAACTTTGCATTTTATAATATTAACTAACTCTAAATTAAATTTATAATGAAAAAATTTTACAACTTTTTGCCTTTACTCGCCTTACCGATTGTTATTGTTTTTATGGGATCCAGCGGTGGATCGCCGGGTGGCAGAACCGGGTCGCCCGGAGATAACGGGAACAATTGTACTGCCTGTCATTCAGGAACACCCCAAAATGCTTCCAATTGGATTGCGACCGATATTCCCGGCAACGGCTATGTTGGTGGCGAAACGTATATGATTACCACTACCGGAACACATTCAGGTGTAGGAAAAATGGGTTTTGAATGGACTGCCGAAGACCAGAATGGGAATAAGACAGGAACAATCCAGGTTACAAACGCTGCTGAAAGTCAGCTTGCAAATAGCGGAAAATCCATTACGCATACCCAGCAAGGAAATACACCATCGGGCGATAGTAAAACCTGGCAATTTGAGTGGACTGCCCCGGAGGATGTGCCCGGAGATGTTACTTTTTATGCTGCCATAAATGCTGCCAATGGCAATGGTGGAACTTCAGGTGATGTTGTATATCTTACCTCATCAACTTATGGCCCTGATGTTACAGGCATAGCTGATGTTGCAAACAAAAATAAATTCTACCCCAATCCTTCAACGGGAATTGTAAATGTTGAAACCCAAAATGAAGCCATTGGAGCAGTAAATATTTTTAACCAGGCAGGCCAGCTTGTTCAGCAATTCACCATGAGTAATCAATTTGGGCAGATTGATTTAAGCAATCAGCCAAAAGGCGTTTATTTTGTTCAGCTTGGCGATAGTAAAATGGAGAAATTGATAATTCGTTAATCATTTCATCCTTATAAAAAAAAATATTAACCCCGTGGGATTGTCCCGCGGGGTTTTTTTTATGATTTTTATCGTGGATTTTACCGATGATCCCGGATTTTTTCTGCGCTAATCAGCGCAACCTGCCTTGCTGTAGCTCCGGCGAAGCGGGTAATGCCATTAACTTAAGGTTTTCAAACCTAAAAAATGAATATGGAATATCACACAATTCTTATCAAAAGAAAAAATATCATCATCGGATTTATCGGATTTGACCTGCCTACGGCAGGTTGAGATCCGTGTAATTAGTGTAATTCGATGATAGCTTTTTTAGGAGATGATTTTTTACTTATGCTTAAGTTAATGACATTAGCGAAGCGGGCCGGCAGGCAGGTCTGCGGGAGGTGTTTTTATTAAAATAGATCAATCATCGTAAGGGAGCTGTCAACCAGTTCGAGTGCAAGGTCATTCTTTGCAACGCCAAAAGTTGTTATTAGTGTGAGGAATACATTTTTTCGTGTGCCGGTTTGGGTTTTAAAAGTATTGATTTTGTTACGTAGTTCCATTGCATATTTTGCATTAATTGCAAATTCCTGGTTCGAGAATTTAATTTCACATAAATTGATGGTGGCATCTTTGCGGTCGATGAGTAGGTCGATTTGTGCCCCGGGAACATTGCTGTCTTTGCCCGGCAGGTATCGCCATGCCGATTCGGAAGTTTGTACTTTTGCAATACCCAGTGCATTTTTTATTTTCGGGATGTGCTTCAGGCATATTGTTTCAAAATTGAAGCCTACCCATGTGTTTTTGGCGGGCTTGTTTTGAATAGTCAGCCAGTGGCCGCTCCCGGGGGGCTTTTTCCCGAGGGGTTTTATCCAGTCGAAATGAAATTGTGTAAACTCATCCGAAAGCCTGAATAAAGCATCATTTGAGTTTTTCCCAAAAGGGATGTATGATGCAATGAAACCGGATTCTTCCAGTTCGTTGATTATCCTGGTGGCAGTGCCCCCTGATTTTAACCCTGCCGATTTCAGTAATTCGTTTCGGGTTATGCCTTTTCTTTTTTTTGCCAGCAACTCTACAATCTTTGCATGAAAATGGCTCTGCTCGAAAAGTGACGTGTACAACTGGTCGAATTCCTTTATTAATGCACCATCCTTTGTAAAGCAGGTATTGTCGATTATTTGCGCCACCGACTGCCCTTTCTCTGCCTGTTTTAAGTAATACGGAACGCCCCCAAAGGCCATATATAACTCAATAATTTGATAGCGGGTAAGTTTTATTTTTCTTGATTTGAAAAATGTTTCGGTTTCGCTTAAGGTAAATGGTAAGAGGCGGATTTGGCGGGTTAGCCTGTTGTGCAGCCCGCCCCGCGAGTGTACTACATGCTGTATCATCCACGATGCTGCCGACCCGCATACTGCAAGGATAAGGTCGTTTTTTCGGCTTCCGTAACTATTCCAGAAATTTTCGATGGCAGATAGAAATTTTGAGCGGGGCGTGTTAAGCCAGGGCATCTCATCGATAAAAACCACCTTTTTGCCAGGTCTTTTTTTTACCTGTGGAGATTCGAGGTATTTCTCCAGTTGAAAAAAAGCATCGAACCATGATGCAGGCGTTTGTGGAATAATTCCGCTTTCGTTGGATTTGCCCAATGACTTTGCAAAATTTGAAAGTTGTTGCTTCAGGCTGGCTTTATAAATACCTGTCATCTCAAAACAAATCTGGGTTTCAAAAAATTCTTTGAGCAGAAATGTTTTTCCAACCCTGCGGCGGCCATATAATGCTACAAACTCAGCCTCGTTTGAGGCTAATAATTTGTCTAAGATTTTGATTTCAACCTGTCTTCCGGCTATTTTATCTTTGCCCATGATTTTATGTTTTGGCTAATTATAAAATATTTAACTCAGCCAAAAGTAGTAAAATAATTCGATTATGGCTGGATATAAAAAATTATAACCAGCCAAAAGTAGTAAAAAGAGTTAATTATGGCTGGATATAAAAAATTTAATCCAGCCAAAAGTGGCAAAGAAGGATTGTTTTGGCTGGATATAGAAATTTTAACACAGCCAAAATATAGAAAAATGGTAATTATTTTGGTGGTGGAATTGAATACCAATTCATCATTACCCCATCCTGCCGAGCTTTGCTCGTGCATACACGAGCAAAGCTCGGCACTGACCCTTTCCGCCAACTGGCGGAGAAAGGAGATCTATCGCATCAGCCATGGTAGCAGCCAGTGCGATGGCATCCTCCCCTTTTAGGGGGAGTTAGAGGGGGTCTTAGATAGTGGCGCTCCTTTTACTCCGGAATTTCCGGCTTCCCAAAATCGGGATTGTTCAAAAATTCATCATCCCTCAATGTAAGAATGAAGGCCATCAAATCGACTTTTTCGGGAGGGGTAAGTTGTATGCCGCCATTGGCAATGTGGTGCATCAGCGGGTCGATTTGTGGTGTGTTGATTAAATCGTGCGAATAAAATTCGATGACTTCCTCTAAAGTTTCAAAGCGACCATCGTTCATATATGGACCGGTAAGTTGGATGTTGCGCAAAGTGGTGGCCTTGTAAGCGCCCTTGTCCATGGGGTCGCCGGTAATGTTAAACCGGTCGGCAGGATCGGTAAAAAGGGAGTCTTTGCCGTTGTTGTAAAATTTGTTGGTGGTAAAAAGCGGGTTGCCAAAACCGCCGTGGCAATGAAAGCAATCAGCGCCTTCTTCGGTGGTGAAAAGTACAAAGCCGCGTAATTCTTCAGGGGTGAGCTGCACCTCGCCGTGCATGTATTTATCAAATCTGGAGTTTGACGAAATTAGTGTACGCACAAATTGTGCTATGGCTTTGGCAATCCGGTTGATGGTAATTTCATTTGTTCCAAAGGCTTTTCTGAAAAGTTCAGGATAGCCTTCAATATTTTTTATGGTGTTTACCACTTTTTCGGGTGAGGAATCAAATTCGGATGGGTCGGAGATTACACCCAGCACATCCGCTTCGATGGAGGGCACGCTGCCATTCCATCCGAAATTGCCCATGTTCCACACAAGGTTAATCATGGGCAGCATAGCGTGGTGCGTTGGCTGGCCGTTAATGCCGAAAGGGTGGGGGCGGGGAGCGCCAATTTCAAAACTATTTTCCTGGCGGTGGCAGGTAGCGCAGCTCATCAGCGAATCGGGGTGCGTGCGCCCGTTGAGGCGGCCATCGTAAAACAAGATCCTGCCCAATGCGATGCCTTCGACTGTCATGGGATTATCGTCAGGAATATTGAGTTTGGTAGGGAAACCATAAGGAATTTCGATGGTGTATGGGGTGGGGGTGTAGGGTTCGGGATCGGGGTTTTTGTTGGTGCAGGCGGTGAGCAGGGCGATGAATGTAAAGAGCAAGGCGCATAGCGCAATTGAACCCTGACAGGGTTTTAAAACCCTGTCAGAGTTTGAGAGAGAAATAGTATTGTTTTTTTTTAATTTCATTTGATTGAATAAAATTGCCTGTGATTTACTTTTTTAGAAACTCAAAAACATCCTGCTTCCCGTTTTCGCAGGCCAGGTGCATGGCTTCTTGTTTTTGCATAATGTCGCCACCCCAGGTGTTGTGGTTGTAAGTGTTGGGGTTCCTAAACCAGTTTTCTACATTCATCCGAATTTCGAAATCAAGGGCATCACCATCGTTTACCGTAAATGTGGAATTGGGCAGCTCTACCTCGAAATAATTTTGTAAAAATCCTGTAATGGAATCAGGGTTTATAAGCCCGCCGGCATATATTTGCCCGATTCCTAAATGGAAGTTATAGGGTTTTATTACGCCGTCATCAGCCAGCCATTTGCCGTTAAGTTTCATGTAATGATAGCCGCCGCCAAGTAATTCCGGCCAAAACATGTCGCGCTCGGGTGGGTTGACAAACATGAGTGAGTTATTTTTTCCTTCGCTAATGCCAAAGGTGAAACTTACTTTTTCAACGCTCCCGGTTTCGATGTTATCATAAACTTTCCAGCTTTGGGTTTCGGGCAGGTCGGTGTCCACATAGTGTATATCTTTCCATCCATCCAAAAGTTGAATACTTCCATCCTGAAAATGTAATGTTACATCCGAAATAAAATACTGGATCTCGTTCACCAAATAATGGTTCCCGGCTTCATTTACATATTTCATGGTATCGAATTTCAGGGGTAGCCCTTGGTTGTATTGCGTAAAATGAAAGCTGATTTTTGAAGGCTCGGGGGCTGGCGGGTCGCTTTTTTGTTTGCAGGAACTTGAAAACCCTAACAATAGAATCGCCAGGAAAATTGAAATGTTATTTAAGTATTTACTGAAAGGCGTTTTCACTTTTGGCTTTTTGTGATAATTTGTTCAAGATAAATTGTTGAAATTTCGTGGATGCTTAATTTTTTATCATTGGTTAAAAAGTAATCGCAGTCAATGCTGGATGCTGAAGCAATTTGTATGGCATCAGGTGTTTTAAAATTGTATTTGGCCCTGATTGTTGCAGCAGAAAGTGCAATATCTGAATCCATATCCAACATTGTGATTGCGTTAGATTTGGTGAGTATTTCCCTATAAGTTTGTGCTAGTTCAAATTGTTTATTTCTGAGAGGAAGAACTAATATTTCTAAAAGTGTTAAGCTGGAAGTAAAAAAAACTATTTCATTATTAGAGGCAAGTTCAAATAACTCATTTAAAAATGAAGCATAACGTTCATTTCCTTCAATATAGTAAATCAGTGGTGCTGAATCCAAAAATATTCTACTTCCTTTGTATGATGCTGCTAATCCCATTGCCGTTCATTTTGAAGATATGAATCAACATTGATGCCCCCCCAAAGGGTTTTCCCTAATCCTCGTAAATCTGTAAGTTGATATTTTTTTTTCGGTTCAATATTTCCAATTAAATGCTGAATTTGAGTTATCAATTGCATTTTAGTTGCAGTATCAAGTTTAGTTATTTCATCAATAATGTGTTCGACTTTAACAGTATTATTCATATTACATGCTTTAAAATGAATTCAATTTTATTATTGCTTTGCTTGTACAAGTATAACTATAAAACTTAAAACCATTAGTAATATTTTTGAAATCAGCATCAAAAACCAACTCAATAAGGCACCACCCCCGAAACAGTTAAATACTTCAATGTATCGCCAACGCTGTTGCTTTGTTTGTAAATTTTCCCGTCAACATAAATTATCAGCTTCAACGCGGAGTTGATGTCGCTGTATTTTCCCGATAGGTAAACAATTTCACCTTGCTCCACCATAAAGGAGTAATTCCACTTATCCTGGGCACTTTCTGCTGTTATGGTATTTGTTTGCAAGATGCCCGATTGATCGCGGTAGGTAATCGTGTAATCCGAGGTCGCATCGGTGGCTAAATATTTCACCATTTTGACTTCCCGCTTTTCGCAAGCAGTAAAGGCAATTATTGATATGATTATTAAGATGATTGTGTTTTTCAACTGTTTAAAAAATGGCCACTGATGCACGGATGTTAATTTATTCATGTTCTTCGAATGGTCGGATTCGGTAGTGGACACGATATTTTTGTTTGGATATTTCATTGTATTATAAATTTAAAATCACATTAAGGTAAAAACTTCTGCCCGGCTCGTACAGTGCCGCTTTCGATCCAATTATCCGGCGGTTGAGGTGTTCGTAATAAGCCTCGTCAAATATGTTGTTTACGCCTCCTGCCATCGAAATAATTTCGTTGAAACGGTAATTCACATTAAAGCCAGCAGTAAAAAATCCAGGTGTCGTCCTTTCATCGTAAGCTTCCGAAATGCGTGATTGCTCTGCCACAAGTCGAATGTGGAGTTGGGGAATCAAACGACCACCCATCAATTTATAGTCGAAACGCAGGTTGGCTTCGAAAGGAGGAATTTCGGGGAGTGGGTCGTTTTTCACGGTTTCCTGCCCGATTGTTTCGCCATTTTCGTAGATGTATT
>Ga0208900_1001901_pt1 | contig 10304 bp, 9 predicted proteins | sample AntAceMetag02UKK_FD_184763 | JGI IMG/M metagenome (GOLD analysis project Ga0208900, IMG submission 184763) | Saline lake microbial communities from Ace Lake, Antarctica - Antarctic Ace Lake Metagenome 02UKK (SPAdes) (version 2) | ecosystem: Environmental > Aquatic > Non-marine Saline and Alkaline... | reverse complement strand
GTTATGCTCGCTGCCTTTCATGTCGGCGGCGGCAAAGCCACTTCCAAATTCTATCCCTTTGGTAGCAGGGATGGCAAAAATGATGTGGCTGATCAGCGATTCTACTGCATCGAAAAAGGGTTCTCCCAATCCGATGGGCATTTTAGAAGCAGTGCATTCAATCAGCCCGCCAATGGAATCCTTGTTTGCCACGGCTTCATCAATAGCTGCCGGAATATTCTTTTTGCCACCAACCTCAAGGATTTTCGCTGAAACCTCGATGGGATTGATAATCTTCTTCGCAATCACTCCTGCCGCAACCAAAGCTACGGTTAGCCTTCCCGAAAAATGTCCGCCACCAGAATAATCTCCATAACCTCCGAATTTTTTCTGCGCCACAAAATCAGCGTGGCCCGGACGCGGTTGTTCACGGAGATTGCTGTAATCTTTTGGTTTGATATTGGTGTTTTCGAACAGGATGGTTAGGGGTGCGCCTGTGGTTTTGCCTTGGAAAATCCCGCTTATAAAATGGGGTTCATCGGCTTCAGTCCGGGGAGTAGTTCCTTTTGCGCCGCTTTTGCGACGGGTAAGGTCAGTTGTAAAATCTTCTACTGAAACAGGCAAACCTGCCGGACAACCGTCAATTGTTATCCCAACGGATTTTCCATGCGATTCACCAAATATACTTATCCTGAATAATCTGCCAAATGAGTTCATTATGTTTCTGTATTTTTTAGCCTCTTAAACTTCAAAACTAACCAACATGTTGTTAGTTTTACAAGATGTCAGGAATAGATCCCGCGAAGCGACTTTAATTTTCAAATTTGCACACCAGCAAATTTTCAAATTAATTTAGTATTCTATGGCGTAAGTTGGTTCCAAATGTCATTGATTTTACCGTCATTGGCTACGCTGTCATTAAATTGTCATCCATACGGACAAGTTTAGGCTTTGCCGTCATTTACTATCATAATGACTACCAATGACTTTTAAATAAAAAGATTACAATTTTCATAAATCTATCAATCACCTAAATAATTACACTTTATTCAAATAAGGTAGTTGTTTAGCTGCCAACTATCAGCTCCAATCAAATTGCCGTTTAGACCCCCTCTAACTCCCCCTTGAGGGGAAGGATTCCCATGGCACTGGCCGGTGCGATGGCACTCCCTTCCCTTTGAGGGGAAGGGTTGGGGTTGGGGTCATGAGAATTTGGCAAAGAAGAAAATCACCTAAATAATTACGTTTTACTCAAAATATTTTAGTACCACTTCTTCTTTTTAAAATAAATGAGCATTACTGCAAAGACTGCCACTATTATAACCCAAATTCCAAAATAACCATATTTCCAGTGTAGTTCAGGCATATTCGTAAAGTTCATCCCGTAAATACCGGCGATAAATGTTAGCGGGATAAAGATTGTTGCAACAACGGTTAAGGTCTTCATCACCTGGTTCATCCGATGTCCTTGTATCGAAAAGAACAAATTTGTGCTGCTCTCAAGCCGCATTTCAATCTGGTCGCAATCATCAATAAGCGACAAGCAGAGGTCTTTTATCTCGTAAAAATATTTAATATGTTTCTCATTTACAAAACCAAACTGCTCACGTTCAATTTTAGTTACAAATTCTTTTATGGGAATCAGGGTCTTTTTAATTTGATGAATTTGTCGCTTATAAAGTTCAATTGTTTTTAATAGATCGGGAGATGGGTCAGTATCAATATCAATGGGCCCCAATTTTTCTATTTTGCTTTCGATATCATTTACCGTTTCAAAATAATTATCTAATATTGATTCGAGCAGTAAAAACAATAAATAATCAGAACTTCTCGAACGCAGTATTCCTGTGTTGGTCCTGATCCTTTGCCGGATATGTTTAAAATAATCAGCTTTTCTTTCCTGAAAAGAAACTAAAAAATTCTTGCCCAAAATGAAGCTCAATTGTTCCTGCTCTAAAATCGTATTACTGGTAGGGATAATCGATTTTATTGTAAAAAACCAATACTGTTCATATTCCTGGAATTTGGGCCTTTGGTTTACATCAAGTATATCCTGGATGGATAGATCATGTATTCCCAGTGTGCTGCAAATATTATTAATGGTATCAGTGTCATGTATCCCATGGATATTCAACCAATATTGATTTTCATCGTTGGGAAAGCCTTTGAATTTTTTAGCCGGGTAATTTGAATCCTCAACATATTCGGCTTGATTATATTTGAATAACTGAAGGCTTAAGGTCTCAGCGTATTTTACCCCTGTAAAGATTGGGTTTGAAGGATTTGTTTTTTTTCTATTTAGAATTTTCTTCTTCATCTTTTAAATCTTTTTTATACACTATTGTTCTGTAGGGGAATGGGATTTCGATTCCTTCATTGTCGAATCTTTGTTTAACAGATTTCAACAGGTCGCATTTAACAACAAAAGCATCGTCATTTCCTTTGGTCCAGACATATGCTTTCAAATTTACTGAAAAATCAGAAAGGGCGATAACCCGGATAATTACAAGCGGGACATTGTTTGCAATGTTCTCCGTGGTCCGGTTGTCGATGAGTAAGGGGTGTTTTTCAGCTTCATCACGGATTATATGGATTGCTTTATCAATATTTGAATCATAGCTAATCCCAAACTCAATATGCTTTCTTATTTTCTCATCTTGAATATTGCTATTGATAATCGTTTCTTCGCTGATGACGCTGTTTGGGATTACTATTCTCCTGTTTTCATAATTCCTGATTAAGGTGTGCCTCAAAGTTATCTCTTCAACCACTCCCATTTGACCATCTTTAATTTCGATGATGTCGGATATCTTGAATGGCTTGAAGATTAAAATAAATATACCGCTAATAATATTTGAAAAGGCCTTTTGAGAGGCAAATCCAACAATCACTGCTAAAATCCCGGCCCCGGCAAATAGTGCTGTCCCTAATGATTTTAAGTAAGGTATTTTGAAAAAGATAAAAATTATAGCGGAAGTATAAATTACAAACCCAACTGAGTTTTTAATAAATGAAAAATTCGTTGGGTCTGTTTTCAATTTCTGCGCATATTTTGTGATGAATATGCTCAATAATTTTCTTAATATCAACACCAAAATAGTAGCAACAACCAGGGTTATAACTACCAATAAAGTGTAACTAACCGTTTCATTGTTAAAGCTAAATGATTCAAGGTTTTTCACGATTGTTTGATTTAATAATTAGAATGGAATTTAGCGTCTTTACCTCCCCTAATGGTGAGTATAAGAATAGAAGCCAATTGAGGGCTTCAAAACTGTCGAGTTATAAGAATGTTTAAACAGCATATAACTCCCGAATTTAAAGCTGTCTCGGCTATAATTTTTTTTCATTATGGTGTTTAGTAATTTTAAAACCATTTTCTCCTTCTAAAATAAATTAACATCCCAATAACCACTGTTAATATTATTCCCCACATAACAAAATAGCTATATTTATAATGGAGTTCTGGCAATACATCAAAGTTAGTTCCATAAATACCAGCAATAAATGTAATTGGTATAAATATTACAGAGAAAATTGTTAGGAATTTCATTATATCATTTAGCTTACTGCTAATGGTCGTATGATATATATTTAGTTGGTCAGACAATATTTCTCGATAACTATCAGAAGAATCACTAGCTTGATTAATATTATCCTGCAGTTCTTTAAAGTGAATATAAGAGCTTTCATCAATTAACTCGGATTCGATTTTAGAAAGTGCGAATATCATTTCTTTCGCTGGCTTTATATTCTTCCGTAAAAAGTTCAATTCGCGTTTGAAATTATTGATTTCACTAATAAGAGATTGTTTGGGTTCAATGGCGAGATTTTCTTCAAGACTTTCAATTCTTTCACCCAATACACTTATTACGTAAATACAATTGTCAATAACAACGTCAAGTAAGGCAAAAGCTAAGTAATCCGTTCCAGAGTTTCGTATTCTCTTTTTCTGCTTCCTGATTCGTTCTCTCACCGGTTCAAAAACATCTCCTTGTTTCTCTTGAAATGAAATAAGAACTGATTTGGTTATTATTAAACTTAAGTTTTCAACGCTTATTAAACCTGTTTCAGAATCTTGTTGAAGCATTTTTATAGATAAAAAAACACAATTCTGATACTCGGTCACTTTAGGCCTTGTTCCAGTATTCATTACTTCAGCAAGGATAAGGCTGTCTAGATTAAATCCTTTTGAAATTTCTTCCATAATAGACACATTATGAAGTCCATCGACATTTAGCCAAGTAATGGATTTTTTTTCTTGCAACTCTAATGCCTCTTGCACTTTGCTTATTGCGCTTTCCTCCAGGTTGTTAGAGTCATAGTCAATTATTCGCAAAGTTATTTCATCTGTTTTCTGTTTACCTCTAAACAAAAACTCATCTGGTGAAACTCCTATCTCCTGTTTCTTTTTCTTTACGAATCTAGCCATAGTATTATTTTTATTTAAAAAAAACCTGGTCGAAATAATTGTATCTATAATTTTAACATCTATTTTTCTTTTTCATCAATCCTTTGCACGCTTTTCTCAATAATTTTTCGATACCACCTTAATTTTTTTACCTCTAGTATTAAACACAATATGTCCATATATAGTCTGTTATTTTTAGTCTCCTGGCCCTGTAAAAGAACTACAAAGTTAATCAACAATATAAATTAGATTTCGCAAGAGTACACGATAAATTTCACATTTAGCTCATTTGCCCAAATTTATCTACAAACTAATCTTCATACTCAATTTTTCCGCCAGCCATTTGGATATCATTAAAAAATCCGGGCCATGATTTTGAAACGCTTTCTGCCTGGCCTATTTCAACCTTGCCACTTGCTGTTAAGGCCGCTATTGCCCCGGCCATGGCCATTCTGTGGTCGTTCCTGGAGGAAACCTTCCCTCCGCTTATCTGGCCTCCGGTGATTGACATCTCGTCGCCTTCAATTTCTATCCTGATATTTAGCTTGCCAAGTTCTTCAAGCAAAGCAGTTGCCCTGTCGCTTTCTTTGTGTTTCAGCCGATTGACACCTTTAATTTTAGAAACCCCCTTGCAATTGGCTGCCAGTGCGGCAAGAGGTGGAAATAGATCTGGGCAATGCGTGGCATCAAAAGTAAAAGCTTTAAGTTTATCTGCAATGACTGTAAGCTCAGAAATTTCATTTTGAATGATTGCCCCTGCACTTTCTAAAGCTGTAAGGATGGCTTTATCGGATTGCTGGGAGTTCGTATCCAGGCCTGTAATCTTAACGTTATTGTTGAGGGCGGCAGCTACCAATAAAAATGCACCCCCACTCCAGTCGCCTTCAACCTGAATGTTTGTAGGCCGATAGCTCTGCTTTCCTTTGATATGGAAATTTCTGTATTCAGAATCCTGAACTTCAATATCGAAAGCCTTTAATGTTTCCATCGTCAAATCAATATAGGGGCGGCTTTTCAAGTCTTTAACGATAAGCTCGGTGTCCGATTTCAAAAGTGGTAAAGCCATCAGCAAACCTGAAATAAATTGTGAACTTTCCGATCCGTCCACCACAATCTGCCCTCCTTTTGCAGTTCCATAAATCCTTGCAGGTAATTTCATGTCGTTCATGGTGCACTTCACTCCAAGTTGCTGAAGGGGTTTGGTAATATTTCCCAATTGTCGCTTTAGTAGAGTTCCCGTTCCACAAACAATTACCTCCTCCTTAAACAGTGTAGCAACTCCTATCATTAACCGTGCAGCCAAGCCGGATTCGCCACAATTGAATAATTTTCGCCCCCTGAATATTGGGTTGCCACGGACGTTTAGGCAATCATCAGACAATTCGAATTCAGCACCCATTTCCCGGGCAACATTTAGCATCGACTTTGCATCCCCACAGGATGAAGGGTGAAATATACTTGAGCTTCCTTCAGCTAGCATGGCGGCAGCAACAAGCCTGATGAAATGGCTTTTGGATGCCGGTGCCCTGACGGAGCCTGATAATCTTGATGGATATACACTTGCTTTCATTGTTTCATTTTCAAATGCTAATTTTCCGGACAACATCAATAGGCAATTCCCCGACAACTGCTTGCCCTATCTTTTTTAACAACACAAAATGTATGTTATTATCCTCTCTTTTTTTATCCTTAAAAAGGGCTTCCAAAATTTGATCCGAATCAAAATCAATCACAACCGGGAGTTCCAACTTTTTCAGTAAGTTAATAATTCTATCTAATTCACTTCTATCCAACTCACCTCTTTCGTACGAATATCTTGCAGCTATTACCATCCCCAGGCTAACTGCATTGCCATGACTAATTTTTGCAACTTTTTCGATGGCGTGGCCAAAGGTGTGGCCAAAGTTCAATTTCCGACGTTCACCCTGTTCTTTTTCATCTAAATTTACAATCGCCGACTTGATTTCCACAGAACGAGTCACAATATAGTTTATCACATCTTCATCGAGGCTCAAAAGGCCACTAATGTTTTTCTCCAGGAAGTCAAACATTCCTGCATCAGCAATAAGTGCATGTTTCACAATTTCGGCGAGTCCGTTTGAGATTTCACTGCGATTGAGCGTTTTTAATACTGATGGATCGCATATCACGAATTCGGGTTGATTGAATGCCCCGACAATATTTTTGTAAGCCTCGAAATTTACACCATTTTTCCCACCTACACTTGCATCTACCTGCGAAAGCAATGTGGTTGAAATAAATCCAAATTTTAATCCTCGCATAAAAACTGAAGCCGCAAAACCAGCAACATCACAAACAATCCCTCCTCCAATACCGAGGATGAACGTTTTTCTATCCGCATTCAATTCAAGCAGTTGATGAAAAATGAGGTTCAGGGTAGCGATGATTTTGTTGCCTTCGCCCTGTCCAATAATTATCGTTGGCAAATCCTCCCAATGTTTACCATATAAATCATTCACCCGTTCATCGGTAACTACAATGGTTTTTCCTACAGGAATATAATGTCTGAAATTTGAAATGGTTTCTCCGATTTGAATCTTCGAACTTCCTGTGCTGCCTGAAATATTTATAGTGGTCATTAGCTGTTTCGTTTTCTTCGTGTGTAAAGTTAAATAAAAGTAATTGTTAGGTGATTGAAAGATTTGTTAAAACATAAATCTCTTTCCAATTGAAAGTAATCAAAGTTATCGATTTTATAGCGAAGGGTTTCCAAAATATGGATGGCAATTTGATAAAAATGAAAAAAGCCTCCTTGATTTTTAAGTCAGGAGGCTTTTTTGAAGAAGTGTCTAAAGTGAGCTAAAGTCTGGAGTGCCTAAAGTGAGCAAAAGTTAATGATAACCGGGTATTCCGCCTGTTCCAAGACTCCGGCGAGCGATGGAAGTTTTGGAGTGGAGTGATGCTTCAACCAATCAAACATCTTACATCTGACATCGGATATCTGACATCAATGAGTGCCTAAAGTTTTACTTTTTCTCTACAACCTGTGCTTTTGGGGCTTCGTCCCTTATTACCATACCTTTTATTTGAAGGCTTGTCCGGCTGGCATCGGCATTGGTTTGCACGGTAATAGATTTTCTGAAATTACCGTTACCGCTTCCATTGTAGGTTACAGCGAGTTTTGTAAATTGCCCCGGTAAAATGGGCTCCTGAGAATATTTCAGGTTGGTACATCCGCATGAGGCTTTCGCATATGTGATGAGCAATGGTTCGTTGCCGGTGTTGGTCAACGTGAACTCTGCATCCGTTTTTTCGCGATACTTGATTTCGCCAAGGTCGAGCGTTTTTGTATCCCATTCTGCTTTTGGGCCGGTTGTTGGTAAATCTGCCAGCGCATTACCCGATTGTTTTACCGGTGTAGCGTTTTGTGCCATTGCTGTAAAAGTTGAAGCCATCAGGAAAACGAAAAATAAAGTTGTAAGTTTTTTCATAATTATGGATTTTTTAAATGTGAATAAATATTTGATGAAACAAAGGTGATACACATCGATAGATATCCATGTTAACGAAAATCAAAACTTTGTTAATGATATGTAAACAGGTAAAAATTTATTAAAATCGTAAAAGAAGATGTTTACATTTGTGGGAGGAAATTTCACACGAAAAACACAAAAGTACTAGGTGGACGAACTATAAATTGAACGAATAGGTGAGTTTTTTTTACGCTATCAAACTATTTCATATTTTTATTATGCAACCACCTACGGGGTTGAGATGAAAATTGTAGGTGTTTTTTTACAATTATGAATGTCCTACGGACATTTCCTAAAATAGAAATAAATAGAGGGAAACCTCGTAGAGGTTTCATAATTGTAAAAAAATGGATTGATAGCTGACACAAAATCCTCGTAGAGGATTCATAAATCATTTACCTGGAAGAAGAAAATAGTTTTTATGAAACGCATGCAAATCAGGTTTATCGTAATCCTCGGGGCCTTTGCCATTATTGGCATAACGGTGGTGCAAATCTATTGGATGAAAAAGGCCTGGAACATCCGCGAAAAGCAATTCAACCAAACCATATTTATTGGCCTAAGGACTGTAGCTGAAAATTTGGGTGTTTACAATCAGATTGTCCTTCCCAACGAAAATCCGGTGAACCAGCTTTCGTCAAATTACTTTGTCGTGAACGTGAACAGTGTGATTGATGCCAATATCCTGGATTATTATTTAAAAACCGAATTCGAAAAACTAAACATTAAAACAGATTATGAGTATGCCATTTATGATTGCCACAATGATAAGATGGTTTATGGAAATTATGTGCAGGCCGAGGGCAAGGAAAAACCCATTAAGCCTACCACCAACATGCCCAAATACGATGAATACGTTTATTATTTTGGGATTAATTTTCCTTCCAAAACGACCTACCTGAGCGGTGACATGGCCATCTGGATGATTTTTTCAGTCATCCTCCTGGTATCAGTAATATTTTTTGGATATGCTATTTTTATTATCCTGCAGCAAAAGCGCTTGTCGGAATTGCAGAAGGATTTTATCAATAATATGACCCACGAATTTAAAACGCCTATTTCGAGCATAAATATTTCAGCAGATGTTATCAGTAATCCCGATATCATTAAAATGCCTGAAAGATTGAAGAACTATGGGGCAATTATTAAGCAGGAAAATAACCGCTTGAATAAGCAGGTAGAAAAAGTGCTGCAAATTGCCCGGATTGAAAAATCAGGTTTCGAACTAAAAATAGAGGAAGTGGACCTGCATGAGATTATCGACAACGTTGTGAGCAATAGTAATTCGAACAACAAACAGATTAACGCCCGGATTACGGCAAAGCTTGAGAATGAAAAATTGCTGATTTTGGCAGACAGGCTGCACATCACCAACATCTTGCACAACTTGCTTGACAATGCCATAAAGTATGCCGACAAACAACCCGAAATTATTGTTTCAACAGTAAAAGCCGGAAAGAAAATTATAATCGGCGTTGAAGACAATGGCCCCGGTATCCCTCGCGAATACCAGAAAAAAGTGTTTCAGAAGTTTTTTAGGATACCCACCGGAAATGTGCACAACGTAAAAGGGTTTGGCCTTGGCCTGTTTTATGTGCGAAATATTTCCCGGGCACACCACTGGGGAATTAGCCTGGAAAGTGAAGTGGGCAATGGAAGTAAATTTATAATAGAAATTCCTGTATAATGAATTCAAAAGCAAAAATACTGTACGTTGAAGATGACCTAACACTTTCGTTTGTTACCCGCGATAACCTGGAACTGCACGGTTATACGATTGACTTTTGTGAAGATGGTGTGGAGGCCCTGCGGAAATTTAACGATAACCATTTTGATTTGTGTATCCTGGATGTGATGCTGCCCAAAATGGATGGCTACGAGTTGGCAAAGAGGATTAGGGCGAAAAACGAGCAAGTGCCCATTATTTTTCTTACTGCAAAATCGACCAAAGAGGATAAAATACATGGGCTCAAGCTTGGTGCCGACGACTACATCACCAAACCCTTTAGCATTGAAGAACTGGTATTGAAAATTGAAGTGTTCCTGAAAAGGACCCGTCAAATTCCCTTGCAGGTTGAAGACACAAGCAATTGCGAATTCGGGCATTTCATTTTCGATATTTCCAATCATTTGCTAAAAAGCCCTGCCGGGGATAAACAACTTACCCACCGCGAGGCGGAACTGACGAAGATCCTTTGCCGCAACCGCGACACTATTTTAAAACGCGATGATATTTTAATGCAAGTGTGGGGCGACGACCATTACTTTGCCAGCCGCAGTCTTGATGTATTTATTTCGCGCTTGCGCAAACTGATTAAATCCGACCCTTCGGTAAAGATTGAAAATATCCACAATGTGGGGTATCGCTTAAAGACGAAGAGTGAGTGATGATGGGAAGTCATTAGGGGTCATCCCGAAAA
>Ga0208900_1001899_pt1 | contig 10324 bp, 5 predicted proteins | sample AntAceMetag02UKK_FD_184763 | JGI IMG/M metagenome (GOLD analysis project Ga0208900, IMG submission 184763) | Saline lake microbial communities from Ace Lake, Antarctica - Antarctic Ace Lake Metagenome 02UKK (SPAdes) (version 2) | ecosystem: Environmental > Aquatic > Non-marine Saline and Alkaline... | reverse complement strand
ATTATGCAAACATACTTAAAGTTCACAATTCCAGTGCAGTTTCGCTTTATTGAAATTCAAAAGTGTCAAATATCCTTGTACGCTTGTGAACACAATTTTTACATGAGTGGACAGTTGGGCAAAGAGATTAGAGCATAGAGCATAGAGCAAAGAGTATAGAGCAAAGAGCGAAGAGCGAAGAGTTTTGAATTTCTTCAATTTCCAAATTCACTCATTTCCAAATCACCAAATTATTTCAACTTCTCATTATTCCTGTGCCGTTCGGTATCTCTTTTGGTCTTCTTTTCCAGGTTCTTTTTCAGGGCTTCAGTTAGGTCAACGCCGGTTTGGTTAGCGAGGCAGATCAGTACAAAAAGTACATCTGCAAATTCGTCAGCCAATTCCTTTCCCTTATCCGATTCCTTGAAAGATTGTTCGCCATATTTGCGGGAAATTATCCTTGCCACTTCACCCACTTCCTCGGTAAGGATAGCCATGTTTGTCAGTTCGTTGAAATACCGGATGCCGGTGGTGTTGATCCAGGTGTCAACGGTTTGTTGTGCTTCTTGAATTGTCATGAGTTTTGATGTTATTAAGTTTTTATTTGGCTTTGCCATCGGTGATTGTCATTAGCACTTGACCCACCGCCATAGCTTTAGCGAAGGTGGTCGCGCGTAATTAAATCGTCATTTGCTGCGCTGTCATTGATTGTCATTAAGCTGCGCTGTCATTTGTCGTAATTCGACTAATAACAACCAAAAACAACCAATAACAACCAATAACCATCAATGACCATCAATGACCATCAATGACCATCAATGACCACCAATAACCACCAATGACCACCAATGACATATCTTGACCTCAAAAGATTTTAATTTCTAATAAAACTAATTGATACAAAAGTAGCGTTTCAATCAAAAATATGTACATTTACTCATTCGTTTTAAATTGATTTTTTTCAAAAATTGAGCAATGCAAAAGAGATATCCATTCATTATGCGGGCAACCTATTTTATGATGTTCATCATATTGGCGACCTTCATTGTTATTGTTGCTAAAAATTTTCTTGTTCCTATCGCATTTGGTTTACTGATTGCATCATTATTGTTCCCAATCTGCCGCTTGGGATGTAAATTGGGATTGCCCAAGGCTTTATCTATCATCATTACTATAATTTTAATGATAGTATTTTTTGCCGGGGTATCAACCTTTTTTGTTGGGGAAATCTCAAATCTTGCTGCTGACTTTCCCTCGTTAAAAGTCAAAGCAATTCATAATGTGAACGAAATATCCTTGTTTATTCAAAAAACTTCTGGAATTGAAACAGCAAGCCAGAAAGTATGGTTAAGAGAACAGGTAGATAATTTATTCACTACGGGAAATCAATTGATGAATAGCATACTTAATGCCACTGCCGGAACGGTTTTTAAAATTTTCATCATGCCGGTTTTTGTATTTTATATTTTATTTTACCGCGAGCGGTTCCATTTCTTTATCATGCGGGTTGTTCCAAAAGACCAGAAAAATAAGGCCAATAAAATTCTTGATGAGATTTCATTTGTTTCACAACGCTACCTTGGAGGGGCTTTTATTGTAGTGTTAATTCTCTCGGTATTGAATTCCCTGGGCCTGTATATTGTTGGTGTTGAATATGCGATTTTGTTCGGTGTAATTTCAGCTTTGTTTAATTTTATTCCCTACTTCGGAACATGGATAGGTGCCTTTTTCCCTTTTATGTTTGCGCTGCTTACCGGTGATTCACCCAATCTCGCACTGGGGGTGCTTATTTTATTTGCCATTATTCAGTTTACTGAAAACAACATACTTACACCCAATATAACGGGTGGTGTTGTCAGGCTCAACCCATTTATCACCATCCTTGCGCTGATTGCTGGGGGTATGGTTTGGGGCGTTGCCGGCATGTTGCTGGTAATCCCTTTTATAGCAAGCCTAAAAATTCTATTCGAGAATTTTGATTCAACCAAGGCCCTTGCCTTTTTACTTGGCCGCCCCGAAAACGATGCCTACATGCGCAGGGTCAGAAAAATCAAATCTATTATGAGGGGAAAGGATGAAGAGGAGAACGAATGACAACTTCAATGGATTGATGTTGGGTTTTATGGTACTTTTGTTCTCTAAAGTAATTCAAAGATTCAAGGATTTGAAGATTCAAGGATGCAATGATTCAATGATGAAATGATAAAATGATGAAATGATAAAATGATCCAATGATGGAATTATGGAGTGGTGGAATGATGGAGGGTTGAAGTGATGGAAGATAGGAAGAATGGAAAAACTTTGGAGCGAAACGAAATCCCGAAACTTCGGGGATGGAAAAATGGGGAATGCAGATGCAAGTTCGAAGTTTTACAAGCAGTTTTTTGAAAATTTCAGGTTTCATCAATGTCAATTCTCTTCTCTATGATTAAATAACTTCGAACGGATAGCGGCGACAATGAAAAGAGAAAAAATTGGATTAACTATATTATTAACCACTACCAATTAGCTTTTAACTTTTAACAATTATTTTCTTTGAAAAATAACAACGACAAAACACAGATCGTCATTAAAACCCTCACCGGTTTGGAAGAGGTACTTGCCGGCGAATTGCTCGCCCTGGGCATCGAATCACCCGTAGTATTAAACCGGGCGGTAGAATTTCATGGTACAAAAGAGCAGCTCTACAAAGCCAACTATTTTTGCCGCACAGCATTGAGGGTATTAAAGGTAATCGGAACGTTTACCGTGGTCGATGAGCATGATTTGTATAATAAGATTAAGCAGGTCAAGTGGTCCGATTATATGTCCATCAACCAAACCCTTGCAGTTAATGCCGTTGTAAAGCGCTCCAGGATCACGCATTCGCAATACGCCGCATTAAAAACCAAAGATGCCATAGTTGACCAATTCAGGGAAGAATTTAACAAGCGGCCCTCGGTTGATCTGGATGATCCCGATTTGCGGATAAATGTACACCTCAATGGCACGGATTGTACTTTGTCGATTGACAGCTCCGGAGAGCCATTGTTTAAGCGCGGTTATCGCAGGATTCAGGGTGAAGCACCAATGAGTGAAGTGCTTGCTGCAGGAATGATCATGCTCTCGGGTTGGGATGGTAAGCAAACCTTGCTCGATCCCATGTGCGGGTCAGGAACAATTTTATCGGAGGCCTGTATGATTTCGGCCAATGTACCCGCGGGGCATTACCGAAGGTTTTTTGCTTTCGAGAAGTGGCGTGACTTTGATGCTGAACTGTGGGAGAAAATCAAGGTTGATGGCCGAAAGGCAATGGGCCGGGTTAAGGCGAAAATTGTTGGTTCCGATAAATCTTCAAGGACACTTAATGCGGCGCAAATCAACCTGCGCGCATCCAGGTTTGAAAAGTATGTGGAGCTCAAAGCCATCTCTTTCGAGCACAGCACACCTCCCTCCGAAGAAGGGATCATCATAACAAATCCTCCCTATGGTGAGCGTATCGAAAACACTGATCTCCCCGGTTTGTATAAAATGATTGGTGATGTACTCAAGAAGTATTACAGTGGCTGGGAAGCCTGGTTAATTACTTCCGACAGCCCTGCATTAAAGTCGGTGGGATTAAGGACTTCCAAAAAAATAGTACTTTTCAACGGGCCACTTGAGTGCAGGTTTGTGAAGTATGAGTTGTATAAAGGCACTAAGAAGACGAAATATCAGGAGTAATGAATTCTAAGTACACAGTCGGCAGTTCGCAGTCGGCAGTTCACAGTCGGCAGTTCGCAGTCGGCAGTTCACAGTCGGCAGTTCACAGTCGGCAGTCTTCAGTTGGCAGTCTTCAGTTTGTTAGCTATTATTAGAAAATTGGAAGGGATGCCCGCCTTGCCGGCGAGGCAGGCAAGCCCCGAAGCATGAGGGCCTGCCTCGCCGTCGCCAAGGCTGTTGCAAATGGCAAGGCGGGGAGTTGCACTCACTATTCTGGGTTTAAAGCCCTGACTAAAAGGAAGGGATGGAAACCCTTTACTAATGTGGGCAAACCCCGCCAGATAGCGGCCTCTGACTCATTAGTTCAGTTGTGCTTTTTGCATGGTGCTATAACTTTCCCACATAGTGGTGCCATGCACAAATCAGCACATTATCAAATTACCAAATTCATACCTTGCTGTTTTCACCTTACCGCTTCACAATTTTCTTATCGGCCATCTTTATCCCGTTCACAAAAAAGTTGACGATATACGTTCCAGTCCTGACAACACCGCCATAATCATCCGTTCCTTCCCAGGTCATGGTGAATTCGCCCCTCGATGTTTTGGCATCCATCAGGGTGCGGAGGTGGCGGCCATTGATGTCGCTGATTTTTACCACCACTTTGCCCGGGTTATACAGGCGGAAACTGATAAAGGTATGGGCCGTGAAGGGGTTGGGATAGACCAGCACTTTGTTGTCATCTTCTTTGTAGCCCGCGAATTCTTTTACCGATGTAGTGGTGTCCTGGAATTCGTACGCACCCATGTCTATCCTGCCACCCGAGATGCGTGGATTGCCTGCCAGGTCTGTTGCCGGCAGGTGGATGGTATCGCCATCGTATTTGTAAAGTACAATCTTTTCGTCTTCTATCTTGATGTAGGGGTAATCCATCCACTCTTCATACATGGGCGTGCCGGCATTAATGCATGGCGAATCGTTGAGCAGGTAGTAGGCGGTGTCTCCTGTGCCGGCCCAGCGGGGGTCTTTATCTATGTTGCCATCTAACCAGTTTAGGGTATGCTGATTGTACCAGTTTTTAATCTCCTGCTCGCCCCCTTCGATATTGGAATAGGCGATGCTGGCAGTGGCGGGGAAATCTGAGCCTGGATTATTGCCCAGTGAGAGTTCTCTGAGTGAATCACCAAATAAAATAGAATTGTAAATATTTAATTCCGAGCCTTCATCTACATTTACTGCAAATCCTTGTTCCCCGCGAACCACGTTATTGCCTATGGTTGCATTTATAAGGTCAACAGTTGCATGGTTATTTATTATTAAACCTCCAGCCATACCTGACCCCCATCCCGGGTCGGGAATCCTTAGATTATCAGTAATTTGAAGGTTGATGATTTTTCCAATAAGCCTGCCGGGTTCAATTAAATTTCCGAAAATTCCCATACCAAAACCTTCACCTACTTCAAGGTCGGAGTCAGGTTTGGCATCTATAATTTTACAGTTGTTAATTTCAAATGTTTTTTGTGGTTCAAATGAATTTCCAATTTGAAAATTTTGCCCACCTCGATTGTCTTTTAACCAAAGATTAGTAAATTTCATATTGCTGCTTTTCGAGCAATATATCCCTGGAGTAAGTGAGCTACTACAGTTATGAATGTATAGATTGTCAAGCAAAACATTACTGCATATTTCCACACATAGACCAGAGTAGTCATAATAAGTAACATTCCCGAAACCGTTTTGGAATGTTATGTTTTTTATTTCGAAACTTTCCATCAGACCGTAACCCTTAAAAAAATAATATAAAGAATCAGCATCGAAAATGGTGCTGTCCCTGTTCTCTCCTATTAAGGAAACATAGCATCTTCCGTTTAAGGGAAACAACTCGCCGTTTGTAGAGGGTGAATACACACCATTGCTAAGAAAAATAGAATGCGGGTTGAGACTATCGGAGGATATGATATGGTAGGCATATGCTATCGTTTTTAGGGCTGTGCTGGGGGTCAGTCCATCGTTTAAATTGCTTCCTGCATAAGGGTTAACATACAGATCTTGTTTTACGGGCTCAACTTTTGCATTTTCAATACTAATGGTCAGATCATTCAATGGAAAATTATTGACATCAAAAGAGTATATAAAATGCTGAACAGGATTTGTTACTGTAAATGTATCTAATACGATAAACATTTCTGGAGAGTAACTGCTTTTTGCAATATCAGAACCAAAAGAAGATGAATTTAAGTATATGCTATTTTTAATATCATCGTCAAAGTATATCTGTGAATCATACATATTAAACAATCCACCTCCGCCATTATATGCAAAATTGTATTTTATTGTATTCCCCGACAAGAATAAGTTCGAATTAGTAACTGCAATACCTCCGCCAATTTTAGCATTATTGTGTATTATGATATTTTTTGTAATACTTGGTGATGAATTATCAATATAAATTCCGCCCCCTCTTTGTCCATTACCGTAGCCACAACCGTTCATAAATGTAAACCCATTAATCGTGATAACTGCCTGCCCTGTGTTAATAAGAGCAATACAACTCCCGTTTTTGTTGCCATCGATAATTGTATTATGGATATAACTTTCATCCTGTGTGGTAAGGTAAAGGCTGGCTATGGTGATGTCTTTGAATTCGTCGGTCATGGCGAGGTTTTCGTAATAGGTGCCCGGCCAAACTATAACCGTATCGCCTGAAGAGGCTGCGAGGTAGGCTTCTTGGATGATGGTAAAGTCGCCTGTGCCGTCCTGTTTAACGGTGAGGATGGTTGGGAAGAGGGTGGAAGGGAGAAGGGAGAAGATGGAGGTGAGGAGAAAGAAAAGGAGACGGAGAGAGAGGGAGACGGAGAGAGGGGGCGACCCACCTGCGCTAAAGCTTCGGAGGACGAGGGGGGAGAGGGGGCGGAATCTCAATCTACCCATCTTTATTTGTGCTTTTATGATAAGGTTTTTTATTTTCATGATATGCTCTTTTTTGATATAAAATGTCCGATGTAAGATGTTTGATTTTTGATATGGTTTTACTAAGCTGGACGAACCAGAACCAATGAGTTTATCATCTGTTTCTAAAATCCAAAACTCAAAGCACAAATTTCAAAACTTGTCCGTATGGATAAATTCCAAAATATTAAATCTCAAATTCTGAAACGTTTGGAATTTGCATTTTTGATGTTTGTTATTTAATTGGGTTTTGAAATTTGCATTTTGAAATTTCATAGCAAAAAACAAAAACAATTTCAGAAATTAGGAACATCCTATATCTTACATCAAACATCGGATATCTTACATCATTTTCTACTTAATTAAAACCACTTTCCCGCTCACTTCATCACCATTGCCAGATGTGAGCTTGTAAAAATACAACCCGTCGCCGAGGCGGTTACCAGCCTTGTCGACCCCGTCCCAGGGTATGGTGTAGTAGCCGGCTGCCAGCTCGCCATTCATCAGCTCACGCACCAGCTTCCCGTTTTGGTTGTACACGCAAAGGCTAACAGGGCCCGTGCTGTTGAGCCTGAAGGTAAAAAGTGTTTCGCTGCGGAAAGGGTTGGGCGCACAGTTGGCATCGCTTATATTTGCAGGGCTTTGTGCAACAGTCCCGGCTTTTAGCGAGGCAATATGGTACTTTGCCCTTTCGCCCTTGTAAATGCTCCGTTTTTCGTACAGGCCGTTAAAACGGTTTTTTACCGAGTAACTTCCTTTATCGATGGGCGCTGATTTATAATCGGACCAGGTTTCAAATTCAAGTGGTGTGCCTGATGGCACATCCTCAAGGTAGGCGTTTACTTCAACAAGCGTATCGCCTGGAAGGCGCACTGCGGCACCAACCACCTCACCGTTGGCCAGTACGGCAATTTCATCAATATCGCTGTTTTCGTCAGTTTCAATAAATATGGGGAGGTAAGTTGCCTGCTCTTCATATTCATAATACTCAGGGAACAGGGTTTCCATCTCTTCGGCGGCTTCCTGGGGCTGGTTCCACTGTAAACTTGCCATAGCATCGCTTTCAAGGATAAGCATATCGCCGTAATGGATGGGCGTTACCTGACCCTTGATCTTCCAGGTGTAGGGTTCGGTGGTGCTTTTAAACATGGCCCAGTATTGTGCCTTTATCACGGTAAGTACGTCCAATACATCTTCAGGAATGGCATCTTCGGGCAGTTGTGCATCCTCAACAAAATAGCCCACCCAGTTTTCGGTATTGGGATAAATGGTGAGTGATATTGATGGATCCAGTTTAGCGCCATGCAGGGCAATGTCGGGCATGGGGCTGTCGGTAAGATCGAGTTCAAGCCTGTAGCCTTTTGTGCTGCGTACATTGTCTAAGTCACCAGTCCAATTTGGAAATTGATAATTCTTGTATAAACCAGCTTGATCCCACAATGTCATATCCAAATCCGGAAAATAATTCACCCTTTCAAGTACTGGTATTGTTGGTGTATAATCGTTACCTACCCTTTCGAGCCTTGGGAAGGAAATCCAGTTCCAGCCATCTTGTAAGCCTATCTTGTCGGTATGGGCTTTAATAACGCTAATATTTGAGAAATCGCCGTTTGGCCAGTAGATTTTGTTGGTGGAAGAGTTTGTAATTGGATGAATTTCGTCATTCTTTTGGCCAACAATATAGTTTCTGTTTAAAATGTTACCGGTGTTTATATTATTAAGATCCGAATCATCTAAGCAGTCTTTAACACCAATAGATAATTCGGGTAATTCGTACGGATTAGTTTGATTATCAACCAAAGTATTGTAAAAAAACTGCTCATTTATTGGGTTAAATACTGAAGCACTTTTAATATCATCATTTGAAACAGTCTGGTAGGAATAGTCATCCAAATCGATTATTGTTAAATAATGCCCTATGTAGGTGTTTAAGTCCTCCTGGGCACAATTCACATATACCTTATTGCGATAGTAATCTACTTCAATATTAAGTGAATGGAATAGCACTTCTGTTTTATAACTTACCGTGTTGAGAACATTCAAATTGGCTGGGTCGATAACATAAAACTTAGGTAAAGTAAGATTTGCAAAATATAGTAAATCTTCCTCAAGGTTGTATTCTAAATCGTAACCCCCAATAAAAGTAAAGTCTTCAATTTGGTCAATTGTAGATGTGCTTAGGTCAACACGGGCAATACTTGAAAAACCTGTATTGCACAATAGCATAAATAGTTTTGTTGCATCATCGTTCAAAATCATTTTTCTGCATGTTCTGCCAAAAACTGTAGAGGGCAAGCTAATTTGCGTGATAGTATAGTTAGCCGCATTTATTACATAAAGTGCATCCTCTGTAAGTCCTTTGGCTTTACAGTAAATGTTATTTCCTGTGCTAAAAAGGAACTCAGGGGAGTGTTGAAGATTTATGGTCTGTATCAACTGATTTGTTTGCCCATTGATTACATAAAGTTGATTGTCATCATGTGAGGCAACAAATACTTTATTAAAATCTGCACTATAAACTGCTTGGATTAAGTTTTTCCCTAACTGGATTATATCAATTATTTCATCAGTTTCACAATTAATAATTGCCAATCCTGATTTTTCCCACATTGACTTGTTATTTACAAAATATGCTTTATTTTCTTGATCGTTAATACAACCTGTATTGGTTTTGAATGCAGTTTGCTTCATTAGATTTTTGCTGCAATCCTGGTTGTGCTTACTAAAGGTTCCTTCAATTGGATTGGCTGAAAAAATAACATCTGACCCTGCCATATTTTTTACTATAATATCGTAGGACATGCATCCTTCAAGGTTATTTGACATTTGAAGTGTCCGGGTAGGTAAATATATCCTGCCAATGTCCTGCCCTGCAATGTAGGCATAGTTTCCTGCATCATTCACTCTAAGTTTTTTGGCAAATAAATCAGGGAGTGTTATGGGAATTCCAACATGGTTATATGTAGAACCTCCGTTCTTGTCAAAAAAATTGAAAGTTGTAAAATCATCAACAAGTGTACACATAACAATATTTTCAGGATTATAAAACTGAACATCATAAACATGTTTTGTTTCCGGTCCTAGATCCTGTAATGCGATGTGAGATGCAATATCAAATATTTGTGATTTCTGCCTGTTTTGGCCCATAACAATATATGAATAACTTACCCCAATTTCAGAATTATTCAATTGAAAGATTCTTTTGTACTTTCTTCCTGTCTGGGTGTGGGTCGATACTGTCTGTAAGGTTATGGGATCCAATTTCCAAAAATCATCATCCATAGTGATAAATAAACTCCCACCTGCCATTGCCATATCTATTATTTCACCGCTTAATTGCCGTTGGGTTAGCAATACTCCAGTGAGGCCATCAAAGGCTAATATTTTAGTGCCACCTGGCCCATCCCAAAAATTTACCATCCAATAAACAATATCAACATCTGAATTATATACAACTGAAGTTGAAAGCTGATCGGTAAATGTTGGGAAAGTGTGTGTGACCAAAATCTGGTCTGTCGCCATATCAATAACATACAAATGATTAGTGAGGTCAGCACAGTATAACCGGTTCGTGTATGTACTTCCTGTTATAAATTTACTAACAGGCAAACGATTTAGTAAAATATTTTAAATAATATCCCCAAAACTACGGATAAATTCGGTAGTTAAGGTCGGGGATGACTGGATGATGAACAATCCTCTTTTTGTCGATGTC
>Ga0208900_1001898_pt1 | contig 10325 bp, 5 predicted proteins | sample AntAceMetag02UKK_FD_184763 | JGI IMG/M metagenome (GOLD analysis project Ga0208900, IMG submission 184763) | Saline lake microbial communities from Ace Lake, Antarctica - Antarctic Ace Lake Metagenome 02UKK (SPAdes) (version 2) | ecosystem: Environmental > Aquatic > Non-marine Saline and Alkaline... | reverse complement strand
GGACCTTAAAGTCACGCAGCAGTGCCCGGACCATGGGAAGCACCCCGTTGTGGTACCAGATAAGATGATAATGCCGAAACCGTTCCCCCTCGGCCTCCCAGGCCAATTCATCCATACTCAAATTATCCAGAAAGGCAAAGGAGAGATCCAGCAAGGCCGTCCCCAGGGCCACCTTGATGTATCCGGCATTCCCCGGAAAGGCACAAGCCCGTAAAAGATACAGCAGATCCAGGGCTTCCGGGGAATCAAACACCGAGCGTTTGTCAGACAGATACACCGTGCGGACTCCCCGATTATCCAGGGCCTGGCGCACGGCTGCGGCTTCTGTTTTGTTGCGTACCAGAATGGCCATGTCCGCCGGGGTTAAGGGGGTTATGGTGTCATCCGGGTCTTTAAACCCGCATTGGGGGGGGGACAGGCTGGCCAGATTCAAGAGACGCACCATTTCCCCGGCACAAACCTCGGCCATGTGGTGGATATACCCCTTATCTCCGGTTTTATTCATGGGCACTTCCTGGTCCTCTTTCCACAGGGTCAGGGGCAAGGGGAATTCATCTTGAACAAAAAAACGATCCGCCCTTCCCCGGGCATGTACCGGTGTAAAGGGAATCTCATCGTAAAATAAAAACGGCCCTTGTTCATGGGGGATGGCCAGGCCAAAAAAATAGTTCACCGCCGACACCATATCCCCGGCGGATCGATAATTGGTGTCCAGGGTGTAAAGACGACCCGCCGCATCCTTCCGGGCCGACAGATAGGTGTGGATGTCGGCCCCGCGAAAGGCGTAAATGGCCTGTTTGGGGTCGCCGATCATGAAAAAACCCGTGCCCGGCTGATCGAGATAAATGGTGCCCAGGGTGCCATATTGTATGGGATCTGTATCCTGGAACTCATCCACCAGGGCCACGGGGAACTGCTGTCTTATCATCTGGGCCAGCTGATCATTTCCCGGGCGGTGAATGGCCTGTTCCAGGTGGGTGAGCAGATCGTCAAATCCCACCAGGGCCTGGCGAAGCTTTTCCTGCTCCACCCGGGCCTTAATTTGGCTGGCCCCATGGATATAAAGAGCGCTCTCCAGGTCCAGGTCTTCCAGGGCGGTGTTCAGCTCATCCAGGGCATCAAAGGCCGCATGTTCCGGAGGCACCCCTTTTTTACTCTTCCCTGCTTCCAGGCCGGAACGAGACAATTGTACCAGGGCTTTCTCATCGGGCAATTCGCAGCCCCCGGCAATCCAGGTTTCCATCTCTTTAAGCCATTTTTCCAGGGAGGCTTCCCGGTATTTATTACCGTTTAAATGCTTTTCGACCCTGGCCCGGCGCACCAGATCCGCCACATGGGTAAAATCAGTGGCCCAGCATTGCCGGGCCGTTGCAATGACCTTCTCCCTTTGTTCCAGAAGTGCCCGGGGCTCCAGGGGGGATCCGGTATGACGCGCCCCCATGAAAGGTCGAACCTTTGTTAAAAGCTCCTGAGGGGACAGATTTAAAATCTGTCCCCTCGTGACCGAAAAGGTATTTAACACCATGGCAAGCTGGGAGGGAGATAAGGGATAAAAGGTGGCCCGCCAATAATCACAGGCCGCCTGCTCCAAAAGTTGATCCTCCCCCGGGGAAAGCTCCAGATCAAACAGACTGCCACTGCCAAAGGCGTAACGCTTTAGCATGCGTTGGCTCCAGGAGTGGATGGTGAAGACGGCTGCCTCGTCCATCCATTGGGCTGCCTGGTCCAGAAGTCGGGCGTTCCCTGGCCATGCATCCACATCACAACTTTCACCCAGACTAACCAGAAAGTCGTCACCGGGATCCTGGTGTCTGAAAAAAGCAGCCGCCTGGGTCAGTCGACTTCTGATGCGATCCCGTAGCTCCTGGGTGGCGGCATTGGTAAAGGTGACCACCAGAATCTCCGGCGGAGTCAGGGGCCGCAAAAAAGCATTTTCGTTACCATGCCCCAGCACCAGACGTACGTAAAGAGCTGCAATGGTATAGGTTTTACCCGTACCGGCACTGGCCTCTATCAACCGAGTGCCATGCAGCGGAAAGGTCAGAGGATTTAAGGGATGTACCATGTTCAGGAAGTTCCTTTAAGGGCATTAAAAAGAGGGCCATAAAGACGCCGGGCCAGCAGGGGAAAGGCATTGTTGTGGGCATTCCACAGGGAGTCAAAATCAGGATAGGCCCGCAGGGCGCAGGGGGTGTACCCTATTTCTCCGGAACGAAATCCATCGCCCTGGTACGCCTTACTGGCTTCGTTTCTGGCCATGGCCATTGCCATGGCGGCTTTTGATATATCTTCCCCATTGGTCGCCCCAGGTGATGCATCTTCTCCATCATGGGGGGGTTCTTCCCCATCAGATTCCGGCACTTTTAAAAGCCAGGCCATGGCCGTGCGGGGGGTGATGGGTAGCGGAAGGCAAAGCCCCTGCCACCACAGGTCAATTATGTCATGGAGAAGGGCCTTGGCCGTGTTCTTTTCCAGGGGATTCAGGGTCACAATGCCATCCGGTGCCACAAGACTGCTTGTTAAAGACAGCCCCACTGCACAGGCCAGTACATGCTTTACCCAAATCCCTATAAAAGGGCTTAGACGGCCTGGTTTCCCCTTGGGATCCATGACGTTATGGGGATAAAATTCCCACCGGGCAAGGGATTTCACGAAAGAATCAGCGGTGTGAAGGTCATCTAAAAACCCTTCAATGATCTTACCCTGGAGGGGCCCCTTGTTTATGTGGAACGATAAATCCCGGCCGGAGATTTCATGGGGCCAGGTTTCACAAAGATGCTTATTGTGGTCCACCATCTTTTCCACGGGCTCTATAAGGGAAGTCATGGCAAGCTGTCCAAACCCCTTCATGGGCAATTGACCGGTGTTTAAAAGGCGTTGCGCCGCCGTGGTGACAGCTTGAAAGTCCTGCTCAACCCCTTCCGGGGATACGGCCAGCCCGGCATCCAGCAATTGCTTTTTAAGTATATAGGGGGTAAACCCCTCCAGGACAAAGGGTTCATCCCCGGTCTGGGACTCATCCATACTATCAAAGTAAATGGATAAGCGTTGCTGGAAAAAAAAGTCCAGGGGCTTTTTCATGAACTGGATCAAGGGCCTCATGTCCAGGTTGTCCTGGGGTACCGGAAGGGGTAAAAGCGGTTCTTCATTATCTGGGACAAATTTTACCGTGGGGACAGATTTAGATTTTGGGGGGACAGATTTCAAATCTGTCCCCAAAGCGATGGCAGATGCGCCATTGTCCTGGGACATTGACCGTTCATGGGATTCAAAGATTTCCCGCCATTCCCGGGCATAGGTAAAAAGCAGGTTTTTCTTTTTGCCTGCAAAATATCGTTTGCTGAAAGGCTGCAACGGATGTTCCAAGGTCAGACTCTGGGCAACATCCGTTCCATGATTTCCCATGTCATGGATGTCCATGTCATTATTTCTCAGGTCATTATTTCCCAAGTCATAATCTTTCAGACCATGCGATTCAACAAAACCCAGGGCCCGGGAGGTATCTTCTTGTGGATAAAATTTCCAGCCCGCTGACACATAATCCCGGAGCTGGGCCACCAGCACCGAGGGGGCCTTTAAGCTGTTGTCAACCACATCATGTCCGATGTAACTGATGTACAGGCAATTGCGGGACGACAGCAGGGCTTCCAGAAACAGGTATCGGTCATCCTCCCGGCGGGAACGGTCCCCGGGCCGGTAAAGCCCTTTCACGGCCATGAGATCAAAATCCAGGGCCACCCGGCTGCGGGGGTATTCACCATCGTTCATGCCCAGAAGGCACACCACCTTAAAAGGAATGGCCCGCATGGGCATCATGGTGCAAAAATTCACCTTCCCGGCCAGGAATCGCTGGGAGGTACTATAATCGGTCATGGCTGCCATGACATGGTCCCGCACCACGGGCAGATCCAGGTCTGAATGAAAGTCTGCACTGATGCAGGCCGTTTCCCAGGCCACGAGCGCATCGTTCACATGGGATAAAAACAACCGCTCATTGCTGTCCCCTGGCAGAAAAAAATCATTCAACATGTGTCTGATACGCTGGCACCATATTTCCGGAGATGCCGGTGTTATAACCGTTTGCCACAGCTTTTCCAAGGCGTCCATAAAATCGGTCAGCCCCCCCACCAAAGCCGCACTGAGACCGCCGATCTCGTCATAAGGTTCAATGCCGTTCCAGGCAAACTCAGCCCCCACGGCATAGCCCAACATCATCCGGCGAAGGCCAAAATCCCAGGTGTTATGCTCCAGATCCGGTGGCAGATCAAAGGCCTTGCGGTGCTCGCTGTTAAGACCCCAGCAGATACCAGCCCCCTCCATCCATAATTTTAACAACGGCAGATCCTGGGATTTGATACCAAAGCGGCGGCCCAGGGCAGGCACCTCCACAAGGGCCATGATATCTGCGGTGGTCATGCGGATCTGGGCCAGGTTTAACAAGGTTTCCAGAGCCTTTAACAGGGGACGGTAAGCGGTGTCCGGGCCGTCGGCAATGGAAAAGGGGATGAATCGCTCGTCTGTCATGGTCACATTGCCAAACACCGCCTGGATATGGCAGGCATAGGGTTCAATGTCCGGGGTCATGACAATGACATCCCTGGGACGAAGATCGGGCATTTCTTCAAAGAAATTCAGCAGTTGATCCTGGAGTATTTCCACCTCCCGCTGACGGCTGTGGGCCAGATGAAATTGAATGGAGCGATCCGTAGGGGAAATTGTTTGTTTGTCAGCAGGGGAAGCGGGCAAGGCCGTGAGATCCAGGACGTTCTGCTGCACCTGCATGAGCAGGGTTCCCCGGGCATCAGAAGACCGGTTATCTTGGTTATCCTGATTGTCTGCATTCAGATTATCCGCATTGTCCAGATTGTCTGCATTCAAATTATCCGCATTGTCCTGACTCTCAGGGGAAATGATATCCCGGAACAGATCAATCTGGGAAAACCGATCCTGGTAGGTTTCCGGATGATCATACCGGTACAACAGCCCTATATAGTCCCTGCCCTGCTTTCCCCAGGTGGCAAGCAAGGGGTTCACATGCTGGTGAAGGAGATCAGGGTCCAGGTCTCCGGGCATTGTCCCGGATTTGCCATGGCGGGCCTGCTCAATTTTAAAGAGTTCCCGGTCCTCAATGATATCGGCCCAGTAATGGCGGCAAGGGTTATGGACAAACAAGAGTATCTGGCAATGGGCAGACAATACGTCCAGGGCTTCCAATATTTGGGCTGGCAAGGAACAGATGCCAAACACAATCACCCGCCGGGGCAATCCGGGAAAGGGAGTTCGGGAATCCCTGGCCGCCGTTAAAAACCGGCCATGGAGATCGGCCCGTCCGGTGGACCTTAACTCCGGGGCAATATCTTCATGGACCCGCCGCCACAACGCTGCCTGCCATGCCTGCTCCTGGGGCAGTTCAATCCAGGTGCCCTTGCCGGTGATAAGGCCATCCCGGCCTTCTTGCCAGGCGGTGAGCCAGTCGGCCCGGTACACCTGGTATTGATCAAAAAGAGCTGCCAGGTGAACAGCCAACTGGTACCGTTTCCGGGAATCTTCATCATCTGAAAGAAACCGCGTAAGCACCGAAAAGACAGGGTCATCTCCCAGTTGAGTTAACAGGCGCATGAATCGCCAGGTCAATCGTTCCCGGTCAAAGGGGGAGGCAGGGGGCACATCCCCCAAAACGGCCCGGTAGGCCTGCCACATGAATCGTCCGGGGAGTAGAAAATCAAGCCCAGCACCAATGCCACAGCCTTCATCCGAGGCCAGGGAAAGCTTCATCCACTGGGCCATGCCGTTGCTCTGAACAATAAAGCACTCTTTTTCCAGGGGTGCCACAGGATAACGGCCAATCCACTCCACAACCACGTCGCGTAGATCCTCCACATGGTTTGCATGGATAATGGAAAGGCCCGGGGGAAAAGGTTCTGTCATGTCAATGGCTCTCTTTTATGGAAATAAAATCAAGTTTATCCCTTCTTTATATTTTATCAAACGTCTGGTGGAGCACTGGGTTAGCCGCTCGTCACTCACTTTTGACTCAAAAACTCTTCGAAATTAACGTCGGCTTGTTTCAATATTGCTCTTAACGTTCCTTCAGGCAAGTCACCAGGATGATTAGGAATGGTTGTATATTTATCCGTTTCAAGGTTATGCCAGATTTCATGGCTGCCTGCTGCTTGACGATCAAATACAAATCCAAGTTTCCTTAATTTCTTTGTGATTTGTCGGTAGCTGAAACCAGCTAATTTGCCCATACTAAGCACCAATAATAAGAGGGTAGTCAAAGGTATCGTTCACTATTGGCAATTTTGTAATAAATTCTCGTTCTGTTTGTGCTTCAATTAATTTTCTTGCAACATCACGGGCAATTTCCAGAGTTTCAGCTACAGTTCGTCCCTGAGCAACGAGTCCCTGCACTGATTCTGACGTTGCTAAATAAACTCCTTCAGGCAACTTTTCAATGTGAATGTTTAAAACTCTTTCCATTTTTTTCTTCCTTATCAAGGTTCATTATTTGGGCTACCCACTTAAGGCGGGAATGACAAGCCCCTTCTGAATCTCTGATTCAGGAGGGGCAGTTGACTTGCGGTGTTGATCGGTGTGCGATGTCCGATCCAGTACCTTGTTCAAGCGCGGAGCGCCGGGACAAGGTGCGGCCGCAGTCAACACCGAGATTCACGGCGGCGAAGCCGCCGTGCCAACAGCTTTCGCGGAAAATGCATCCCGTTCTTGCGGCCGGCTCGAACGACTTGCTCTCTTGCTTTTTGCCCGCTCATCTATTTTTTTTCAAAAACTTCATTATACATTTGTTGAAGGGTTTTTAAAGGTAAGAAAAGTTCCAAACCATGATCAGGTAGAGGGATAAAGCCAAATTTCAAGTAATATTTTTTTGCGTCCTCATTCTTGGCATCAACAAACAAACCAATTATACCAGCATGTTTTGAAATTGCTACTGCTCGTCTTACAGCATCAATGATTATATGTCTTCCAAAACCCTGATATTGCAAAGCTTTGGCAACAGCAAGTCGGGCTATTTTTACTGCTGGAAGGCTTCCTTTGTATTTTTTTGAAAATTTTTGAGGCAACTTTTGAGCAGAAACTTCAAAAACTGATAATGTATAAAAAGATAAAATTTCTTCGGGTACATTCTCAAATGTCAATACAAATGTTCTGGAAAGACCTTTCTTGAAATTTTGATGCGCAAGGTTATGAAGAAAAACATTGAGTTCCTGCACCCCACAATCAAAACCAGCTCGATTATGTGAACGGGTTAATTCCTCAAACCTGCTCATCAATGAATTCCCTTTTATAATTTCTGGCAGCCTTTATTAACAGTTGATTTGGTAATGGTGAATTTTCAATTGTTTCAAAGAGCGCTTCAGCATCACGGTAAGTTAAATTCAATACTTGTTCTCTTTCCAGTACTGAATTTGCTTTCTCCAAAGCTGATTGTACAACAAACTGGTTTAAAGTTGCACCTAATTTTTCTGCGGCATGCGTAAGCCTTTCATGGACATGATAAGGCATTCGTGTTTGAAATCTTTTTTCTATTCTTGGCATAATCCCTCACTTTTTTACAAGGCATTGTTAAGGTTAAACACTGTCTTAATGATATAAGATGTGTGCCAAAATGACAATCATTTTTTTCAGTATCACAGTTATAGGGAGTTCATAAGAATTAAAAGACCCACCTTTGCAGACAGCTCTTCGGATAGACGGTATAGAGCTCTTTCATTTGGGGTATATTATTTCCCATGGACTCCCTAATTGTTGAACATACAATTGCCATGGATGGAAAGACTCGGGGGAAAGGGTTCTGTCATATCAATTACTCATTTTCATGGGAATCACGTTGTCCTTATGGTTTTGCGCCAGATTCACCGGCACCCGAAATGCCTTAAGCCCCCTGACATCGGGAAGATCTTCCAGTTCCAAAGCCTCCAGATCATCGTTAAATTTTTTGCGACTCACCAGATATTCAATATGCTGGCGAAGTTGCCTTCCTTCCAGGGGATTTGAGTACACCACGGCAAGTTTACCCGGCTGGGTGAGCCGCTGCCCTGTTCCCTTGACCAAGGCTTTGTCAATGCGGGATTTAATAATCTCCTGGCGGACATCATAGGCACCGTCCACATCAAAGCGTTTTTCATCAAACCGGAACCGAATGGACAAAGGCGTGTGATTCACCAGAATAAGATGCCCTGCATCCAGGGGAAGAGGCAGATCCGGTTTTATGGCTTCCAGTTCCCGGACAAGGCCCCAGGCCACCTGGAGTTGCCACAGGGTCATATTTTTTGCATGAAAGGAGGCAAGACGTTGATCCTTGATCATGGATGCCCCGATGTACATCATATAATCCACCCCGTCGGTCTGATGTTTTTCAAAATAATGAGGAAAGGAGGATTGTATCTCCTGATCTGCTTGCTCCAAGTAGCGGGACAGGCCGTCATTGATGATCGCAACACTGTTCTCATAGGCCTTTCTTTTTTCATAAACCGTGCCGGTGTCGGGGTCCAGGGCGTGTTTGTAGGCCTGGATGGCCCGGTGAATATCAGCATTTATTTCCATTAATTCATCAAATACCGGGGTCACTTTGTGGGTAAGAAAGGAGAACATGTCAGATTCATCCCCGGACTGAATCCCCGAGGATGTCAGGGTGTTAATCCGGGCTTCAATGCTGTGTTCATAGGCTTTTAAAAGGGGCCATGAACGATGCCGGGTTCCCAAGATCATCACCTTGTGGGCCAGTTTTAACTGTTTTTTTAAATCCAGTTCAATGGCCCGGTTCCGGGCCAGGGAAGAGTTCTTAATATCCACCTGGCCATAAAAGGGAATGACATCTTTAAAAATAATGGGTTCCAGCTCCGATGGTTTTCCCTTTCTCAAACGCTCCATGTGATTGATGGCCGCCTCTTGAAACCGCCATTCCACCGAAGGATGCACAGCCGTGCATTTTTCTTTTATGAGAGTTTGCACGGTTTTGTTCATCTCATCCAGCCCCCGTTTCAGGGCCACAGAAAAAATGGGAATTACCTGCTGCAGCATCTGTGCGTCAACGGCGTTGAGATCATTGGCATCCGGGGTAAAAATTTCAAGGATCCCAATGGTGTCTCCCTGGAATATTAAGGGGGCCAACAGTATGGACCGGATACCGGCGGAAACAGCCATGGCCTCCACAGGAACGGGATTGGGCTTCAGGGAAAGATCCGGAACCCTCAGCACCGAGGTCTGGTGAGTCGCCTCCATCCAGATAGACCCCTGGAGTTCTTCAAAAGAAAAGTGGTCAGAGTTGGCAAAAAGACAGTTAATTTTTTCATGACAGTCGCTCTTGATTATAAGAACCCGGTCATTGTGGATGGCACCGATACCTATGCCCAGCTGGGGTTTTTCAAAAAGGATTTTAAGACTCAGCTCCAGTTTTCGTATGCCTTCCTGTGAAAAAATAGACCCCTGATCAATGAGCTGGCTTTCAAGGGAGGAGACAATGGCAGGTCGGGTAACATCCAAGGCCCTTGCAATGGTAAACCCGGACAATAAAAAGGCTTTGGGATCAATATATTGCTCCAGAAATTCAACATCCATCATGTTGTCACGGATTTCATCCCGTTGGGCCGGGGTCAATACGGGTGGTGTCCCAAGGGGTTTGATATTCACAAATTGAAAATCAAATTCAATGCGATAGTACCGATCCAAGCCGGTTTTTTCATGGCTGATAATACGTACGGCTGCCATTTCCGGAGTAAATTTTAAATCATAAATTCTGTCAAGGATAAGAAAAAAAATCCGAAGACGGTGATTTTGAGAAACAAATCCGGGGTGTTCTTCCCCGGATCTTCCTGAAATAAACCGATCCTTGCGGATAAAAAGTTGCTCAAATCCCGGGGAGAAATAAAAGGGGTCAAAGGCACAGGGTGCAATGGCCCCGGCAATTGCGTTTTTAAAGGAAGCCGGGGCAAAAACGGCGGTCATAAGGGGTTTAATAATGTCTTGATGTGCTTTCAAAAATTCTGAATCATGGACATTCTCCTCAAAATTGGGAACCTGGTCCATTTTCCCCCTGATCCGTTTATACATGTCTGCCATGTGGGAACAGTTTTTCACCAGGTTATTTTCCCAGAATGCCATGAGCGGCTGCAGGCTGATTTGTGAGTTAATGTCTTCTAACATCATGGCATCTTCCTTTTTTTGTTTGACCATCCCTTTTTTATAAAAATGGCGTAAAACCCCTATCCCTTTAGGGTAGGGGATGTAAGCCATATCGGGGTTTGGTTCTAAGATCAGCCATTATCGATAGTGCATCAGCATATTCTATCATCCGTTGGAGTTAA
>Ga0208900_1001896_pt1 | contig 10329 bp, 6 predicted proteins | sample AntAceMetag02UKK_FD_184763 | JGI IMG/M metagenome (GOLD analysis project Ga0208900, IMG submission 184763) | Saline lake microbial communities from Ace Lake, Antarctica - Antarctic Ace Lake Metagenome 02UKK (SPAdes) (version 2) | ecosystem: Environmental > Aquatic > Non-marine Saline and Alkaline... | reverse complement strand
AACAGAGCCCTGGTACATTGGCGGCATCATTGAAGGGATACATCATTCCCTGCATTTTGATTTCATGGATCTTAGAAAGCCCCCCTCTGAAACCCATCGTAGCTTTACCCAGAACGGCTGGCGCAATGTCATCGGATTTCACACGGAAAAACTCCTCCACTGTGCCCATAAGGAGATGGTGATTCAGGCGGCCCGGGATGCCCGGGCAAACATTTTTCTCCAACCCGTGGCAGGTCTTCCCGCCCCGGGGGATCTGGATCATTTCACCACGGTATACTGCTACAAGGCCTTTGTGCAGCAATTTCCAAAAACCATGATCATGCTGGGACTTCTGCCCTTTGCTTCGAGAAAAGCAGGCCCCAAAGAGGCGGTACTCCAGGCCATTATCAAGAAAAATTTCGGCTGTACCCACTTTATGGTGGCCCCAGACCAGGCAGACCCCTTTATGCATGAGACCGGGGATCACCTCTTCTATCCCCCGGGTGAGGCCCAGGAACTGGTAAAGACCCATGGATCGGAAATCGGCATTGAAATGGTCCCCCTAAACCCCATGGCCTATGTCCCCAGCCAAAAACGATATTTTCCCCGCAATGAAATCCAACCGGATGTGGAAACCCGGGAAATCTCTTCTTCGGAACTGCGGCGCTGCCTGGAATTTGACGAAGAAATCCCGGAATGGTTTGCATTTCCCCAGGTGGTCGCAGAATTGAAGAAAACCTACCCCCCCCGCCACAAACAGGGATTTACTCTATTTATGACGGGGCTTTCCGGTGCGGGAAAATCCACCCTGGCAAGGGTGTTGTACGTAAAATTCATGGAGATGCGGGACCGACCGGTGACCCTGCTGGATGGTGACATTGTTCGAAGCAACCTTTCAAAGGAGCTCAATTTTTCCAAGGAGCACCGGGAGACCAATGTACGACGCATCGGTTTTGTGGCCAGTGAAATCACCAAAAACCGAGGCATTGCCATCTGTGCCCCCATTGCCCCCTATGAAGAGTCCCGACGATTCAATAGAGATCTCATCAGCCAATATGGCGGGTATGTTGAAATCCACATGAACACTCCCTTTGAGGTGTGTGAACTCCGGGATCGCAAAGGGCTTTATGCCAAGGCCAAACAGGGGAAAATCAAAGGGGTCACCGGTGTGGACGATCCTTATAACGCGCCTTCCGATGCAGAACTGACCATTGACACCTCCAACACCACTCAGGCTGAGGGGGCGCAGATGGTGATGGAATTTCTGGAAAAGCAGGGATATATCAAAAACAACGGTATTTTTATATGAAAGTCCCGGCAAACCAAGAAAGACTTTCACTCTTCGTTGTGGGCAAACCAAGTTGCAATATGAGATCAGCCCATGGCAGTTATAACGACAACTTCAGCCATTTCAAGGGGGCAAATGACAGACACAGATAAATCCTTTGATCCGGCCCGATTTCCGCCCGTGCTGGACGCACTGAAACAGGCACTGGCCGGCATGGAAGAAATCCACCAGCGAGGTCTGGCCATTGAAAAAATGGTGCTTGATCCGGGCCCAATGATAAACAACTATTACCCCATTGATGTGACTTATAAAGGAATAGTAACAGATAAGAATGATGCCCCTGCAGCCTTCATCCTGTGTGCCAATCCCATCGGTAAAACCCTGGTCAGGGAGAATGTTGAAAAGGCCCGGGCAGTAAAATCCATGCTGCAATCCCCCCATAACCACGTCATTGAGTTGCCCTTCTTAAACGGGGATATCAAAGGAATATCCTGGGCCATGTATGACCTGAATTTTCCGCTGACCCAAAACAAATGGGTATGGCAGCTGCAAAAACGCCTGTTAACCCCTTTGGTGGGCCGGTGGCTGGCCGATGTGGTGAGCCAAACCAAAAACATAATACCAGAGAAAACCCACCTCACGGCAGTCCTCTCCCCTTTGGAGTCAATCTACTGTGAAAATGAATTTCCCCGGGACATGATCAAAGGGGCTGAAGATGCCATGAAAAATATTGCATCAGGTGCCTGGACTCCCTGCACAAGCCTGGCGCACAATGATCTGTGGCGGGGCAATATCATGCTGCCTTCCACCGCCCGTATTTTTACCCGGCAGTTCAGGGTTATTGACTGGGCAGGCGCTGACCTCTACGGGATTCCTTTTTTTGACCTTTTTAAATTTCTCCAAAGCTTCACAGTTCCCCGGGGTTATGGTAAAAAAATGATCCAGAATCATTGTGATATCCTGGGGTGCCGTTCCATGGATGCCACCGGATACCTGTTGACTGCCCTTGGAGTCCTTGGACAAAACCTGAACCAGTTCCCCCACCATGCATACGTGAAGCTGGCAAAGGAACTATACGCATTAAGCCTGACCTATTGATCTGCTACCCAAATTAAGGCAGAACAGGCTTTAAAATAAAGCCTATTATAGTGCCAGTCAATTGAACTGATATCATTTTTGAACCATAAGATTCTGATTTTAATAGACTTAAAGTCCCGTATTAGTATCAAGTCATGTGCCCGGAGCTATAACAGTCTTAAATTTAGGGTTTGAACGCTAATTCTCCACATAAAAACCCTCTGACGAATTAATCCAGATAAAGGATAAAACCATGAGCCATCGACTATCTGTTGTTATCATCAACTACTGCTCCTTTGATCTGACCATGCAGTGTCTGGCTTCCCTGGAACATGAAATAGATCCCACCAAGGATGTGGTCGTGCTGGTGGACAACAAATCCCCGGATGGTTCAGGCAAAACCATTGAAAAAAAAATTATCGAAAACCGGTGGGATTCATGGATTACCCTGGTGCACTCCCCGGTGAACGGTGGATTCTCCTGGGGCAATAACCTGGGCATTCAAGCAGTTAAAGCCGAATCTTATCTGTTGTTAAACAGTGACACCATTGTCAGACCCCGGGCTTTGAACCATCTTCTGAATGCCCTGAACAAACACCCGGAAGTGGGAATGGTAGGCCCCCGACTGGAGTGGCCCGATGCCACCCCCCAGATCAGCTGCTTTAATAACCACAGCCCATGGAGTCAGACCATTGATGCCGCAGGTACCGGCCCTGTCACCCGGTTGCTCAAATCCTATGATGTTCCCATCGAGATGTCTAATTCCCCCATGCGTCCCCCCTGGACGAGCTTTGCCTGTGTCTTGATCCGCCACCAGACCATCAAAGATGTGGGAATGATGGATGATGGCTATTTCATGTATTTTGAAGACAATGACTATTGCCAACGGGTTTGGGCCAAGGGGTGGCAGATCCTCCATTGGCCCCGGGCACGGGTGGTCCATCTCCAGGGGGGAAGCTCTCTGCTACAATCCTCAGTGGAACAGCGTCGGCGTCTGCCGCAGTATTTTTATGCCTCCAGGACCCGCTATTTTGCGAAACACATTGGCACCAGAGGGCTATTTCTGGCCAACGCCATGTGGGCCGTTGGCTGGCTCATCGCCCGACTCCGAGAGACCGTTGGCAATAAGCAGCCCCATAATTGTCAATACAGCGTAAGAGACACCTGGACACTATTCACATCTCCCTTACAAGGGAATGCATCATTACGTCGGCCATGACCGGGCACCCCCCACAATACAAAAATGCCGACAGGATCAACACCCCTGAGCTAACGCCTCTGGGTTTTTCTTGCCCGTTTTTTATAAAATGAAAAAACCGCCAGGTTTTATAACCCTGCATGGGAGTAAGCATAATGAAACAGGAAACCGGACTAATCCTTGGCATTCCCGTTGATAATCTGACCTTTGATCAGACCATTGAATCCATTTTTGAACTGGTTGACCGGTTTGCCAGGGACCACCAGGCCAAATACGTGGCCACGGTGAATGTGGATTTTATTGTTAATACCGTTTCCTGGCTTCCCAACCGGTTCCGTCATCCGGAACTTATCACCATTCTCAGAAAGGCGGACCTGGTCACCGCAGATGGCATGCCCGTGGTGTGGGCTGCCCGACTTCTGGGGACTCGGCTCAAGGAACGGGTCACCGGTGCGGATCTGGTCCCGGGACTTGCCAAAGCCTGTGCCCTGCGGGGTAAATCCATCTATCTTCTGGGGGGCCAGGGAGACGTGGCCTGGAAAACCGCAGAGATCTTCCAGGAAAAATATCCAGACCTTTGCATTGCAGGTGTCAGCTCCCCCTTTGTCCATGTGGAAGGGGAAAAAATCCTGGATGAAGAGGCCATGGATCAACAGATCCTGGCAGACATCAACCAGGCCCGACCAGATATCCTCTTTGTGGGATTTGGTAACCCCAAACAGGAAATGTGGTTTGAGCGGAATCGATCAAAACTCAAGGCTGCCGTGACCATTGGCATTGGCGGCACCTTTGAATTCATCACCGGACGGGTGAAAAGAGCCCCGGTGTGGGTACAAAAAAGCGGCCTGGAGTGGATATACCGCATCACCCAGGACCCCATGCGGCTGTTTAAACGCTACTTCATCGGTTTCTTTAAATTCGGCATTTTGATCCTGCCCCCCATTCTTTACCTAAAATATCGCAAACTTTTTTTTACTCTCAAAATCAAACAAACAACCAAAACAGATGGTGTCATGGATAAAGAGACCTCTGCCTCCCTGGCCGTGGATCTCATTGTCCTTGATGATCCCCTGGACGCAAGCCAGATAAGCATCCGGGGGGAAACCATTACAGATGGTATCAATGGTAATAACTACCTTCTAATGGATCTGTCCCAGGTCTCCTTTATGGATTCTTCGGGCATTGGTTTTCTTGTGAAACTGTACACCCGGTCCCAAAGAGAAAAATTTCCCCTGGCCTTGTGTGGTATCCAGCCCCAAGTGCTGCGGACCCTGAAGGTGAGCCGTATCCATGATCTTTTCAAGGACTATCTCTTTGATACCCGAGAAGACGCCCTTACGTCACTGCTGGACCATGCAGGACACAAGGATTTTTCTTATTTTAAGGATGAAAGCCCTGACATGGTCATTCTTCACCTGTTTGGACAACTGGATGCGGACAAAATTTCAAAAATGGATATTCCCGGATTCACCCAGGGACTTGATGGAAAACACTGTCTGCTAAACCTCCGGGGACTTTCCTTTGCGGACAGTTCTGCCATCATGGTGTTTCTCAAGGTAAGAAAATTGACCTTTCAAAGTGGAAAATCCTGTTTTTTATGTGAACCTCCGGACAATGTAAGGCAAATGTTAAAAATAACCCGGGTGGACAAATTGTTTGACATCCATAAAACCCTTGCCTCGGCCATGGAACTGCTGAAGGAAGCTGAGCGTGTGACCCCAGTCCGTAATTGATAAAATTTGACATCGCCTGAATAACTTCATATAAAGTAGCCCATGGCAACAAAAGAATCCTTTCACATGCTGTTCCAGGACCCGGAAATCCCCCTTTTGTCCATGGTACCCGTACTGGACAATTTTTACGAAGGGGTGATGATCACCAACCCCCAAGGCATCATCATATACTTTAATCACACCCAGGCAAAAATTGATGACCTGGACCCGGAGCACACCCTGGGAAAAAAGGTGACGGAACTCTACCGCATAGACGAAGGGTTCAGCCCCACCATGCAATGCCTGAAAACGGGAAAGCCCGTTGATAACACGGTGTGTTATTACCGAACCCATCTGGGTAAAATGATCAATTCCATTCACAATGTATTTCCCCTGTATCACCAGGGAACATTAAAGGGCTCCATCTGTTTTGTCAGAGAATACAACGCTCTGGATCAGACCGTGGGGAATCCAGGCCTGGCACAAAGGGCAAGAAATCTTCAAACCTTTAATGTGCCAGACAAACAAAAGCCTCTGTCTGTGAAAGGCAACGGTACCCGATATGAATTTAACAATATCATTGGAGACACACCGGAGTTGTTAAAATCCCTGCACTCGGCCCGTATGGCTGCCAGTTCTCCCTCCCCCATCATACTGGGTGGTGAAACCGGCACTGGAAAAGAACTGTTTGCCCAATCCATCCACAATGAAGGCCACCGCCGTGGCAAACAATATGTGGCCATTAATTGCGCAGCCATACCTGAAAACCTTTTGGAAGGTATCTTATTTGGTACGGCCCGGGGGGCCTTCACCGGTGCCATGGACAAGGCCGGCATTTTTGAAAAAGCCCATGGAGGCACCTTGCTGTTGGATGAAATAAACTCCCTGTCCATGGGATTACAAGCAAAACTACTCCGGGTTCTTCAGGAGAAAAAAGTCCGCCGGGTGGGGTCCCTCCGTGAAGTGGATGTGGATGTGAAAATCATCAGCGCCACCAACGAAGACCTTCAACTGGCCTGTAAAGAGGGACGGTTCCGCATGGACCTGTTCTACCGGCTCGGGGTGGTGTTCATCCAGATACCGCCCCTGCGGGAAAGAAGAGGAGATATTGACCCCCTCATTGCCCATTTTCTGCATCAATACAATATTTTGATGGAAAAACAGATCAACGCCATTGCTGGTGACGTCATGGATCTGTTTTACCAATACCACTGGCCGGGCAATATCCGGGAGCTGGAGCATATCATAGAGGGGGCCATGAACATGACCGGTGATCATGAAACCATCACAAAGGATCATCTGATGGTACACATGGGAAACTTTTCAGATACGCTTTTAAGAAATGCGCCTTCCGGAGAGTCTCCGGACCCACTTTCCCCCCCAGGAGATCCTTCCCATCCCGCACCGGGACGTCTCAATTTCGTCTTTCCTGTCAGCTCCCCCCTGCCTCCCCACAAGAAAAACCTGGCACAACTCCAGATTGACAATGAATTGGAAAACATAAAAATGGCCCTGAAAGGATCATTGGGCAATGCCGCCAAAGCTGCCAGAGATCTTGGCATCTCTCCCCAGCTCCTCCATTACAAAATGAAAAAATATAAAATCAACCGCCACGACTACAAGCCCTGAACCCTCCCGGGGAACAACAATATTATCCACTGGAACACTTTCAAATAAATTTCGACGGCCCCTCTCCCATATATGTCAACATAAAAATAAAATATATTTTATTTGCACGCCCCCTTCAAAAATAAAATATATTTTATTTTGCACTCATTTCATCATCTCTTTCATCACCACCCAACGGCGGGGCTATAATCTTTACACCATTGTAATCAAAGGGCCTTCGAGGTAACCACCACAAAAAATCACAAAAGAATGATCTTCTTTTTTTCCACGGCATGCATGTTGCATTTCTGTCAATCGATCAATAAAACAAAAACACCCAGGCACATCTGTAAGCCCAGTGCTCACCCTTGTGGGGGAAAATCGTATTGTCGCCCCTCATTGGCAGATGTTTCTATAATGTTTCAAACGGCAAAAACCTACATCCGGTAAACGTGAACAAGTTCCAGGGCAATCAAGCATAAAAACACGCCGGAAAACATGACCCAGAAACAATAGAGGCAAAAAAACCTGCCATAACAAAAATAGAAACGCCTATGATTCCATTTTATTAAGCGGCGTTTCATCTAAGTAAAAAGGAAAAATTCATCATGGATAACAAACTATTGTATCTAAGTCAGGCAGACGTGAAATCAGTGGGACTTACCATGGCAGAGATCATCGAAGCCACAGAAAAAGGGTTTGTGGAGATGGGCAACGGCCAGGTAGAAATGCCCCCTAAACCCGGTATCCATCCCGGAGAAGGTGGCGATAACTTCATCCACGCCATGCCCGCCTTTATCCCGGGCATGAACGCGGCTGGTGTTAAATGGGTCAGTGGATATCCGGGAAACCAACAAAAGGGGTTGCCATACATCAACGGCCTGCTCATCCTCAATGACCCGGAAACCGGACTGCCCCTTTCCGTCATGGACTGTGCCTGGATCACGGCCATGCGCACCGCAGCGGCCTCGGCGGTTTCAGCCAAATATCTGGCCCGGCCGGAATCTTCCACCATCGGCATCCTGGCCTGCGGTGTCCAGGGCCACACCAACCTGGAGGCCATGAACGTCCTGTTTCCCTTGAAAAAAGTCATGGCCTATGATCCCAGCCCCCAAAATGCCGAAGATCTGGCTCGATTCGGCAAAGAGACATTGGGTCTTGAGGTAATTATAGTATCCGATCCCAAAGATGCCGTCACCGGTTGTGATATTGTGGTCACCTCCGGTCCCATTCTCAAAGTTCCCCATGCCACCATCCAGACAGGATGGCTGGATGAAGGCACCTTTGTCTCCTGCGTGGATTTTGACTCCTTCTTTTCCCGGGAGGCCCTGAACGAAGCCTCCAAATGGACCACTGACAATCTGGATCAGTACAACCACTACAAGGACAAGGTGGGGTTCTTCAATGACTGTCCAGATGTTTATGCCGAACTGGGGGAATTAGTGACGGGAAAGAAAAAAGGACGTGAAAATGCCACGGAAAAAAACTTTGCCGCCAACCTGGGGCTTGCCATGGAAGACATGGCCGTGGCTCCGTTGATCTATAAAAAAGCCGCAGAAAAAAATATCGGCACCTGGCTAACATTGTAAGCAAACAAACGATCAGCCATTCCCGGTGGAAAACAGGATAACCAAGTAAACTTCATTGACGTTAAGAACCAAGGCCTTAGAAAATTGACGGGTTAAATTTCCTGTAGTATTAACTATTAAAAGGCCACCGGGAATTGCTGACAAATAATCGTTATTCAATATAACCAAGGAGTATGAAAATGGGCTACCCACTTAAGGCGGGATATTTTCAAGGCTTTTTATGTGGACAATTAGCTTTTAATCCCCTAAAATCAAGGTTGTTAAAACGCTTGATTTTAAAGGCTGTCCCGCCTTAAGTGGGTAGCCTGAAAATGGGAATACACACCGACGAACTCTATTTTAAACCCCAGTTAAAAGTCATCAATGACGATCAGATCAAACAGATCCACGCTGCCACCCTGGAGGTCCTGGAACGTACCGGTATTAAAATCACCCACAAACCTGCGGTGGATTTACTGGTAAACGGCGGTGCCACAGTGGATGGCGATCGCGTCAGAATCCCCGGATGGATGGTGGAGGATGCCATTCGTAAATCCCCCAACCGGGTGGTTTTGGGCAAACGCACCGGAGAACGCACGGTTCACCTGGAACGGGATAAATCTTATTTTGGACCCAGCCTGGACTGTGTTGAGTATTGCGATCCTGAAACCCACCAGCGCATGCCTTTTACCAGCGAGCATGTCAAAACCACCGCAGCCCTTGCCGATGCCCTGCCCGGTTTTGACTGGTGCATGACCATTGGTATGGCCGCCGATGTTCCCCCGGATATTGCCGACAGGGTTATTGCAAGGCACACCATGGAGAACTGCGAGAAACCGCTGGTCTTCTGCTGTAAAGACACCAACAGCGTCAAAGACATCTATGAGATGGCCCTTCTCATGTGCGGCGGCAAGAAAAATTTTGACAAAGCCCCCTGCATCGTCCATTACTCAGAGCCCATCTCCCCCCTGGTCTATTATGATCCGGCCGTGGATAAGCTAATTTATTGTGCAGAAAACAATATTCCCCTTATTAATTTCCCGGCCCCCCAGTCCTCGGGCTCTTCTCCTGCCACCTTTGCCGGCACAATTGTCCAGGCCAGTGCAGAATCCTTAAGTGGCCTTGTGATTCACCAGTTGGCCAACCCGGGAGCCCCCTTCATCTACGGTGCATTCACCACAATTCTGGACATGAAAACCACCATTTTCTCCTATGGTGCGAATGAGCTGAGCCTCATGACCGGAGCGCTTGCCCAGATGGCTCAACATTACCAGATCCCCTTCTTTGGCACTGCCGGGGCCACAGATGCAAAATTCTGTGATGCCCAGGCCGGTGCGGAAGCTGCATTCCAGTGTCTCTCCTCGGCGGCCATTGGGTCGGGTCTGGTCCATGACTGCAGCTCCTGGATGGATCACGGTTTCATGGCCTCCCCGGAATACATGGTGCTGGTCAATGACATTGTCATGTCCGTGAAACATTACATGAAGGGAATTCCCGTCACCCAGGAGACCCTGGCTGTGGACATCATTGACAAGGTGGGCCCCGGTGGTAACTACATCATGGAAAAACACACCATGGACCATTTCAAAGAGGTGCGCTATTCCGATCTTTTTGACAGAAAGGTCTTTGAGAAATGGGAAAAAGCAGGCGCAAAAAAAATGGAACAGCGCCTTCAAGAGCTGACCCTGCAACTCATGGAACATCGACCAGCACCTCTTTCCGATGAAGTCATCGCAGAGCTGGACAAAATGCAGGCAAACTGGAAATAATGGCATCCCCATGCCAGACAGACCTGGCATGGAGAGGATTATCTTTAAATCCATGGCATCCTTCATTGATTCATTGACCGTTTTTTAAATTATTTTCCCCAAGGGGGCAACATGCTATACAAAAATCGAG
>Ga0208900_1001895_pt1 | contig 10331 bp, 5 predicted proteins | sample AntAceMetag02UKK_FD_184763 | JGI IMG/M metagenome (GOLD analysis project Ga0208900, IMG submission 184763) | Saline lake microbial communities from Ace Lake, Antarctica - Antarctic Ace Lake Metagenome 02UKK (SPAdes) (version 2) | ecosystem: Environmental > Aquatic > Non-marine Saline and Alkaline... | reverse complement strand
TCCTTATTTGTTGGCCGCAGACATTATTACTGAATTCTATTTTCTGGGGTTGACAGCTAAACCGCATTTCACTAAAGTCCACCTATAAAAAGTTTACGTTCACATCCAACGAGAGACAACCCTCATGAGCGATCACATCATCATCATCTCCTGCTCCAACGGCAAAGCGCGCGGGGGTAATGCAGCATACAATCCAGACGATTCCATAACTGCATTCCTCCCGCCTGAAATTCAACAGACGGTTTGGGAGCGTCGCCGTACCATTGCCGACTGGATTATAGCCGGACAGGTGGAAGATCGCTTGCGTGGTGACGGCAACCGGCGTGATAGTCGCTACAATATCGATCTTAAAATGGGACCGGACCTGGGTGCCGGACTATCTGAAATATGTCCGCCGGATGCCCATTCGGATATGCGGCAAGAATCTCAATCGAAAGCGACTATTAAATACTTGCCAGCCTACGAGCGTTATGATGGTCGTTTTTTTGTCAATGCCGGTCTTGAAACCTTCGAAAAAGCCATTGTGGATGAATGTCATGTTCTGATTGTCTCCGGTTTATACGGTCTGCTGCTGCCGGAAGAACTAATTCAGGCCTACAATTGCCACCTGGATGACGAGGTTCTGGATAGCGGAATGTCAGCTGATGATACCGATGATGGGACCGCTGAAAATGCTGACGCACGCATTTCCGGAATCTGGCGACGGCACAATTTGCCGAACCGCATTCTTCAAGCATTTATAGAAGACCATAATAAGCAAAATGACCACACCATTAAACACGTCATAGATTTGTTATCCGAGACCTCTTACCAGCGCCTGTTTAACTGGGATGAATTGTATGGCTGGTTCAAACGCAATGGCATTTCCTGGTTTCATCGAATGGTGCAGGGTGTTCGAGAGCCTGCCTTTCTGCCTGACCTGGCGCGGTATTTCCGGTATGACTTGGTGGAACAAGGGTTTAGTGTGCCGCCACCGGGAAAAGTGGAGCGGGAGTATTTGCACACCATTAATGAAAATGGTGGGCACCTGGAATTTACAAAAAGAATCAGACCGGAACCCTTTACCGCTAACCTATTGCAGAACGAACTGGGAGATTTTACCTGGCGTAATCTCGAAACACTGACCCAAGAAGACCTGATACATGGCGAGCTGTTTTTCCAATTGTACAATGCTTTGTCCACCAAACAGCCGGATGAAATCGCACCTCGCATTGTAAACTTCTTCAGTGCCCTGGAAAATGAACTGCATTCCATCTGCCGCCCAAAAGTCGGTAAGGGCAGTCTGGGCGAGTTTATTCACCGTCTGTGCCAGGGGGAGCTTAAGGATTGCTGGCCGGATAAGCAAACTTGTGCGGCTATGTGCAGTGAGTTGGCGCGCCTTTTGACCATTCGCAACTGTATGAGCCATCGAGGTGTGGTGAGACGGGAAGGGTTGCTGGCAGCTCGCAATACCATATTAAAAAAGGATGGATTGCTGGCGGCACTGGTCACATTAAAAATGGCGCGGCCGGAATTTTCAAAGAGGAGTAAAAGGTAGGCTAATAATGGCTTGACCCTTCTCACTATAGATGGGCCTGGGTCGGAAAAGGCGGTCTTCAGAAAAACCAGAATGCCCTGTTCAATCTGCTATACGGTGACCGATGAAAGGATAAGTAAATGCTTTTTTGCCTTTTCAATTTTATCTTGTAACCTTCAGGTTAAAAATATCAGCTCCAAAAGGTGTCAAATACTGGAATCTGGGAGCCTGAATTATCATAATCTGAATCTTTAGCATATGTTAATTCAGGAATAAAAATAGGTTCTATCTCAGGCGGATCATGGTTACGGATATCCCAAAGATTTAGATGTTTTAAAATCTTATCTATTATTTTAAAATCATCAATGATAGAGATGATTTTCATTAGGCAAACCCTTTGCCAGAAAACGGTGGAGGTGTTTGAAAAACCCAATTACAGGCTTAAGCCATAAAATTATTGCTGAATTTCGCATGAATTGGCGGCCCAGTCTATGGCGCCGCCATATGTCAGTTTTACCTTTGTTGGATCAAGGCCGAGCTGATGTGTCATGGCGTCGCTTTTGTCGAATTTTCCCTCTTCAAAAGACCGGGGTTGCATTGATAAAGCCATCGTCTCGGGGGTGATCCCGTTGGTAATGTTTTTGATCCGGCCCGGATAAATCCGGTTGAAGTCTTTGAACAGATTTATTTTTAAAATAGTGGAATGCAGGGCGGCAACCCCGTTCACACAATGGCTACCGCTGATGGCCAGGTGGGCCATCTGGACCTGTTGTACCGCCCCTTCCTGAATAATGGACAGGCTGGCCAGCAAACCCGGCTCATCCGGGTACCTTTTTTTAAAGGTATCCAGAAACCGTTGATTGATTTCATAAATTATTTCCATGTGCCTGGGTAAGATTTTGCTCAATAAACCAACGGGCCAGGTTTCCAGGGCTTCAGGGAGTACGGTATGATTGGTGTAGGCAAAGGTTTTTTCACAAATAGACCATGATTCCTCCCAGTCAAGCCTTTCTTCATCCATGAATAGGCGCATAAGTTCGGGAATCGTAATGGCGAGGTGGGTATCATTGATCTGAATGGCGGCCCAGTTGGAAAACCCGGGAAAAGATTGGTGGTCCTCTTTGTACTCCAGGAGGATATCGCGCAATGTGGCCGCAACAAAAAAATACTGCTGTTTGAGCCGAAGTTCCTTTCCCGTTTCCATTTCATCGCCGGGATAGAGAACCTTGGAGATGGATTCGCTCATGACCTTTGTTTCCACGGCCCTCATATAGTCTCCCCGGTTGAAAAAATCAAGATCAAGGTTATGTACAAAGTAATCAATCTATGTCATATATATTTTAAGTAAATTCAGACCCATTATATATCTAAGGCAGGGTATTTTTCATGGAAAGAGTGTCAAATATTGTCCAAGTTCCGCCTCCCGGAGAGTCAAGGGTCATGTATTGCGGGGATTGTGTTACCTTTACCTTGACACTGCCGGTCAAGGTCAGTGGAAGCGCATGGGTGAGAACCAATCTGGGGTTTGCTGCCATTTCAAGAAGAGAAATTATTCACCGGGTGGAGAACGATGAAATAAAGCTGGGGGAAGCCTGGGTTGATATTGAAATGGCAGTGGAGAGCGACCTGGTTTATAAAATTGTTCTTCCCCTGCACCAGACAGGGTTTTTTCAGGCAAAATGTTTTTTTCTGCCGGAAAAAAGCAATACGCCTGTATGGCCGACAGGGGAGAATTGTATTTTCAATGTGGAACCGGCTGGCACCTGTTGTGCCAATATCATTTACAATGCCTTTGTTCGTCAGTTCGGCAGATCCAAATCCGGTGCGGCCAATTCTGGGGCAACATTGGAAAAAGAGCTGTCTCCCCTTATCAAAAAATTAGACGGACAAGGGTATACGGTTATTCCTGAATCCGGTAAGTTCAGGGATCTTAAACGAGAAGTGGGGTTTATTTTTTCTGAGCTTGGGTGCCGTATCCTTCACTTGCTGCCCATACATCCCACCCCCACCACCTATGCCAGGATGGGGCGGTTCGGCAGCCCCTACGCCGCTCTGAACTTTACGGAAGTGGATCCGGCTCTGGCCGAATTTGATCCCTTGGCAACGCCCCTTGAGCAATTTATGGAGCTGGTGGATGAGGTTCATTCGCATAATGGGTACCTGTTCATGGACATTGCCATTAATCATACCGGATGGGCGGCCTCCATCCATGAAACCAACCCGGAATGGCTGGTCAGGGGAGAAGACGGACGGATAGAGGCCCCGGGTGCATGGGGGGTTGTCTGGGCGGATTTGACAAAACTGGATTATTCAAACACGGGTCTTTGGCGCTATATGGCCAATGTTTTTTTGCTCTGGTGTCACCGGGGGGTGGATGGGTTCAGGTGTGATGCCGGTTATATGGTTCCCCTTGACGCCTGGGAATATATTGTGGCCAAGGTAAGACGTGAGTATCCGGAAACGCTTTTTTTTCTGGAAGGACTTGGGGGGCACATGGAGACAACCTGCGATATATTGAACAGGACTAATTTTAACTGGGCCTATTCAGAGTTGTTTCAGAACTATACCAGACAGGAAATATCCGCTTACCTGCCAATTGCCTACGATATATCCGACACCAGCGGCCATATGATTCATTTTGCAGAAACCCATGACAACAATCGGCTGGCATCTGTTTCAAAATCATATGCAAAATTGAGGACCTCCCTTTGTGCCCTTTTTTCCGTGTGTGGCGGGTTTGGTTTTGCCAATGGGTTGGAGTGGTTTGCGACCCAGAAGATTGATGTGCATGAGTCGGGCAGTCTTAATTGGGGGGATCCGGTAAATCAGGTGGATCATATTTCACGGCTGAACCGGATATTAACGACACACCCCGCCTTTTTCGGACACACAAGGCTTTCCCTGATTCAGAAAAACCAAACCCAGTGCCTGGTGCTGCTTCGCCATAATGAAGCCTATGACAAAAAGCTTTTAATCCTGGTGAATCTTGATTGTGAAAATTTTAACCAGGCATCCTGGCAAAGAAAGGACGCCGGGATTAAAGAAACCAGCCTCCACGATCTGTTGTCAAACAGGCAGGTCAACCCAGATAAGTTAAAACCAGATAAGATAGAATCAGATGAATCCGATGACCTTTGTGTGATGCGCCTGGCGCCTGGAGAGATTCTGGCCTTGACCCCTGATGTGGCGGATCTGCTTCTGGTTGAGCAACTCAGGCAGAATAAGCCCCGGATGCCGGATCGGGTTTATCTACAAAAGTTACGTGCAAAAGTGCTGTCCATTCATAGCATATTTAAAGGGTATCAAAATTTAATGGGGGTTGATGTCGATCGAGAGGCAAGGGGTCTGTCCGATAATCCCGTTGAATTCATTCGTTCTTTTAATCTGGATTCAAAGGAGAGCCGGGTGATTGTGTTTGAGGTTAAGCGGGATCTGAAACGGCAATTGATGATCCCGCCGGGCTTTTTCCTTTTGATCCGATGCGAAACCGGTTTCAGGGCGGAAATTTTGGACACCACCCGATTGGATAAAAACAGGTCCGATACCACTCGATCCTATAAAGGCAAGCCCCCTAAAATCTCCCTGGGATGTGAGGAAGGGATCCCACTCTCCGGAGAACGAGGTTTTTTTGCCCTTTTCCCCCCAAAGGAAACAAAGAACCAGCATAAAGAATATGCCTTGAACCTAAGGTCATTTGGACCCGATGGCACACGGATTGAAACGGCATCTTTGTTATATCTTGCCCCCCTGGAATCTTTGTATATGAGCTCTTCATTTACAAGAAAGGAGATTGTAAATACCCCGTTTCTAAAATTATTGGGCACCACCCGAAGAGGGGGGATGATGCGGGCGGCGGCCTGGTGGGGCAGGCTCGACAGCCGGTATGATGCACTCCTTGGCGCAAATATGGATAAAACCATGCCGGAAAACAGGTGGATGGTACTGTCAAGATGCAGGATCTGGGCTATTTTTCAAGGGTATTCAAGGGAGCTTGTGCCTGATTGTCTGGAGAGATTTACCTTTTCCTATGACCATGGCGGGAAATGGCTGTTCCATGTTCCCACATCCGAAGGCAGGTATTATGCCTTGGAGTTGTATCTTTCCATCGATCCCCAGGAGAATCATGTCAGCCTGTCCCTGGTGAGAAAAAACTGCCCTCAAGACAATTTATCGTTTCTGGATGATGAAAAACCTGTGACCCTTATCATCAGGCCGGATATCGAAGACAGAAGTTTTCATGAAACCGTCAAGGCATTTAAAGGGCCGGAACAAGAATGGCCCGAGGCTGTATCCACCGTTCAAAAAGGGTTTGTGTTTTCCCTTTCAAACGGGAATTTTCTGAATGTGAGCATATTAAACGGTGAGTTTGTCGCTGAGCCGGAATGGTATTACATGGTCAAGCGGCCGTTGGAGGAACAAAGAGGGCTTGATCCGGAATCAGATCTTTTCAGTCCGGGTTATTTTAAAATTTTATGTGTGGGGGGGGACACTGTTTTGCTCAATGCCGCCGTGGTTGAGAGCCGACGGGAAATAGATTTTGACAACCCGATTAATGGCGTTGAATCCCATTGCTTTGAAACGGGCATGCCCCTGGCCCAAGCCGTCTATAGGAGCCTGGATGGTTTTCTTGTGGATCGCGGGCCGGACAAAAGCGTGATCGCCGGATATCCCTGGTTTCTGGACTGGGGAAGGGACAGCCTTATATTTTGCAGGGGATTGATTGAATTGGGCCGGTTTGCCGATGCAAAAGCCATATTGCGGCTGTTTGGCAGGTTTGAAGACAAGGGCACGCTTCCCAATATGATTTGCGGCAGGGATGCAAGAAATATCGAAACATCGGATGCCCCCCTGTGGTTTTTCGCCTGCTGCAAAGACTTGATTGAACAAGAGAAAAGCCATGACTTTTTAAATGAACGGCTGGGAGACCGCAGGGTCAAAGACATTCTTTTATCCATTGCCCATTTTCTGCTAAAGGGCACCCGAACAGGGGTGGTTGCCGACCCTGAAACCCTGCTGCTCTACAGTCCGTCCCATTTTACCTGGATGGATACCAATTTTCCTGCCGGGTCGCCCCGCCAGGGATATCCCGTTGAAATCCAGGCGTTATGGTATAATGCACTGGTCCTGCTGGCAGCGGTTGATCCTCCCCATAAGCGAGACTGGGAGGACCGAGCAACGCTGGTTCAAGAATTTGTCCAGACGCTTTTTTACGATGAGGTTGCGGGTTTTTTCTCAGACTGCCTCCATTCCGACGGCCCGGTGGGTGCAAAAAAGGCTAAGCCCGATGATGCCCTGAGACCCAACCAGCTTTTTTTATTTACCCTTGATGTGATTAAAGATAAAAATATTGCCCAAACCTGTGTTGAAACATGCCAGCAATTGCTGGTGCCAGGAGGAATCAGAAGTCTTGCCGACCGGCGAGTTGAAACCCCCATTCCTGTAATTTATAACGGCAGATCTTTAACAGATCCCCATTCTCCTTATTTCGGGCAATACAAAGGGGATGAAGATACCCAGAGAAAACCGGCCTATCACAATGGAACCGCATGGACCTGGCCGTTTCCGGTATTCTGCGAAGCCTGGGCCGCAGCATTTGGAAAAAACAGCCATTCAACCTGCCTGGCGTGGCTTGGCAGTGTGATCGGCCTGATGAGAAAAGGGGCTGCCGGATATATCCCTGAAATTCTGGATGGGGATTTTCCCCATGTGCCAAGGGGATGTGATGCCCAGGCCTGGGGATCCAGCGAGGTTGCCAGGGTCATGCACAAGTTATCAGATGAATGTGAGGGAGACAGATGAAATGATGAAAGAGATGCAAATTTATAAGGTATATCCTGCGATTCCCGAAGAATTGTCCTTTCTGGACTATTTGGCCCGTAACCTGTGGTGGTGCTGGAACCATGAGGCCATTGAATTGTTCCAGAGAATCCATCCAATGCAATGGGAAATCATTGGGAAAAATCCCGTGGCCTTTCTTTCCAGTATATCCCAGAGACGATTTGAGGAACTCTCAACGGATGAAAGTTTTTTGGGGCACCTTGAACGGGTAAAGGCCAAGTTTGAACGAATGTTTTCCCATGTGTCCCAAATCAAAGAGATTGATTTGGACCCCAAAGAGACCATTGCCTATCTTTCCATGGAATTTGGCCTCCATGAATCCCTTCCTTTCTTTGCTGGTGGATTGGGAATTCTCGCCGGGGATCATTTAAAGGCGGCTTCCGGTTTGGGACTTCCCTTGACCGGCGTGGGACTGCTTTTTCGGGAAGGGTATTTCAGGCAGTTCCTTGACCATAACGGCTGGCAGCAGGAAACCTATCCCCTCATTGATGTGTTTGACCTTCCCATCCAAAAATTAAAAGACACTTCAGGCATTGAAATAAGAATAGAAATCCCCGGCCCTGATGGATTGATACATGCCTGTGTCTGGCAATTAAAAATCGGGAAAATTCGGCTGCTGCTGCTGGATACAAACCTTGCGGAAAATTCAAAAAAAGTCAGGGAGATTACCTCCCGCCTCTATGCCAGCCATGGCGAGACCCGGGTTGCCCAGGAAATATTGCTGGGGATTGGTGGGATCAAGGTGCTCAAAACCATTGATATGTTTCCCGTTGTTTGTCACATGAATGAAGGGCATTGTTCCTTTGCAGGGCTGGAACGGATTTTCATTATCATGGACCGGTATCATTTGGATTTTCAAAGTGCCATCCAGATTTGTACGAGAAGTGGTGTTTTTACCACCCATACCCCGGTGGCTGCCGGTCATGATGAATTTCCAAAAGAGCTGGTTTTGCCCTATATTCTGCCCTATGCTGAAAAGTTTGCCATTTCAGCAGATGAATTGCTGGCCTGGGGAGAGCCCCATGGCAGTGAAGATACGGGTAAATTTTCCATGTTTGTTTTCGGGGTTCATTTTTCAGGCTATATCAACGGTGTCAGCCGTCTGCACGGGCTGGTGGCCCGACGGATGTGGCAGTCCCTGTGGCCAAGGCGGTATGTGGAAGAAATTCCCATTTCCCATATCACCAACGGGGTTCATATCTGTTCCTATCTTTCCCGGCATAAAAACACCCTGCTTGAACGGTACTTGTTTTCGGACTGGTGCAACAAGCTGTCCAATCCGAATCTGGCCCCAAGGATAGACCATATTGAGGATGCAGATCTTTGGCATGCCCATGAACTGGATCGGTCGAATTTAATCAGAAAATGCCGGCAGTTATTATTGAAACAATATGAGCGGCAAAATGCACCCAGAAATGTGCTGGATGAAGTTGCCGGTGTCCTGGACCCCCGCTGCCTGACCATCTGTTTTGCCCGGCGGTTTGCAACCTATAAGCGGGCCGGCCTTCTGTTCAAAGATCCCCAGCGGCTGACAAAACTCATCATGGATGAGGACAGGCCCATCCAGTTGATTTTTTCCGGCAAAGCCCACCCCAATGATACCGAAGGTAAGGAGATCATTAAGGCAATTGTTGAGTTTGCAAGGGACCATGATGTCAGGCACCGGGTTGTTTTTATTGAAAATTACGATATCAATATTGCAAGATATATGGTCCAGGGATGCGATGTATGGCTCAATACGCCCCGACGGCCCAATGAAGCGTGTGGTACTTCGGGCATGAAAGCCTCTGCAAATGGCGGGTTGAATCTGTCCATTCTTGACGGATGGTGGTGTGAGGGGTTTAGGGAGGATAGGGGATGGCGTATTGCAAACACAGATGTTTATGAGGATAATGAATATCAGGATGAGGTTGAAAGCCAGGCCCTGTTCAACCTTCTTGAAAATGAAGTGGTGCCCAAATATTATGACAGGCGAAGGGGCAACCCCCCGTTAAAATGGATAAAAATGATGAAAGAGGCCATGAAAATGGCCCTCATTGATTTTTCAAGCGACCGGATGGTCCGGGAGTATTCAGAAAGATTTTATGTGCCGTCATCCAGAAATTTTAAACGCTTAACAGATGATTCAGGGGAGAAAGCCAAGGCGTTTGCCAAAAGTCAGTCCCGGCTGATATCCCTGTGGAGTGGTATCCTAGTATCCAAACCGCAGCTTATCACAGAGGATGATTTTACCGTGGGGGATACCTTTAGAATTACCATTAAGGTTTTTCTGGGGGCTTTGACGCCCGAAGAGGTTGAGGTCCAGATTTACCACGGCAAAATTAAATTTTCTGACGAGCCCGAAGGCAGCAGGACGGAGGCCATGTGGCTGCAGGAAACTGTCTCCAAGGGCACCCACATTTATGCCTGTACTATTACCTGTTCTGATTCCGGCCGATTCGGGTATACGGCCCGGGTGATCCCCAAGGGTGATGAGGTCCTCAAAAATTCCCCCGGTCTTATCACCTGGGCCCATGGAGAGGCGTAAGATGAAGCGTTTTTTTTTAATTTCAGGCATATATGAAATGGGAGAAGAACAATGACACAAAAACCCAGGATACTGATCGTGACACCCGAGGTGAGCTATCTTCCCGAAGAGATGGGAGAGGCATCCGGTTATTCTGCCAAGGCCGGCGGTCTTGCCGATGTGTCAGCTGCTCTTATAAGTGCATTGTTCGATTTTAATTGTGATGTCCATGTGGCCCTTCCGGATTATCGGTCTATTTTTAACGGATTCACCACCAAAACACACAACAAAGAACTTGCAAAAATTCGTAAAAGTTTGGATGAAGAACGGATTCATCTGGCAGAAGACCGGGCTTTTTATTACCTTGATGATATCTATTCAGGATATTCGGATAAGGATCTTAAGGTCTCTTTGGCATTTCAAAGAGAAGTGATTAACAACATAATTCCACGGGTTAAACCGGATATCATC
>Ga0208900_1001894_pt1 | contig 10332 bp, 9 predicted proteins | sample AntAceMetag02UKK_FD_184763 | JGI IMG/M metagenome (GOLD analysis project Ga0208900, IMG submission 184763) | Saline lake microbial communities from Ace Lake, Antarctica - Antarctic Ace Lake Metagenome 02UKK (SPAdes) (version 2) | ecosystem: Environmental > Aquatic > Non-marine Saline and Alkaline... | reverse complement strand
CGGCGATCTCCCGGTTCCGGGCGATTATGACGGCGACGGCCAAGCTGATCTGGCTATCTTCCGGGATTCATCCGGCCTCTGGGCGATCCGCTCCATCAGCCGCGGGTACTTCGGCGGCCCCGGAGATTTTCCGATCCCCGGTGATTATGATGGAGATGGAACCGCCGATATCTCATTATTCCGTCGCGGTTCCGGCCTCTGGGCAATCCAGGCAATGAGCCGGTTTTACTTCGGTTCTGCCGATGATCTTCCAGCCCCGGCCGACTATGACGGTGACTGGACGGATGATCCGGCCATCTTCCGTCCGTCATCCGGTCTCTGGGCGATCCGGAGCCTGAGCCGGTTCTATTTCGGGGGAAGTCCGGATCTGCCGCTCTCGATGAACCTGGAAGGCGATGGGATTGGCTTACCGTCGATCTTTCGGAGAGATGCCGGACTCTGGGCGGTTCGGGGAATGAGCCGGCTTTATTTCGGAGGGGGGAGGGACCGGCCGGTGGTTAAGTAGAAACTGAACGTCGAACATCGAACATCGAACTTCCAACATCGAACGAAAGAGAGAGATAAGGACCGGATTCTAAACGAAGAATAGTAGTCAGTAACCCGGGTTGTGCTAGGCCGGGATATACTGCTTACCGTATTACAATGAAGACCTTTCCAGTTAAATTGCTTTCTATCACCATCTTCCTCGGTGTAATCGCACCTTCTCTCTCCCGGGCCGGGGATGAGAAAGGGGGGGTGGTATATCTTCCCCCGCCGCCTGCCCGGCTGATCGCGCCGAAGAGCGGAGAAGTCATCAATGGACCGATTATAGAAAAGGAGTTTGTCTGGTCAATTGTGGCTCAAGCCGTGAAATACCACCTGGAGGTCTCTCCCAACCGAAAATTCTACCGGATTATCCGGGAGGCTTATCCGGAGGATAACCGGTATAACTTTGAGAATATGCCGGAAGGAACTTACTTCTGGCGGGTCAGCAGTATCGATGAGCGTGGAATGGAGGGGGGTGTCAGTCCCATCCAGTATTTTGTTTACCCAAGGCATTAATTTAACTCGTGGCTTTGGAATTGCCCCGATATCCATCGGTACAATAAATAGGAAATTAAAATAAACCGCAAAGAAGAAAATATATTTTGAATCTAAGTTGCTGCAACGCGGATCAGGAAGAGAGATAAATGAATTCAAATAAATTAGCGTATATAGGAATTATGGCAGGCTTGATTTGCTCAGCGGCGGTGGCGGAGGAAACACCGATTACGCAGGGAGAGTGGGCGGTCTATCTGGCCCGGGGACTGGGTCTGGAGAAGGCGATGCCGGAAGGGTCTTCAGCCGATAAGTATATCTCCGTCCTCGGCAATAAAGGCTATCGCCGGATAGAAGGCGAGGATTACTATGAAATATCTCCGGAACTTTCAATTTTGGAATCAGACAAATTCGGGCTTACCAGTAAGAAGAAATGGCTGGGAGCCGAAGGGAAATCCGGCACGGCGCGGTATCGATTTGAGGTCCCGGTAGGCCGGGAGTACACAATCCGGGCCCGGAACCAGGGGATGAGCCAGTTCTGGACCATTGATGATCAGGGGAGCGTGATGCTCTCGCCGGAGCTTGATTTTAAATGGATGGAAGTCGGGGATTTCAATCTGAAACCCGGGCCGCATGAAATTACCGTCTCGGTTCCTTCCGGAGGAGGTGTCGATCTCTTCGAACTCCTGACCGAGTCCGCCCCCGCTATCGAACCTCCCGGCGGTTTCCAGCCGTTAGCCCCGCTTACTTATAAAGATAAAGCCATTACCATAGTTAAGGCTCTCAACCTGGAGGATGAACTTCCGATCGATTCCGGGTTCTTTCTGATTCTAGAGGCGGAGTCATATGACCGGGCCGAAGGAGAATTTAAGGTAAGTGAAAATGAAAAACCGGGGGCTTCTTCCGAGAAGAAGTGGCTGCAGTCGGATGGAAAGGTGAGCGTGTCCTATAGCTTTGAAGTCCCCGAGCGGGGATTATATACGATTAAAGCCCGTGGTTTCGGCGACCGAAAAGAAGAATGGACATTTGATCTGGGGGAGGAGAGGACGGTATTTACACCGGGCTCTCTCAGCAAGTTCAACTGGCGGCCGGTCACCAATGTCTTTTTTGAACCTGGACCTCACACGATAGAGTTAGTCTTAAAGGAAGGGAACGGTACCGATGTAATTATGGTTGTTCGCCGGCGGGCGACTGCGGCCAACTATCTCCAGCTTCTCTCCGATTTCGGCCTCCAGGAAGGCGCGTTGCCGGCAAACAAGGCATCCATCGGCCAGCGGCGTTATCAGCTCTATCAATCGATCGAGGCCGAGAAGTACAAGGAAGTATCGGGGGAAGTTGAGAACTCCACCTCGGATCGCCATGGAACCCCGTCCGGTCTCTCATGGCTTCGCCCCAAGAACGGAACTGCCGTCTGCCGGTATGAGGTCGAACTGAAAGAGGAGGGGATGTACGCTCTCTATATGCGCTCATTCGGTCCAAGTTTTCTTACCTGGACAGTTGATCCTGAAGGTGATTCCTTCCGGGAGAAGCGGGATTCATTTCCTCATGATGGCGAGGAGTTTTCCTGGGGAGAAGTGGTTACACTGGAACTGGCCCGGGGTAAGCATATATTTGAAGTGTCAATACCCGACTCGGCCGGCCTGGACACCTTCGAACTCCGCAAGCGGGCCTGGTCTCAAGCTGATCTCGACGCGTTGGCCGGAGAATCCGTCAGCCGGGAAGAAGCTCTCCGCAATCTGGAGGAGGTCGAGGAACGAGGTGAAGATACTGCCGATGAGAAGGAAGAGGAAGAAGATTCGGATCCTCCGGATGAGACGGATCCGCCCGATGAATACACTCCGCTCAGTCCCTATATTCCCGGGGTCTGACACAATCCAGCGGGTTATATAACCACAAAGTACACGACTCTGCCGGTAGGGTGGCGTATTTTGTGGTTTTAATTATTGTTTGTTTTTGGAACATTGTGTTCATGATCGATAAAAACGAGCTCCGGCGGCTCGATCGGGGCAGTCTGACTTGTCCGACAAAATCCCTAACTTTTTAAAAAGGAGAAAATAATGAAAACACCTATATTAGTCATCTCCGCTCTGCTCATGATTGCCTCCGGGTGCGGTCATAACCTGGAGCGTGATTATGTGGAATCGGAGAGCACGATTGAGGAGATCAAGACTGTCGCGGTAATGCCGTTTGAAAACCTGACCAAGTTCCCCGACGCCGGCGAGATTGTATCGGAACTCTTCACCACCGAACTCTATCAGAGCACTCACTTCAAGATCCTTGACCGGAATCAGGCTAAGAGGGTTATGCGGGAGAAGAAGATCACGCCGCCCCAGATAATAGATCGCCGCTTCGCCCAGAAGATCGGGAAGGTCCTGGAAGTGGATGGGGTCTTCATCGGATCTGTCTCCGAGTACTGGTACCGCCTGGAGAAGAAGAAGCGTCGTCAGGCCGGTGAGGAACCGGCGGTGGGCGTCAACGCCCGGTTGATAGATGTAGAATCAGGAGAGGTGGTCTGGGCGTCAAGCCATAGCCGTTCCAGCCATGACGCCCTGACCGCGGATAGGGACCATATTAATCGGATAGCCCAGATTGTGGTGGCTAATATGGTGGATTCTTTGGAGTGAATAAATCAGTAAGCAGTGAGCAGTAAGCAGTGAGCGGTGACAGAATGACCAATGTCCAAATGCGAGGTTGAATTTGGAAATTGGAAGTAAATGATGAACATCGAACGTCGAAAGGGATCCCCAAAGGGACGGTAGTCAGTAGCGAAGGGCGTAAGCCCTGGTTCATCGAACAACAAATAAACGTTGAACATCGAATATCTATAATCCAATATTTTACCATGAAAAACAGGAGAACAATTATGACAAAGAAACTGGTATGGATAACATACGGATTAGTTTTTGGAATAATAATGACCGGCTGCGGGCATAATTATGTCACGGCCCGGGCTGTGGATGATGATAATCTATCCGATATAAAGTCGGTGGCGGTACTCCCGTTTGAGAATATGACTAAATTTCACGAGGCGGGCAAGATCGTCCCCGATCTGCTGGCGACCGAACTCTATATCTCCGGCAGATTCAAGGTGATGGAGAGAACGGAAGCGGTGGCTATCTGCGCGGAAGAAGGGATCAGAATTCCTGAGGCGATGGATGCCGGTTACGCGCGGACCCTGGGAGAAAAGTTGGGTGTGGATGGAGTTTTTATCGGGTCGGTCTCGGAGTACTGGTATCGAATTTACCGGGAGGAGGATGAAGAGGTAGAACCGGCGGTAGGGATCAATGCCCGTCTTATCAGCGTCGCGACCGGTGATGTGATTTGGGCGGCAAGTGTTACCCGCTCCAGCTATGACCTCCTTATGTCCCAGAAAGATCCCCTGAACCGGGTAGCCCAATTGTCCGTGATGCAGATGCTCGATACTCTCTTATAATTTTTACACTGTAAAAATTTTAATGAAGTATTTTCCCACAATCGTTATTGCTTTTCTCACCGTTGTCGGTATTCCACTTTTGGCCTATACCGAGGAACTGGTAGAATTTCATCCTCACTTTTCCCTGACCGGATACTATGACGACAATATCGATTTTTCTCCCCAAACCGGCTCCGAAGATATGTATTTGAAGATGTCTCCCGGCCTTTCCTCCCGGTTAAATCTAAAATGGCTGCCGATTGAAGCGGATTATACCTACACGCGCTATCAATACCATAAGCGTAATGACCTCACCCGTGACTTCCACAATTTCTCCATCAAGACCCTGAAAGCTCTCAGGATATTTAACAATGTGACACTTAAGATCGATGAGAAGTATGACACAGTTCCGGTCGATATCAATCTGCCGGCGAGCCAACCGTCAAATCTGACCCAGCGCAATACTTTCTCGGTCAAACCGCTCTGGGAGAAATATTTCTCCCGGAAGATGAAGTTCGCTGCCGGTTATGAATTCTCACGGGTTGACTATACTTCAAGCGGTCTTACCGGAGATGACTATTATGGCCACCGTTTCTTTTTTCGCTGGGATGGTGAAATCTATCGCTCTTTGATCATCTATCAGAAGGATCAATATCAACTGAAGTATTTCAAAACCGCCCCGGATTATACCCAGTTTCTCCCCGAGGCCGGCGTAAAGATGAAATTCGGGAGACGATTAACCCTGGATGTCAATGGCGGTTACTCGTTCGATCAGACGGGAGATGAAAAACATGGGGGATATGTATATTCCGTTGTGGGGGGCTGGATACCCGCATCAAGAATTAAACTTCAAGCGACGTTCCGACAGAATCGTACTACCGACGTACAGGGAGAACCATACACGGAAGAATATTATGAATTGAATCTCGATTATAAAGCGTCGAAACGGGCTCGCTGGGTACATGGTTTACCCCTTGAGCTAATAAAGGTAATAAAGAACATAAATCAATCGGTGGCAAGATCAAAATTAGTGGATCAAGTTTCGGTGCCTTTTCAGTAAGAAGTGTCAAAGGTGATTTTTTACCCCGTGAGCCATTTTTACGAGCAAGATTATAGTAATGTTGGTAGGTAGTGATCTTTGAAAAGAAGTCTTTACGATTACGGAAATTTTCTATATCGAAGAACTCCGGTTCGATGGTGGAGTGAACTGATTCTACATCGGCATTAGCGTTACAACAACCTGGTGGTATAAATACATGTCGCGCCGGGAAACATTTTTCGATGGCATGAACAAAACCTTCCAATTTTTCGTTAAGGCGGCCACCATCGAATTCTGTGCCGTTATCGGACTGAATAACAACTTCTGTCAGGTCTACACCATACTTTTTCAGGTGTTCCAGAAGTCTTTTTGCAGTCAGTATGGCGTATGTCTTCGAAATTTCATCGGCATAGGTGAGAAGTTGTGCTCCGGTTGATAATTCACGGATCGTGTATTGGAAGCGAGGTAGTCCCATAAACTGCATAAAAGGCCAATAGTGAGGTAAGTCAGTAAGGTATTTGATATCAATCTGGAAGTGGGTAAAAGGCTTATAAGCGGCTTTGATGTGGCGCAGGTCATTCTTTTTTTGGTGGTTTTTCTTTCTGATCCTGGTTTTACAGTTCTGTCGGATAACCCGGCCTATGGAGTTAACTCCCCATGGGAGATCAAATTCATCTTTGAGGTGTTCAGCCCCAAAACCGGGAAGAAGCTCACGCAGCTTGATAATCTTACCTTCGGCATCTTTGGAAAGCTTATGAGGGCAGCTATGAGGAGCACGGCTACGATTACGCAGCCCTGCTGAGCCTTCATTATCGAATCGATCCCGCCATTTGCGTACTGTGGGAGCGGAAGTTTTAAAAATTTTGGCAGTTGGTTTCACTCCCAGGGTAATGGCAGAATGAACTAAATGAAGCCGATAATCAAAAATGTAGTCTTTAGAACGAATCATGGTATAGTACTTATTGGGATACATAGGCGCCTCTTTCCGTTTTTTGTGGTGAAAAACGAAATTATATCATGAGGAAATGCCGTGTATCCCTTTTTTTTGTGTCAATCAAAACCATTATCTGGGGAAAGAAAACGTCTCCTGGAGCGTTTGGTGAGGTTGTCTTTGATTGAATCATGGTTCAGTAGTCCGTTTTGCCATGAAGGAGGCAATTTAATCTATCTTGTTCGAAAGGGAGGAGATCTCCCCAGACTTGTTCGGGTTCCAGTATTTCGTCCCATCTTTCGCGGGATGTACAATATTGGATTCCGTAGTAGTTGAGTATTGCCGGTTTTACTTGGTAATTACATACTGGCTGAATATATTTTTTCTTCCGATTGGAAGGTGTTCTTCTAACTGTTGGGGGCTTAGATAATCCTCCAAGGTCTTTTATTAGCTTTTTGAGACAAACAAAGGTTCTGGTACTAAAGCATAGAAGTTTTCTGGGCACCGCCATGCCCCCCCCTGCCGCCCTTCCGGTCGGCCTACGGCCTCCCTCCAGGGCGGCAGGGGGGAACTCAGGGGGTAAACCATGTACCAGTGCGTTCCCTGAAGATCCGGAATGCGGGGTTGCCATAGCGATAGTGGTAAGCCATGATATTGGTAGTCGCGATGGTGATTGACTCCTCGTGCTCGACCGGTGTCGGGGGAAAGGCGACACCCGGCATCGGACTGATATACGGCAAAGCGCCTGCCAGGAAAATACAAACACTTTTTAAAAGACTCTTTTTATATCCCACTCTCATCACCTTTCTCCTGCTGGAAAAATTTTTCGAGTAAATTCTCTTCTTCCGTCGAAACAGAGATCGGGAAAAAATTTTTTAGAACTTATCTTTGCCACTATTTTGCATCTGATTGATCTATTACTCCCACCAACCTCGGCCCCTTTTTATTATCACCTGATTTACCTGATTTCTCTGATTTTTGCCTTGCGGGGACTTTGTTTAAATCAGGTTAATCATAGAAATCAGGTGCTAAAAATTTTTCAGGTTAATCCGGTGCCAATTTATTGCCCCAATACTTTTTATTTAACAAATCGGGATGCGGTAAATTATAATTCCAGTTGTAAAAGAGCATTTTCCGTGCCATATTCTTTCGACGTAACCTCCAATCATGAAAATTTGTCTTAACCCGTTGTCACAAGCTGCACTGTAAATAATTTAATTCATCGGCGGTTTTGCCCTTCTCTCATTTTGAGTTTATAGTTTATCTGTTCGGATAAACTGCTATTTATCTTTAAAGATAATAAGTTAGCGCCTTCGGCGCTAACTTATTGTAAAAGCATTGAAGCAAATGCCATTTGAAAAAGTAAAAATCTTCAGATTATCCAATAATTATCCAGGAATCTGATTTAAGATTTTCAAGGTATTGCTTGTTAATAAAATCGGGGTTAAGTATAATTCGTACCTGAATTACCCTTGAAATTTTGGAGATGGTCTTCCAGATGAAAACTTCAAAATCCACAAAATCCACCAAAAGATTACGACGGTCTTCTCTCCACCGTCTGGTATGTCTCCAGGGGAAGTTAAGGGGGGAAACATTTATTTTGCGAAAGGATGAAACAACCCTGGGCCGGATCTCCTCAAATGATATTTGCGTCAAAGAACCAAGTGTCTCCCGGCACCACGTCCGGATTGACAGGAGACAGGAAAAATATTTTCTGACCGACCTGGAAAGTCTTAACGGTAGTCGGGTTAATAACCTAGTCGTCCAGGAGACCGTTTTGCGACACGGTGATGAGATCAGAATCGGAGACACTATTTTTCATTTTCTGGAAAAGGAGACGCCGCCGCAGAAACAGGAGGAAGAAAAAGATAAAGTTCTTCATAGTACCAAAAGGGAAAGTAACGTGCGGGTTGAAGTTAGTATCTCCCCGGATGACACCGCCCTGGTCCCAACCCGGATAAGGACCATACCTAAAAATCTGCTGAGAAAATTAGATAGTGCCCTTGACCTGTTATCTGAAATAGCCGGAATAAGCGGTGAGGATGCCGATTGGGACACCTTCATATCAAATCTCCTCAACCTGCTCCTGAAACACTTCCCGGCCGGAACGGCCGGTATAATGCTTCTGGATGAAGCAACCGGGAAATTATGCCCCATGAGGGCCGCTTCAACAAAAAGAGGCAAATATCGGGATTTTACTCCCAGCCAAACGGTTATCGAGGAAGTAAGAAAAAATAAAACATCTCTCCTTTGCCGGGACGCACTCTCCAGCGCCCGCTTGGCCCGGGCTAAAAGTGTTATCGACAAACAGATCCGTTCGGTCATCTGTACCCCGCTGCTGGCCGCGGGCAGTTTTTTAGGAATTCTCTACCTGGATAATCGGTCTCCGAAGAGACAGTTCAATGAGAGTGATCTTCGACTTCTGAAGATTATCGCCGGCCATCTGGCTCTGGCCGTTCATAATTTCATTTTGTTTTCCGATGTTCGGAAGGAGGTGAAATATCTCCAGGAACATGCCGTTGAGAAAAGACGGTTGCTGGTGGGGAAGAGTCCGGTCATCGCCGGGGTGATCGATGTCGCACGCCGGGCGGCCGGGAGTGACGCCACTATATTAATCCTGGGCGAGAGCGGCACCGGGAAAGAAATCCTGGCCGAATCCATCCACCGCTGGAGCCGGAGGGAAGGAAGGTCCTTTGCCGTGATCAACTGCGTATCGCTCTCGGACCAGTTATTGGAGAGTGAACTGTTCGGGCACGAAAAAGGAGCCTTCACCGGCGCGATCAAGCAGAAGAAGGGTAAACTGGAACTGGCGGACGGGGGAACTATCCTGCTGGACGAGATCGGGGATATCCAACCGGAGATTCAGGCCCGGCTGCTGCGATTCCTGGAGAATCATGAATTTGAACGGGTGGGGGGCGCCGGGCCGATCAAGGTCAATGTTAGGGTTATCGCCGCTACCAACCGGGACGTAAAGAAGGCGGTGATCGAGGGGACTTTCCGGGACGACCTGTACTACCGCCTCCGGGTCATCGAGATAACGATGCCCCCCCTCCGGGAAAGAAGAGAAGATATTCCCCTCCTGGCCAAACAATTCCTTTATGATTATATCGAAGAGACCAGGAAATCCATCAGAGGCTTCTCGAAGGCCGCCCTGGAACAGTTGTGTGCTTATTCCTGGCCCGGCAATATCAGGGAATTGAAGAATACCATCGAGAGAGCGGTGGTCCTATCTTCCCATGATGTCATAGATGTTCGGGATCTCCATCTGGAGTCTTTTCCGGGAATCAGCCCACCGGCCCTGACTCTCACCGGATACCATGAACAGGTGAAGGAACTGAAAAAAGAGGTTATCCGGAATGCGTTAAGCCAATGCGGAGGTGTTAAAACCCGGGCCGCCCGGCAACTGGGCCTCCAGCTCTCCTATCTCTCGCGGCTGATGAAGAATCTGGGTATGCGCTAACTGAAATTTCCCAAAGGAAAATTGCAGTTAATAATCATTTTTGCCCTGTAGCCGCGGTCGTTGACCGCGGATCTTGGTCTTTACGCCGCGGTTCTCAACCGCGGCTACAGTCACCCCTGTAGATCAGGGCGGTGCTCTTCTTCGATCACGTCCTGCGTATGCAATCCTATTCCCACCCAATTCTCCATGTAAAAACAGCAAAAACGGTCAAGCATTCTCGATGAGCGTTTGATATATTGCACCCAGCTTAATGGAAAATAATCAGGACGGGTAAATATGCTAGACCTCTTTAAGATAAGGACATTAATATCGTAATTTTTACGGAGTAAAAATTAATGAGAACCGAGACAGAACAGATTTATAAGGAGAGAATCCTTCGGGTGTTGATTCACATCCAGACGCACCTGGATGAACCGCTGTCCCTGGAAGATCTGGCGGCGATCGCTTACTTCTCTCCATTCCACTTTCACCGA
>Ga0208900_1001889_pt1 | contig 10362 bp, 9 predicted proteins | sample AntAceMetag02UKK_FD_184763 | JGI IMG/M metagenome (GOLD analysis project Ga0208900, IMG submission 184763) | Saline lake microbial communities from Ace Lake, Antarctica - Antarctic Ace Lake Metagenome 02UKK (SPAdes) (version 2) | ecosystem: Environmental > Aquatic > Non-marine Saline and Alkaline... | reverse complement strand
AATAGCTATGTCTTTCTCGTCTTCAGTTAACTTAGAAGGTCTCCCGCTTCTAGGCTGATCGTATAAACCCTCAAGACCGAATTTATGCCACGAATCAATCAAGGAAGACACAGTATCCCTATGTAATCCATGAATATTTGTTATTTCTTCTATCGTGTATTTTTTATTACTGAGAAGGAGACAATGTGCTCTCATACGAACACGAGAGGATCGATCATTATTCATAGTATATTTTAATTGTTCTATTAGATTTTCTGTTAAACCAAATATTCTTTTTATAATAATGGGCCTCCTTTTGCAAAGTTTATTGTATATATTTATGTTTTTTCATGTTATTGTCAAGAATATAATTTTAAAAACGTAATCATACCGAAGAATTTATGCCTGGGTACTTAAGCTGCTGATTAGTACTAATTTACCGATTCAAAAAGATATTGATCAGGCATGGTCAGATGAAGTTGAACGCCGTTGCCAGGCACTTGACCGCGGAGAAGCAAAACTTATCTCTGGAGATGAGGTTTTCAAAAAACTTCGGAAGCGATTTTCAAAATGAAATTTAGCTTTCATGAAATTGCTGAAAAAGAATTCTTGGGGTTGGTCATAAGATGGGCCACTATACGAGAATTGAATATATTGTATTGTTAATTACCTGTAATGACTGACTTTATTTTTGGATCAAAAAAAATATTTCAAAGTGGCCCACCTTATGACCAACCCCGAGCCGTTTAACGGTTCCGGGCCGGGCCCATTACCCGTCGGGGGTGGGCGGCATGATATCATTTGGCTCCGCGTCTACGACCCAATATTCGTTGTGTCCGGCAGGACATGCCCGTTATATGAAGGATACCGACAATTATGATTTATCTTTTAAGACATGATGAAATAAAAGGCGCATCAACAAAGCGTTTTATTGGTCAGACAGATGTGGACCTCAGTGAGGCAGGGCTTGAACATGCCGCTTTATGGCAGAACTATTTTTTCCGTTTAAAAATTGATCACGTTTTTGCAAGCCCCCTTTCCCGGTGCATTGATATGGCCGCCATTGTAACGGGCTTTGAAAGAAATGCCATCACCCTGGTGGATGGATTAAAGGAGATAAATCTTGGAAAGTGGGATGGGACACCCATGGCAGACATAAAAAATAAATTTCGCCAAGAATGGGAAAAAAGAGGAAAGAATCTCACAGAATACCGCCCCCCGTCGGGAGAAAGTTTTTTTGATCTCTCCCAACGGGTGGTGCCGGTTTTTCATCAAATTGCCAGGGAAAATCCAGGCAATATCCTTGTGGTGGCCCATGCCGGGGTCAACCGCATGATTTTGTGTGACCTATTAAACAAGAAGATAGACGATCTTTTCAGCATTCCCCAGGCCTATGGATGTTTGAACCTCATTGACAATGGGCAAAAGCCCCTCCAGGTTCAAGAGATTAATGTCATGCCCGCTGATTTTGATGCCTGATTGTTTTTCCGTACCTGGATCAGCTCTGCCACAATGCACACTGCAATTTCCTCAGGGGTCTGGGCCCCGATGGAAAGTCCTATGGGGGAATAGATGCCATCCAGGGTCTCCTGGGAAACGCCCTTTGTTAACAAATACCCATAGATCATTTCTCTTTTAGATTTACTGCCGATCATGCCAACATAGGTGGCCTTTGTTTTAAGAGCCTGTTCCAGCACATCCCGATCGTAAATATGGCCCCGGGTCATAATGGCAATATAGCTGCCAGCTCCCATGGAAAAACCACTAAAACAATTCTCAAGTTTGTCCACCACATGCACCTCTGCCATGGAAAATCGCTCTTCATTGGCAAACTCTTTTCGATCATCCATGACAACGACCTTAAATCCGGTTCTATGGGCAAGGTGGGCGGTTTCTGTTCCCAGATGACCGGCCCCAATGATATAAAGCGTTCCATTAAACTGGGCAGGTTCCACAAAAAAACGATATTTACCCACATGAAGAATACCGGGGGAGCGCATTTTCCCGGCATGGTCTGACAGGGATGTAAGTGTCTGTTCATTGAGTTGAAATCCACCAGTCTGGGATTTGCCTGAAATAATACAACGCTGCATGTGAAAATCTTTATTGCTGGTCAAAGGTAGCTGGCTGACCATGAACCCATTCTGATTTTTCTCAAGCATCTCCAGTAATTTTGCAAATATATTGATATTGTCTTGTGTGGCAGGCAGATATTCCAGAAGCAGGCTCACACTGCCACCGCAAACCATGTCCATGTCTGCATAGGCCTTGGAATCCAGGGTGAATTCCCGGATACAGGCTCCTTCGTTTGTTTTAAAAAATTCCTGGGCAAGCTTCTGCACCTGGGCTTCCACCCACCCCCCGCCAATGGTGCCGCTGATATGGCCGTCTTCATGTACAATCATTCGGGTGCCCGGGGATCTTGGGGCAGACCCCTGCTTGCTTAAAATGGCGGCCATGACCACAGCCTTGCCCTGTTGTAAACTATTATGCAATGCCTTTATTGTCTTATTCATCTTATAATCTCTTTGATTTTACGTTTTTTGGGGTTGAAAAAAAGCTTTTCACGGGAAAGAAATACATGATTTACATTTAAAATTCCTTGAGTTATCAATTGGGCCAGATCAGGGATTTTATGGAGACACTGCCGGATATCAAGGTCAAGGTCAGGCTTTCCCCCTGGGATGGCCCAGAATTCAAGGTTCAGCAGGTAGTTGTTTTGCTGCTTCTCAATGTTGACCTGAAAATCCACAATATCATCCAGGGCAAATACCACCTCGTCCATGTCCTCCAGCCGCAGTTCAATACCGTTGGCCCTGTATACACTGCGGCCCTGCAATCTGTCCAGACGTTTAAGGGATGATCCACAGGTACACTTGGCGGTCAGAAAACGGGAGATATCCCCGGTGCGGTAACGAATCAAGGGCATCCCGGTTCGGGTAAGGGTGGTTAAAACGATTTCTCCGGGTTGGCCATCCGGAACCGGTTTTCCCTGTTTATCCACGATTTCCAGGAAAAGATCTGCCTCCCGCACATGGCATCCCTGGAGTGCCTGGCACTCAACCCCTCCGCCAAGTCCTGTTTCTGTCATGCCATAATGGTTGAACACCGGACAATTCCAGGCTCTTTGTATGGCTTTTTTGATGGATGGGGACAGATAATCCCCACTTAAAAGCACATTTTTAATACGGCCCGGGGCCATCTTACCCGGCCAGTGGGCAAGGCTTAACACCTGAACCGGCAGACCGATGAGGCAATCTATGGCAAGGTCATTTATTTTTTCAATGACCCGTCCCGGATTATCCACCAGGCCGTGAACCACGGCAGCACATCCAATCCTTTCAAGCCCCGTGGACAAGCGTTCCCCCACAGAACCAAGGTTGGGGCCGGGCATGAGCACCATGACCTTTTGGCCCGGTTTTACCAGGGAATTCATGCCATGGGCAAAAAAATCTGCTGTCAGTTCCAGATCATCCCGGGTAAAATAAATTCTTTTGGGATTGCCTGTACTGCCTGAGGTTTGAAGGGTGACCACCCTTGCAATCTCACTTTGGGAAACGCACAGCATCTGTAGGCTATATTCTGCAACATCCCGGGGAAAGGTAAAGGGTAATTGGGCAATATCTGACATGGATTTCAGATCCCGGGGATGAATGTTTTTTAAATGTTCCTGGTAAAAAGGGCTGTTGTTTTTTGCAAGTTCAATGGTCTTGCACAATAGACTCAATTGGTGGTCGTGTAATATCCCAAAATCCAGATTTTCCCCCTGGGGAATACCGATTTTACGGGCAATCCATCCCTGTAGCGGTGTTATCTCCATATTGATCAAAATCTCCTAAAAAATGGAGTCAGGCTTGGTTTATTATTATTGTTGTTGGCACTTCTATTTGATTTTCGTTGTACCATTGTATGTTATCAAAAACCATAGCATTGGAGTGGCGACAGCAGAGCTCCCGGCGGTCGGTTTGACCGGAACATTGGGAACCAAAGGGGGCGGATTTTTGCCCTTCCAGGCGTTAAGAAGCACAGACTTTGTTTGAGGACACACTTGCCCGCAGTTTCTGTGATTTAGCCTGGAAGGGCAAAAATACCCCCCGACGTTCCCGTTCCGGTCAAACCGACCGCCGGGGGCGGCATAGTAGCATTGATTAAAAATCTAAACCAACACCCCGTTATTGAAGCAACTATTAAGGCTGCTCACGGTAATCAGGTTTAGATTTTCTATATAAATTCCTGCCCTGGACATCGGTGAGGTTATACATGCAAAATGGAATTAATTTTCCCTGGGGTGACAACACATGGATGCAGCAGTCCCGCACTCTTTCCAGATCCACATTCCACGCATCCTGAAAGGCCATGCAGGAGATGGAAAACATATGGGTTTTCAATCGGCTTAAAAACATGTCCAGATCAAGGGGCTGATCCCCTGGTGAACCGCAGGTGTTGATGATTGTCCCGGGTTTTTGAAAGGCGCCAAGCTGTGTTGCCGGTTGAATCGGTGTCATGGGTAGCGGTGAAAAAACAGGCTTTACCCGAGCCTTTTTTTCCACATCTGGCGGTGACGTGTTGTTTTCCATTGCCTCAAAATGCTGATTTTTTGTCTCCTTCACCGAAGGAGATCCCCATTGCCTAACAATAAATCCCATGGTTTTACTTGCGCCCCTGTAACCGTTTTCAACCCCTGTTGTTGGTTTATGACGGGTTAAAGGCTTAATTCCACCATCAGGCATCTGTACAAAATTGCCATGGAATGAGCAAAGGGCGTTCTCTCAGCCCGGGGGCTTAAAATACAAAGCGTCTATTCCCGTCTGGGCCTCAACAGCCTGTATCACCTGGGGCAGGGTCATCCTGTCCTTATCACCGGGGGGAGTCGGAAAACGGCCAAAATAACTCACGGGTTGAAAATGCACCCCCCGCACATGGGGAGAGCGTTCCAGGCCAAAGCGGATGATCTCCCCCACCTGATGATCATTAACCCCCGGAACCAGGGTGGGCACCAACACCATGCCAAGGCCCTGCTCACTGCAATTGGCAATGGCGCGTTCCTTTATTGCCTGGAGGCGTTTACCTCTAAGTTTTAAATGAACACTATCATCCACCCCGTCAAACTGTAAAAACACACTGTCAAGTCCTGATTGCTTGAGCTGTTTAACAAAATTTTGATCTTCTGCAAGGCGAATGCCATTGGTATTTAACTGGATAAAGGGAAAACCCATCTCTTTTCCCCTGCGGATAATTTCGGGCAAATCATCCCGAACTGTGGGTTCTCCACCGGATAACTGGATATTGCATCCCCCACCGGTTTGTTGCTTGATCTGTTCATACCAGGTTTTTATCTGGTCCATTTTGGGATTAGTAACAGCTCCTCCGCTGTCGGCAAAACACACAGGACAATGAAGGTTGCAGCGCCAGGTGATCTCCAAAAGAGCGGTGCAGGTGCGTTGCCGGTGTTGGGGACAGATCCCACAGTCAAAGGGGCAACCCAGGCGGGTCTCAGTACCGTGTACTGATGGGCCAGCCGGTGTTTTGGTGCGAACCCAGGTGCTCATGTCTGGCGGGCCTTTCCATATGAGCGTGCTCATAGGGCCATGTTCCGGGCAGGTTTTGACCAGAAAGACACCGTCTTTTGTCTGTATCCGCTGGGCTTCAAGTTTTTTCAGGCAGTGGGGGCACAGACTCTGGGTGTGGGCCAGAACCCGATTTTGTTCAGTCATCATTCCTGGCAAATCCCGGATCTATTCCATTGTTCACAAGAAGCTCTATGACCTTGTCATAGGTCTCGGCTATGAGCTGCCCGCAACGGGTTGCCATGGGCACTGATCCTGCCTGTCCCTCTGTGATATCGTGGCAGAGACTACTCCCGTGCATTTTCGTTCTTTCATTAAACCATTCATTTAATTCTGCCAGCATGGGATTAAAGGTGGGTGCCTCCTTTTCATCATCATCCCCCCTGGCCCCATAAAGGGCAAGGATGCAGGCGCCCGCACTCAGAGCACCACAGGAGCCGGAACAAATCCCCAGACCATTGGCAAGCCCGGCCATGGCTCGTACCAATGAAGGATTTTCCTGCCCCTGTTCTTCCAACGCCATGATCATCATCATCTGGCTACAGGGATAGCCCTTTGCCTTTAAAGAGATAAGGCGCATTATTGTATCACTCATAATTCTCCTCAGCAATTTTCCAAATTAAAGAGTTGTTTTCCGGGCAATGATTCTGAAATACCCCGGACGACTGGCCCGGATGGCATCACAGGCCCGGCGGGAAGCACCACATTCCCCGCCAAAGATGTCGGCCCAAAAATGTTCAAGGGAACCATGCTCAAAAATAGCCTGTCCTGCAAGTTGGGTTAATAGATAAGAAAGCTCTTCCCATTGAACATGGTCAAAACCGATACCCCCCACATATTCATGGATATCTTTTTTCCCCAGTCCCTTTCTGAAACCACATGCCAAGGGCATTTTTTTTAACTCCCGGAGATGGGCCTTGTTGCGAAGGTAAACATCACATAAAATCAATTGCCCTCCGGGTTTAAGTACCCGATAAAATTCTCCAAGGGTTACCATTATATCCGGGGTCAGGGAGAGTACACATTCACAAAATACAGCCTTTAAACTGCCTGATTTAAAAGGAAGGCACTGGGCCGCAGCTTTGGCCAACGGTATTCTGTTGCCAGATGTAAATAACCCCAAATCCACATCAATGCCAACGCAATCCAAGAAGAATTCTGTGTTGAGCATCTCCCCGGCAGCGCCGGATCCACACCCTACATCAAGCACCCTGTCTCCGGGCTTGAGATCAGATTTCATAACCGATTCCCGGGTCAGTTCAAGCCCCCCGGGACGCAGCACCGGCCCGGTGAGTTTCTTTAAAGCCGGGGTTTGATAGAGCGCTGTTGGCATTATCTGCACCTTATGAATGCGTTTTAAATAAGTTGTCCATTTGTGCGCTGGGGACAGATTTTTAAATCTGTCCCCGTCTCTTTATAAACGGGCATACCCTGCCGGACACAACAAATATTGAAAATGATATCATGCCGCCCGCCCCCGACGGGCAATGGGCACGGCCCGGAACCGTAGACGGCCCAATTGGCCGGTTCCTATTGCCCATCGGGGGCGGGCTCTGCTGAGGTTGCTCGGAAGTTTTATTTTCTAATAAATACAATGAATTATGATTAAAAAGCAGTATCGGGTCATGTGACCGGCACTATAAGTACCTACACATATATTTCTCAGTATTCTATGAGCATATACCGTTGATATACCTGGATTTGATCCCGAAGAACATTTGCTCGGGTACTTAGTTGGGCTATTTATCTTCCAGTAATTTTTCCACTTCCAGCATTTTACCAAGGGCAATCTCTTCGGGTATCAGGGCCATGCCGCACTTAGGGCAACAGGGCAGCATCACCGTAAAGCTGCCGTTCATATAATCAATGCGGACCTTATCAAGCTTTAACAGCTCATCACAGGCCAGGCATTTCCACTCTTTATTTTCTTCTATTCCCAAATTGGTGATCATGAATGTTCTCCCATAATCTGCATGCGGTGGCAATAGCTGTTATGGATGGTATAACCCGTTTCTGCCGGGGAATATTCCACCCAGAACGTCACCATAAAAGGCCGATGAGAGGCCAGAAAATGGCCACTGATTAGACTTTGCATTTGTTTTTCTGTTGATAGTTGGGCATGGGCAATGGTGGCCCGGATATCCTGGTGAAGAATACGTCTTTGGTCCAGCTTTTCCTGAACCTCTGGGGAGATAAACAAGCGGGTGTCTGATCTTGTTTTGGATGTCTCCTGCCAGATTCGTTCCAAAATATTCTTTTTCAGCTGGGCTCTGTTGTCCCGGCTCCGGGAAAGTCCTACCTTGTCCCTGGTCCCGGGATTTTCGTCGTCTGTTACCGGGGGAAAGATAAAATCCAGCAAATGGGCTGTGGACTTGCCCGCCCCTCTCAGGCTTTCCCGGCACATGGCGCAGTAAGTCAAAAAATCAAGCTCACTTTCATTGATTCTCTGGTCAAGCTGTTTTTTGGCCATGGCAGGATTGGCATTTTCCATGAGTCCGCCAAACCCGCAGCACTGTGTCTTTTCCCGGCTGAGTTCAAGCTCTGTAAAGGGGATACCAAGCTTTGATGTAAGGCTTCTCACCGCCTCCTGCATCCCAGATTCATACCGGGTGGTGCAAGGATCATGGATGACCATGGCTTGCCTTGTTTGTTTGCAGGTAGCATGGGGAATATCAGTGGGGATTTCACATTGATCCATAATTTCCCACAGGGAAGACACCGTTACCTGGGGAAGGTATTTTTTAAACATATCCATACAGGAAGAGCAGGCCAGAATCATATGGGGCTCCCCCATCTTTTGCCAGCTCTCTTCAAGAAGACCAATGGCTTCACTGGTTTTTATTTCATTTCCAGACCAATGGGCCGGGGCCGCGCAGCACTGGAGCATCAACCCGGTCTCTTTTTCCCAGTTATTCATTAAAAAGGAATAAGTTTGGATGACATGTTCTGGATTGGAACCGGCAAGCTGACATCCGGGGAAAAAGGCAAACCGACTTTTTTCCCGATCTGGGGCATGGCGTAACAGCATGAATGCGTCTGAGTTGCTGAAAGCCATGTCCTGCAAGGCGAATTCATGGGCAGAAGGCGGCATTTTTTTTCGTTGCACTAAATCCCGACGGGCATCTAAACACACATCTGTCATGGAAAAATTTTCCGGGCAGACCTCCTGGCAAAGACCGCAGAGACTGCACGAGTTGAGCATGGAATTGGCCGTATGATTACCCATGACAATGGTGGCATTGTTATAGATTTCCCGGGCATATTTTTTGGGATATCCTTTGTAATGGGCAAGATAGGGGCAGACTTTCAAGCACTCCAGGCATTGACACTGGATACACCTGAACGCTTCGGCTTTTGCCTCGTCAATGGTATATCTTTTTTCTGCACTGGCTGGCAGCGCCATGGGAAGGGATACAATATCGTCGGTATTGGTAAAAAGGCGGGTGGGATAGGGCCCTTCATCCCCACGGCCCTCTGTCAGGCTTACCCCCTGCACAAATCTTTCCATGGAAAGGGCAGCCCCCCTTCCCTGGAATGCCTGGTTTAAAGGCAATAAATTCCCTTGTTCATCAGGTATGCCGCCCGCAAATATGCCCTTTTGACCAAGAGAAAATGTTTTTAAATCCGGGGTATTGCTTCTGTTGCCTGGGACAAGTGATTCAGTCTCCCGGGTATCCAGACCTATGTACACCGCTGAAAAATTATGTTTTAAAAGTGCTGAGACATCCAGCTTGTCTTGTATTTTTTCCTGTTCCAGGCCCAGGTTCTCCAGCACCGTCAGTTCTTTTTCAATGATTTCTCTGGAAAGGCTCTTCATATCCCAAAGGCTTCCCCCCAGTCTGTCCCCAAAGGTGAACAGAGTGACCCCATACCCTTTACGCAAGAGTTCCAAAGCTGCCACAAGGGAACTTAAATTTTCCCCCACAACGGCCATGGTATAATTTTTTTTGGGCATGGGAATGGTACGAATCCTGGGTTTTGGCTGATTCACACATATTTTTTCAAGCGCTCCCATGCTAATGGAACCGCCAAGGTCTTTTCTCAGGCAGGCATCCTGGCAAGGATGGTGACAAATTCGTCCCAAAATACCGGGGAAGGGCAGGGTCTTGTCCAGGACTTTCCAGGCATCATTCCATTTTCCCTGCCCCACCTTCAGTACAAAGGTTCGTACATCCACGTGTAAAGGACAGGCGGACTGACAGGCTGGAGCCTCTTCCTGAATGCACTGTTTTTCCACCTGACGTAGCGTTTTTTGATCCATTTTCCTTCCTTTGCTTCATGACACAAGGGCGATTCCGCCATATGGCGGAACCGCCCTTATTTTTTCGTTAGGACGGGGACAGATTTAAAAATCTGTCCCTAATCGCAGCTTTTGATATTTTTATATGAAACTGAAGTGTTCAAGTACCCTCAGCAGAGCCTCCCCCCGATGGGTAATAGGAACCGGCCAATTGGGCCGTCTAACGGTTCCGGGCCGGGCCCATTACCCGTCGGGGGGGGCGGCATGATATCATTTGGCTCCGCGTCTACGACCCAATCTTCGTTGTGTCCCACAGGACATGCCCGTTATATGAAACTCAGTATAAAATGCTGCAATAATAAGAGTTTAAACCTTCGTTGTGGGCAGGCCGGGGCCAGGGTACGGTCTGCCCGTGGCAGTTTTATATGAAAATGAAGTGTCCAAGCAGCCTCAGCAGAGCCCCCTCCGATGGGTAATAGGAACCGGCCAATTGGGCTGTCTAACAGTCCCGGGCCGGGCCCATTGCCCGTCGGAGGGGGCGGCATGATATCATTTGGCTCCGCGTCTACGACCCAA
>Ga0208900_1001888_pt1 | contig 10364 bp, 6 predicted proteins | sample AntAceMetag02UKK_FD_184763 | JGI IMG/M metagenome (GOLD analysis project Ga0208900, IMG submission 184763) | Saline lake microbial communities from Ace Lake, Antarctica - Antarctic Ace Lake Metagenome 02UKK (SPAdes) (version 2) | ecosystem: Environmental > Aquatic > Non-marine Saline and Alkaline... | reverse complement strand
CAATAAGCAACCCGCTGATTTTACTTTTTTCCCTTGTTTTTAACCGGCTCCTGATTTATTGGGGGCTGGTTTTTCGTTAATGTTGATCTTAGTTTTCTTGAATTTGTATTTTTGCTAAACTCTACATACTTTTGTGGGGCATTTCTAAATAAAAAAAATATTCACCAAAATTTGATGACTTATGAAAAAGCTTTTTCTTATGGTTTTCCTGATGGGTGCATTTGGCATAATGGCCCAAAATACACACCAGGGTAAATTCGACTCTCCAACAAATTCCAAAGAACTCATTGTTAAAAAACAGGCAGCTACAACTGTAAAAACTTTAGTTCCCAAATCGAAGTTTTTACCTCCCTCCGGATTCAAAAGTACTGATATCGTAAATCCCGTTGCAATTGGCCAGTCGGGAAATGCTTTTGGGTTTGCCTACATGCGCACTACTTTTCTGTGGGCAGTGAACGACATCAATTCTGTCTCATTTATTCACCGTATGCTTAATCCTCCCGGCACCGGATACCTTGCTTATGATATTTCGATGGATAAAGGACAGACATGGACGAACAATATCCAGGTTTACGATCCTACATTGGTAGGTGCTGCTAATGGAAGGTATCCTCAGGGTTTGCTGTATAATCCAATTGGTAATACCGATCCGGATGAGGCCTATTTTTCCTACTTTGCACCAACCCTCGATGGCTCAAATACCGGAGGTGGAACGGCGTGGGGGGGATATTGCTGGGGATCGAAAAAGCTGTCTGAAGGGTCTTTGCCCACGCAACACGATCAGCCATCAGCCGATGATTTCTATCAATACTTACCCTCTGGTTTTACAATTACACAATTGGGCGAAGCCTGGATGGTTGATGAGGAAAATGATGGCTCTTCAGGTGAATTTGTTTATACCAACAATCTCATTGTTGGACATGGTACCTGGAATGATGGCACTGAAGATTTTGATTACACTTTCGATCACCTGCCCCTCGAAATAAATCCAGATAATGGAATTAATGATGCAAAAGTTGCCTTTGCCCCCGATGGGATGACCGGTTGGATTTGCGCTATGTCAAGAAGGGATCCTGACCTGCCATATACTTCTTATCACCCCATCATGTTTAAGACCACAGATGGTGGCCAAACCTGGGACGATGATCCCATTGAAGTACAATTAGGTGGCGAGGATGGCCTGGGGGCAGTGCTGGAATTTATTTCAGATGAAGATTTGGCAGCTTACTTCGATCCCGATCCTGTACCTCCACGTGATGAGATTGATTATTTTATGGGATATCACATTGACCTGGCTGTTGATGCCTGGGGAAACCCGCATATTGTAGGGGTGGTAGCTATCGCTGACCTCGCCGCAGGAACCTGGAACCATTCTGTAGGTATGTTTGCTATGTTTCATATTTATACCGCCGATCAGGGTGAAAACTGGCAGGCTTTCAACCTTGATTATCTTACAACCTTCGACGAACTCTACACCGGGTCAACAGGGAGTACCGTCACCCAATACAACCGCCCGCAGGTGGCAACGACGGAAGACGGGGCAATCGTATTTTTCTCATTTCTTGATACCCGCCTCGAAGGTGTTACCACGAACAGCCAACCCGATATTTATTTCCGTGAATACATCCCGGAAATGACCATGCACGGTGAAGATGTTGTAAATGTAACCGAATGGTCAAATGCTATGTGGCAGGCACGCTTCGGCTGTATGTCGCATTATGTATTTGCTGATGTTAGCGACAATGGAGACTATGAATGCACCATCCCTTTTGCATATGAAGAGCTGACAGATAATGATATCAGTTCCCCTGTACAGTTTTGGTATATTCCAGATTTCAATAGGTCTTACAACGTCGTTGGAATTGAAAATGAGGAAAGTGAACCTATGGTTTCGCTGGCACAGAATTTCCCAAATCCATTCCGGGACATGACCCACTTCAATATCAACCTGATCAGGGAAAGTAATGTTTCGATTAATGTATTCAATATAGCAGGTCAACTGATGAAGAATTTCGATTTTGGCCAAATGCAAAACGGCCCACACCAGCTCACACTAAATTTTGAAAATCTGAATGAGGGTGTTTATTTCTATACGCTTAATGCAGGGAGTTCGAAGTTTAATGGAAAGATGATTGTGCAATAGATACCTGAAAAATATTGTTTATTGATTCTTCAACCCAGCCAGTTCCGCACGTGCGGAACTGGCTGGGTTTTTTTAACATCGATAGGAAACACAATTAACATTCATTCCGGCACCAACCGAAGCCAATAGTATCAGATCGCCTTCCTTCAACTCATGTCCTTCGATTTTGTTTTTTCTAACCAAATCAAATAGGGTGGGGACCGTGGCTACTGAGCTATTTCCAAGTTTATGGATGCTCATCGGCATAACTCCTTCGGGGGCATTCCTTATCTTGTACATTCTGAACAGTCGTTTCACAATCTCGAAATCCATCTTTTCGTTGGCTTGATGGATAAAAACTTTTTTAATATCATGGATGTCAATTTCAGCTCTCTCCATACATAGCTTCATGGCATTGGGGACATTATTTAATGCAAACTCATATATTTTATGACCAAACATTTTAATGTACCGTACTTTTGGGTCAGATTCTTCAATATTACTTTTCCCAAGATAAAGCAGGTAAGCTTCATCGGCAGTATATGATGCCATGCTTGACGATAAAACACCTTTTTTGCATTCACCTTCCAATGCTTCAATAATACATGCCCCGGCACCATCGGAGTAAATCATCGAATCGCGGTCGTGTATGTCAATTACCCTCGACAGCGTTTCAGTACCTATCACGAGGCACTTTTTTGCCATCCCGGATTTAATGTACGATTCGGCCTGGATAATACCCTGCACCCATCCGGGGCAACCGAAAATTACATCGTAGGCTACACAGTATGGGTTCTTAATTTCGAGCCGGTATTTTATCCTTGAGGCAATGCTTGGGACCATATCCGTTTGAATAGTTCCTTTTTGAACATCACCAAAATTACTTGCAACGATGATTTGATCAATTTCCTCGGGGTCGATTCCTGCATCTTCGATAGCAAGTCTTGCAGCTTCAAAACCCATATCAGAGGCCATACAATCATCTTTTGCATATCTTCTTTCTTCAATGCCAGTTATGGCTTTAAATTTTTCAGCAATATCTTCGTGGCTGGCCTCAAATTGAACGCCACCTGTGTCGTAAAATTTATTTTTTGCAAAATCTTCGTTTGTGACCACTATAGGCGGTATGTAACTGCCAGTACCCGTGATTACTATATTTTTATTCATCATTATTTTAGAGTTTTTAATATCACTTTTAATAAAGATATCCCCTACCTTTGTAAAGTTGCAAAGAAACAAATTATAATTCACTACATTTTTGTAACTGTTTAGTTGGTTAAGAGATTTGTTAAAACTAAAATCTTTTTCCAATTGGAAGTCATCCATACGGACAAGTTTTGTTGTCATTGATGGTCATTTATAGCCATTTTTTTTAAAATAAATGACGCGCGAAGCGCAAATAACAATTAATGACAGCGAAGCTAAATGACATAATTGAAACTATTTACATAAATGATTTGCTTCAATTCTATGGCAACTAAATAGATACATATTTTTATTTAAACAAAAGCATTTGACCAATGGCATTTAAAAATCTTCAGGAATTTATTGATTTGCTTGACAAAGAGGGGGAACTAAAACGGATTTCAGCACCGGTTGATATTCATCTGGAAATATCAGAAATCACAGACAGGATTTCAAAACACAGAGGGGCAGCTCTGCTTTTCGAAAATACAGGTTTCAACTTTCCGGTCCTTATCAATGCATTTGGTTCGGAAAGAAGGATGTGCCTGTCCCTTGGCGTTGAAAGTTTGGATGAAATCGGCGGGCAGATTACTAAACTTTTAAAAGGACTTACCGGGCCAAAAACCGGCCTGATGGATAAATTGAAAATGTTGCCGCTGCTGAGTGAGGTTTCTTCGTGGATGCCTAAGCAAATTGGTGGTAAAGGTGCTTGTCAGGAAGTTATTGACCGCGAGCCTGACCTTTCCAATTTGCCTGTTATCTCTTGCTGGCCTCATGATGGTGGGCCATATATTACCCTTCCAGTGGTGCATACTATCGATCCTGAAACAAAAATCAGGAATGTAGGCATGTACCGCATGCAGGTTTTCGATAAAAATACAACAGGCATGCATTGGCAGTTGCATAAAAACTCGGCAAGGCATTATCATGCATACAAAAAGCTTGGGAAAAAGATGCCGGTTTCGGTAACCCTTGGTGGCGACCCGGTTTACACCTATGCTGCCACGGCTCCCATGCCCGACAATATGGATGAATACATGCTTGCAGGGTTTTTGAGAAAGAAAAAAGTAGAGCTTGTGAAGTGCATCACCAATGACATTTATGTTCCTGCTGATGCAGATTTTGTTTTGGAAGGATACGTTGACCCGGCTGAAGAATTAATTCTGGAAGGGCCCTTTGGCGATCATACGGGTTTTTATTCCCTGGCCGATTATTATCCAAAATTCCATGTCACATGTATTACCCACCGAAAAAATGCCATTTATCCAACTACAATTGTTGGGGTTCCTCCGCAGGAGGACGAATGGTTGGGCAAGGCCACTGAACGGATTTTCCTCAGCCCAATTCAAATGACAATGCTGCCTGAAGTGGTGGATATGGTGATGCCTGTCGAAGGGGTTTTTCATAATATTGCTATTGTGAAGATTAATAAAAGCTACGCTGGGCAGGGGAGGAAGGTTGCACATTCGCTCTGGGGGGCCGGGCAGATGATGTTTAATAAAGTTATAATTGTACTGGATCGGGATATTGATATTTCCGATTATGAAGCCGTGTTGAAGGTTATAAACCAAGCCGTTGATCCTGGTGCTGATATTTTTATGGCCAAAGGGCCAGTTGATGTGTTGGACCATGCCAGCAGAAAATTCGCGTATGGTGGTAAATTAGGTATTGATGCCACAGATAAGTTTCCGGAGGAGGTTGAAACGCAAATCACCACGGATATTTTTGTGCAGGCTGACATTGATGGGATAAAACAAACTTTTCCTGAAATCCTGCATACCAACGACAATTTGATAAAGAGTGGTGTTTTGATTTTGGCTGTCAAAAAATCAAAGCCGGGACATGTTAAATGGCTCCACAATACCTTGTTAGCGAAGGGCCTTGTGAAAAATGTAAAGTTCATTGTTTATACCGAACATGTAATCGATCTTCAGCACTTTGGCGATATTGCCTGGCGGGTTGCCAACAACATCGATCCGGGCCAGGATTGTTATTATGCTTACGATACACAAGGAAATCCAATGTATGGCCTGGCCATTGATGGCACACGGAAATATCCTGAATTTGACGGCTTCGAAAGGGAGTGGCCGAATACGGTTGTACATGATGAAAAAACCATAAAAAAGGTGGATGAAATGTGGGATAGCCGTGACCTGGGTGAATTCATCCCATCGCCATCACTGAAATATCGCAAACAGCTTTATCCTGGGAAGGCCGTGGCTGGGGAGAAGGGGGAAATGCATGAATGATAGGATGCGTGAATGATAGAATGCATGAATGATTAAATGATAGAATGATGCAATGATGCAATGATGCAATGATGCAATGATGCAATGATGAAATGTGGCAAGGATTCAATGAGGAAATGATCTAATGAGACGAAGGGTGCATGCAAACGCGATAGGACAGATTAAACTTTGACCTTCAAATTCTGAGCCCACTTTTAGAGTGAAAGGGATGCCCGCCTTGCTCGCCTCGCTGAAGCTACGGCGAAGCGGGCCGGCGAGGCAGGCAAGCTCCGAGGGCATGGCGGCCCTGGGAAACCTCAAGCTCTCAACTTCACTTCTACTGATTGATGTTTTTATAATCCTTTCCCCTCTTCAGGGTTTTGTTAATTGATATGGAAATTCATGTAGATCACAAAAACCTTGATTGAACATCCGGGCTTGGCACCATACAACTATTCTTCCTTCCAAACCAAGCATGTCTGTTTTGGGCAATAAAATCATATACCGGATCACGGATCCACAATGGTATAAATCTTGAATATGCCAGGTATTTTACCGGCCCTTTCAGCTTTGCCAAAATCCTAAGCGCTGCTTCCGATTTGAAATAGACCTCTTGGTTTTCAATCAGGACAACACTATCTGGCAGGGTTTCATGATTTGGATGTAATTCAGAAAGGACAGACTTACCAGTTTCGGATTGAAGGGCAGCAAATTTAAAATACTGCCGATTGTCGTTTCTAATCACAAATTGTACAAAGCCATTGCACAGCTTGCAAACGCCGTCGAAAAGTATAATTGCGTGTTGTGGATTTTGTGCAGGCATAAAAAAAGCTTTGAGGTAATAACACCCTCAAAGCTTGTTTGTTTTATTTGAAATATGATTTGATGCTACTTATCACCTTCAGGTTTTTTGTCACTTCCCTTATTCTCCTGCCCGGGATTATTATCCCTGCGTGTATTATTATCCCTTCTTTGGCTGCTGCCCCTGTTCTGGTTACCATCGCGTCGTTGATTATTATCCCGTCGTTGGTTATTATCCTTCCGTTGACTGTTATCTCTTTTTTGCTTGTTTTCCCTGTCTTGATTTCCTTCGCGTCGCTGATTGTTATCTCTTCTTTTGTTGGGATCGCCTTTTTGGGGAGTATCGTCCTTTTGTCTATTATCACCTCTCTGATTGGCTTTTTTGTCAGGGTTGCTCTGTCTCCCTTGGTTGCCTTGCCTGTTTTGGCTGTTGCTCTTACCTTGATTTGGATTTTTCCTGCCCCGTCCACCTTTTTTCTTTTTGGGCCTTTCCTCCATTTTATCAAACCTGCTGATGTCCTCTTCTTCGATAGCTGAAGTACCAAATTCGCTTTTGGGTTCGTGGATAACCGAAAAATCTTCAAGTTGATCTGGTAATACCCCCTGCTTGTTTTGCTCAATGATTTTTATAACTTTTTCGGTTGGGAGCGCCAATAATTTAAATTGATCTTCCTGGTAAGAATACCACATGATTTTTTTAAACACATCGGTTTTTTGGTAATATGCATTCCCTTTTTTGGTTTTCAGGACAGTATCGAATTTTGGAAAATCCTTTAAAGCGTCAACGTAAACATCGTTTTCGTAGTTCAGGCAACATTTCAGTTTCCCGCACTGTCCGGCAAGTTTTTGTGGGTTGAGCGATAGTTGCTGGGTTCGCGCCGTGCCGGTTGATACAGATTTGAAATTGGTTAGCCAGGTAGAGCAGCAAAGCTCGCGGCCACACGAACCAATTCCGCCCAGCCTGGCAGCTTCCTGCCGGGCACCAATCTGGCGCATTTCAATCCTCACCTTAAATTCTTCGGCAAGTACTTTTATCAGTTCCCTGAAGTCAACCCTGTCTTCGGCGGTGTAATAAAAAATCGCTTTAGTTTCGTCGCCCTGGTACTCTACATCGTTTACCTTCATCGAAAGGTTGAGGTTACGTGTAATTTTGCGCGACCTGATTTTTACCCGTTCTTCAAGGTCAACTACATTCAGCCATTTTTCGATGTCGGTGAGCCGTGCCCTGCGGTAAACTTTCTTTATGGTTTCCGATTTTGGATTAACCTTTTTTTTCCGCATTTGAAGTCTCACAATCTCACCTGTCAGTGTTACAATCCCAATGTCATGCCCGGGGCTTGCTTCCACAGCAACGATATCCCCTGTAATGAGTTTCATATCGGGGTAAACCCTGAAAAATTCCTTTCGGCTGTTTTTAAACCGGATTTCTACACAGTCAAAAGCCTCCTGATCTTCAGGAAGTGAAAGGTCTTTTAGCCAATCGTAACTGTCGAGTTTGCAGCACCTGTGCTCGGCTATATTTGTATTGTCGTTGTAGAGCTGTGGCGGATGGCAACACCCGCGGCTAAGAAAGCGGTTATGATTATGCTCGTTATATTCAAGTTCTTTATCGTCCATATTATTTCAATTTGCCCACAAAACTTTGCAGTGGGTGAACTTGCAAAAGTAGTAATTGTTTGGCTTTAATGAATAGGGAAAGTTCAATTAGGTATGCGATAAATTTCCTATTCAAGTTTAATGTGGAACACTGATGACACAGATTGCACTGGTTTGGGTGGATTCTGTTAGTCAGGTTCGGAAAAAATATTTTTCAAGAAAGGATTATGCAGGTTTTATCTTCAGCAATTTAGCAACCGTAAGCGAAAGGTCGAGCAAAACCAGTCCGGCGCTGGCATTTCGTTCGATATGAAAAATGGCCTGATTAAACTCCTCCGAAAATTGTACAATATTGGCACCGTTAACAAAAGGCGAAAACTTTTTCATGAAATCCATTTCAGCTTCCCTTATTTTCATCAATTCAGGACTGGTATAATTCATAGCGAGGCAAGAGCGCAAAACCTCCATGCCCGATTGCAAGAATTTCTTTAAGCTCTCCCGGCTTTCGCGACCCATGCTGTCGCAAAAAGATATTATTTTCGGTACATCTGCTGCATAGCACATCCGCATCCATGTTACAAATTTTTCAAAGCCTTCGTAGTTGTCTTCGCCCCGGCTGGTCAACCTCATGGCCTCCCTAAAATTCCCATTGGCTATCCTTGCTACATCAATCGCCTTATCATGGTCAAGACCCAAAATTGCCTCTGAAGCATTTACCAGTGTAGCATCATCAATTTTCGGAAATTTTACCAATTGTGTCCTCGAAAGGATGGTTGGGATGATTTTGTCAAGATTTTCGGAAATTAACAGGAACAGCGTTTTGTCGGGAGGTTCTTCAACAATTTTTAGCAGTTTGGGTGCTGCCTGGTAATTCAGCTTTTCAACCATCCAGATGATCATCACCTTGTACTCCGATTCGTAACTGGTATAGTTGAGTGTTTTGATGACTTGATTACTTTCGTGCACATTAATGCCGGCTTGTTTACGTTCGATGTCAATCTTATCGTACCAATCGTTCAGCGTAACGAAGTAACGGTTTTGGATGAGCAATTCCCGCCAATGGGCCATAAAATTCCGGCTCAGGGGTTTTTCTTTTACCTCTTTGTTTGTGGCAACCGGAAATACAAAATGAAGGTCAGGATGCACAAGTTTATTATACTTGATGCATGAGGGGCATTTCCCACACGAATCTTTTCGGGCAAAGCGCTCGCTGTCGCGGCAATTCACAAATTGGGCGTAAGCAATGGCCATTGATAATTTGCCCCGTCCTTCACCACCAAAAAATAATTGTGCATGGCTGACACGGTTTTCCTTAACGGTTTGGATAAGCCGCTCCTTTATCTTTTCTTGTCCGATTATATCGCTAAACAACATGATGTTTTCCCTTTTTGCAAATGTAGTTTTTATTTGGAAAAATGGAATGCTTGAATGCTTGAATGCTTGAATGATTGAATGTCACCACCATAGTCAAAATCAACAATCTTTAATCATCAATCACCAATTTCAAAAATTAGACAATAATAACCTTTTACTTTTTCCTATCTCCAAAACAAAAGCCCCGAAAATCAATCATTCCCGGAGCTTCATTAAAGTTTGTTTACCTGATGATCAGCTTTCGGATTTCAGGCTTTTCTTTGTTATCAAATCTGATAAGGTACATACCTTTCGGATAGTTAGAAATATCCACCTGTACTGAAGAAGTACCATCGTGGGTGCTTTCATAAACCTTTTGTCCTTCAGGAGATAAAATGGTGATCTTATCCACCTTCTCTATTCCTGAAATATTAAATACCCCTTTTGAAGGGTTGGGTTGAATTCGGATATTGTTAAAATTATAATCGTCGAATCCGGTTGGAATTAGTCTTAAACCGGTAATGGCCGAAATTCCATTCATCATAAACTGATCCTGATTTGGTAATAAGTGGTCATATTCAACTTCAAGGGTGAAGTTGGTATTTTCGGCTGGCCGGTGCAAGATCAGGTGGAACTGTTCACCGCCGTCAAATCCATCTGTTATTGCCGTTGTAACATCATCCCCAAAAACTGAAATGGCGAATGAGTGGCCGTCAAATTGTGCCTGGCCATAACATTGCCCGTTGCCGGCAAATATCCCGATGACGTCACCTGTTTTCAGCTCAGCACTTGCGCTTGATGTCACTGCAATAGTATGTGCGGCGTTACTTGCGTTGATGATGTCCCATTCCGGGTTTAAAGAAAGTTTGTTTATAGGTGGCTTGAACGTATCTTTTCCCTCCAGGCTGCACGGATCAAACTCAAGTATGAATTCCTCCAAAGCCATCAGCATATATGCATGCCCCGGCAATAGATTTTCAAGCGAGTTAAGGTTGTATTGTGGCCAATAAACACCAAAACCAGAGATTTCCCTTACAAGCATCAATTCGTTTTCATGCCCTGTAAATAGTTCATCAGTA
>Ga0208900_1001884_pt1 | contig 10390 bp, 11 predicted proteins | sample AntAceMetag02UKK_FD_184763 | JGI IMG/M metagenome (GOLD analysis project Ga0208900, IMG submission 184763) | Saline lake microbial communities from Ace Lake, Antarctica - Antarctic Ace Lake Metagenome 02UKK (SPAdes) (version 2) | ecosystem: Environmental > Aquatic > Non-marine Saline and... | reverse complement strand
GGGCCTGGAAAATACCACCACATTCCTTCGTGCGGTTCGCTCCGGCACCCTTCACTGTGTGGCCACTCCCCTGGCCCGGGGCAGGCGTGCCCATGTCTGGGAAACCCGCATCCACGACGATCAGGACAGACTGGTGGCATCGGGCCGGGTCCGGCTGATGATATTGGCACCCAAGGATGCCCTTGCTGGACAGGAGGTTCAATTTAAACCCTGATTGATGCTGCATTCTGCACCACTCTGGGGTAAAATGAATCACATTTATTTATTAGAAAATAAAACTTCCGGGCAACCTCAGCAGAGCCCCCCCCGAGGGGCAATAGGAACCGGCCAATTGGGCCGTCTACGGTTCCGGGCCGGGCCCATTGCCCGTCGGGGGGGGCGGCATGATAGCATTTTCAATATTCGTTGTGTCCGGCAGGACATGCCCGTTATATGGAGAATTGAAACAACCACCAATAAGCCCTTTCTCCCCCTGGCCCGATTCTTGTATTGAATATAAATAAGCCCTGTTAACAGGGATATTTTCTTCAGCCCAGGGAGGTGCACAATGACAATCCAAAGAAAAGAGCTTAAAGATAGACACGGCCCCATGGTCTTTAACATGACTTCAAACCAGTGTGTATGGTCCAGGGCAGGCATTGAATATGGGGGACGTGTTCGCATGGGACTGGATGATTTTGCCATGAAATTATTGGGACCCATGGACGAGCTTAATTTGCCAGCCCTGGGAACAACCGTCCACCAGGGAAAACCGGGCATCGGCATTGCCAGGGACGCCTTAAAAGCCGAAGCACTCTGCCCCATGGAAGGGATTGTTGTTGCCACAAATCCCAATCTCAGGCAAAAAGGCATGACCAACAAAGATCCCTATGGGGAGGGATGGCTGATGATCATCGAGCCCACAAAACTCAAAATAAATTTAAAGAATTTGATTTTCGGGGACGAAAGCACCGCCTGGATGGAAGATGAAAGCAGCCGCCTTGCTGCCCTTGTCACGGAAGAAGCCGATTATAAATTGGCCGCAACCGGTGGGCGGGCCGTCAACGATATTTATGGACAAATGCCCGAATTGGGGTGGGATACACTGGTGAAAACTTTTCTTTTAACCGGATGAAATTGGCTTGGGGCACAAAAGAGCGTTTAACCTCATTTTACAATGATTGCACAAGCTGGGAGTCAGGGTATCGAGTTTATCAAGCCCCACGGAAAAATTCATAATGCACCGGGAACTCCGACAATGGGATAAGCCCAATAAATGACCGGTTTCATGAATCGTTATTTTAGCCAAACGTCTGTAAATAAGTGATTTTTCTGGCACCACCCCATCCCGGTGACGTTGCAGGCGGTATGTGGAAAGAACTGCGGCATGCCCTCCGATTTGGGCTTCCCCGAACACATAGGTTAAAAAAGGCAGGCTGATATCCTGGGAAATAATGCCAATACGCTTTGCTGGCCCATGGATATCAGCGGCAAGATGTTTGATAATCTTTGCCGCATTGTACTGACCTCTGTTGGGAAACAGAGCCTCTGTTGGATCCGGCCATGGGGGTGCCACATCCGTGGCAACATCAAAAACAGCCTGTATATTGGCGGCGGCGACCCTAACCGCCACCTCATCCACAAGCCCCAACGGAATGACTATAAAATGCCCCGGTGACCGGGGAAGATATTCATCGTTTATTATTTTTCAATCCTGTATTTTTTGATTTTTCTGGAAAGGGTTCCCCGATCAATATTAAGAACCTCTGCACATCTTGAGATATTCCCCTCACAGGCGGCAAGGGTACGTTTGATGTGACAGGCCTCCACATCACAGAGACGGGCACTTGGTTTTTCTGCCGTCTCTTCCCATGGGTTCTGCCTTTCGGGTCGGATAAAGGTCAACAATGCTTCTTTTATTATCCGCTCTTTACTTAACACCACGGCCCTTTCCATAACATTTTTAAGCTCACGTACATTCCCCGGCCAATCGTAATTGTTCAATAGCACAAAGACCTCTGGAGAAAGCCCGTCGATACATTTTCCCATTTCCCGGGAAAACTTCCCTAAAAAATGCAATGCCAGCAAAGGGATATCTTCAAGCCTATCCCTCAAAGGGGGAATATCAATATTGATGACATTGATCCTGAAATAAAAATCCTGTCGAAAGGCGTTGGATTCAATTAAGGCCATGATGTCCCGGTGGGTGGCGCAGATTAATCTAAAATCACTATGAATTTCCTGGTTTCCCCCCAACCGGAAAAACGTCTTTTTTTCCAGCACCCTTAAAAGATTCACCTGCATTTGAGTTGATATTTCCCCCACTTCATCAAGGAACAGCGTACCGGTATTGGCAAGTTCAATGCGGCCTCTTATTAAAATTGATGATGGACCCAATGGGATTATTGATCTCATGGGCCACAGATGCCACCATTTTGCCAAGGGAAATAATTTTATCCTCGTGTACCAGCCGCGCCAGATCATTTTTAATGGCCCGGGTTCTATGATCCAGCCGATCGTTCATTTCTGTTGTGATATCCCTGACCACCTCCAATACCTGGGCCACCTCCCCTTTGCTGTCTAAAATAGGAAAGGTACTCACATCGCAATACCGCTCCTTTTCATGGTGGATATGTTCATGTATGGCATGGGCCGACTGCCCTGTTTTTAATGTTTCCTTCATGGGGCAGGGACAATCAGGGCTATCACAGGGGGTGATGGCATTATGGGAAATTTGAAAACAAAACCGACCCAGAACCTCATCCTTTCGCAACCCAATTTTTTTCAGTGCCGATTCATTGATCCACACCACTTTATAATGGGTGTCAATGACCATGGCCCCCACCACTGTGACCTCTGCCAGGGCCTGGATAAATGAATGATTCAGGCTTAACACTTCTTTTTGTTGGGCAATCTGCTGGGTTGAGGTGAACACATCCTGCACAATTTCCTGGAACAATCGGGAGGCAATGTGATTGAGAACAGGCAGGTCCTCGGGGGTGGCTGCATTTAACTCATGGGAAAAATCAATATCTCCGGTGAGGTTCAGGATTAATTCAAGGCCTGGAATATCAAAAAGCTGCTGGTACCGGGTGGTGGTGAATATCCCTTTTTGCCGGGCATATTCAAATCCCACCGCCTGGGTGTGGATATCGGCCACACCTGCAATGTCAACGTTCAAACGATTGAGTTTTTTTAATTCCAGGAGCCTTAAAAAGGAAAGACAACGCCGCCCCCCCCCCACAATGGCGATGTTAAAGGTATGAGACGCATTTTCGTCCTGGAATGGCATGATTAGTCCCCCATTATTTTTCTTATAACCTGCATGGCAGATTGGTCTGCCACAACAAAAACTGAAAATCCTTATGATTCCAGATTTTTGAACGGAGTTTCATATAAACGGCCATGTCGGCTCATCGACACAACAAATAGAACACTGGCATAATGCCGCCCCCGAGCGAGGGCTCTGTTGTGGGCACTCCAGGGGCATATTTCCTTATAAAAAATTATACCAAGAAATCTGAATCTAATAAAGATTCTTTTTGGACTTGACATGAAAAAAATCATATGGTTATAAAAGTTATAATATAAAACAGTGTTTCATATAAAACAAATAAAGGCGTGTGCAAGTATGAACTTAAAGCAAGATAAAATCATGGATCTTACGACGGCTGTTAGCACCTATGTAAAAGATGGCTGTCATCTTTCCATAGGGGGATTTACCATTAATCGGAATCCCATGGCTGCTGTGTATGAAATCATCCGGCAAAAGGTAAAAAATATTCATCTATACGCCCATTCCAATGGCCAGGGCGTGGACGAACTCATTGGCGGTAAATGTGTCTCCCACCTGGAAATCGCCTATGGGGGCAATGGTAAATTTGCCTCCACCTGTATCCGATTTCGCAACGCAGTGGAAAAAAACCTCATCCATGTGGAAGATTACACCAATTATCAGATGACCCTGCGGTTTCTGGCCGGGGCCATGGGTATTCCTTTTCTGCCCTGCCGATCTTCATTGGGAACGGATATTGTTAATAAATGGGGATTCTCTGAAGAGATGAGAAAAGCCTCAGACAAACTGCCGAATGAAAAACTTACCGTAATGGATAACCCCTTTGCAGGGTGGCTGGACACGGAAAAGGTGGTGTTAGTGCCCGCCATCCAGCCAGATATCACCATCGTCCATGTTCAAAAGGCTGATCCCCGGGGAAATTGCCGGATTCAGGGGCTCACCTTTGCCGATGTGGAACAGGCCAAAGCAGCAAAACATCTCATTGTCACCTGTGAAGAGCTTTGCGATAATGACGAACTGAAAACAGACTCCGACCAGAACCAGATTCCGTTTATCCATGTGGATGCCGTTGTTCATGTGCCCCATGGGGCCTATCCCACGGCATGCTACCATCATTATGATTATGATCCCAAATATTTAAAAGCCTATGGACAAAAGGCAACGGACGACACCACCCATGGGGCCTATCTTGAAGAAATGGTTCATGGATGCCTCACACAGGATGATCTCATTGCCAAGGCTGGCCCGGAACACATGGCCGCCATTGCCGCAGATCCCCAAACCGGTTATGCCAAAAATCTGGACAGAAAATAAGGAATCCCCAAATGGAATATACATTAAAAGAAATGATGACGATCACCGCAGCCCGGGAGATCAAAAATGAAGATATTGTGTTCTGTGGAACCGGTATTTCCATGCTGGCGGCCATGGCAGCCAAAAATATTAATGCCCCGGAAAGTGTAATTTTTTTTGAAACCGGGGCCATTGACTCCAAGTTGGAAGAGATCCCCCTGGCCGTGGGAGATCCCCGGGTGATGTATCACACCTCGGCCAATGGGGGACTGCTGGATGCCTTTGCCACCATGCAGAATCCCATCACAGGCAAACATGTGGTGGGGATCCTCGGGGCGGCCCAGGTGGATCGCTTCGGTAATCTGAACTCCACGGTGATCGGCGATTATGATTCACCAAAGATTCGATTCTCCGGCAGCGGGGGCGGCTGTGATGTGGCTTCTTTTGTTCCCCGGAGTATCATCTTTATGCAGCATGAGAAACGTAAATTTGTAAATAAATTGGATTATCTTACCAGCCCCGGATACCTGGATGGTCCGGATGGGCGAAAAAATGCGGGTCTTATTCCCGGGGGGCCTGAAATGGTCATCACCAACATGGGTGTCATGCGGTTTGATGACACCACCAAGGAAATGTATTTGGCCGCCTGCTATCCCGGTATAACACCCCAGGAGATTCTGGAAAAAATGGAATTTTCTGTGGATATTTCCCGGGCAGAGGAGGCAAGTTCACCCACCCCGGAGGAGCTGACTCTTTTAAGGGAGAAATGTGATTGTCAGCGGTTAATTTTGGGTTAATCCGACCTTTTACCGGGGTAAAAAACCTGGGTCTGTAAATATTTCAGGGATGAGGATATTTTTCACAAAATTCAAGACTGTAAAGCCTTATGATTAGCGGGTTGATATCCTCTTATCTGAAAAAAAAACTGTAGGTATTATTTTTTTTGCAACAAATCATCCCCACAGGTGTGGGGAACACTGGCAAAAGGTAATGTGGGTCAATACAATACGCGGTTCATCCCCACAGGTGTGGGGAACACACTTCCTGTAAAACATTGAATTAACTATCAAAAACCAAACATAAAAATTCTACCAAATTTTTTTCAAAAATACAAGTTCTGATGGCCCTTATTTTTCAAAATCGACGCCCTGTGGTTAATAATGGCAAAATAATAGAGGACAAATCATTTTTTTCAAGTGTGGGCAGAGAACCCCTCCCTTTTTTGGGTTCTGACCTTTCCAGATCAGGTAATAATCTCCTCAATAGGCAAATTCAACCCCTCCCCCCTGAGCAGGCGCTGGGCATCAATAAGAATTTTGATGGACTGGCCCATTTTGGCCATGCCAAGGAGACAACTTGCATTTTCAGCAACGCCAAAGGAGGGAACATCTTCAATATCATCGGCCATGATGGGCAATACTTCAGAAACAGTGTCCACAATAATGCCAATTTTACTTTTTTCCCCTTGGAGCGACTGTTCAAGGATGATGATGCAGGTGCGGTCGTTGTATTCAGCCTCTTCCTTATTAAACCGCAGGCGAAGGTCCATGACGGGAATCACCTGATCCCGGAGATTGATGACACCTTTTACAAAGGGAGGGCTCTTGGGGATAGAATGGAAGGGAACTATGTGTATGATTTCCACCACCGACTCGATGCCGATGCCGTACTCCTGATCACACAAAGAAAAAATCAGATATTTTCCCTCCCTGTCAAGACGAACTTTTGTGGCCCCCCCTTTGGCATCCCGGTTCAGTACAGTCTGTACCAATTTTTTGATGTCATGGAAGACACTCTGGTGTCGGCTATGGGCGTAGTTGGCACAGGCTTTTTGGGCAAAACGGATATCCACAAATTTATTTACATCAATGGGGGAGCCCACCCCCATCTCCTTGAACATGTATTGTTGTATGCGGTCCAGGTCTGCAATGCTTGGGAAAAGATCATCTGTCTTGATGCCCTGGGGTTCCTTGAGTACATTTTTTAATACGGCAACGTTCAGCCCCAGTTTTTTGTCCGGGTCCAGAAAATCAATGCCGATTTCAGCAGCCTTTTCAGGGTATTTGGTGATAAACTGACCCGACTCAACAAGGAGATTAGTAAACTCCTGGATTGCTTCTGGATGTTTATCAATTAGCTCTTCCCGCACCACCACAACGCAGCAGGGATGATACTCCCAAAGTTCCCCGGACAGGAACAAAAGTTCCCCGCTGCCCCCGGCAATGGACTTGGTACCCAGGGGTTCCGCCACTGTGAACCCCCCGGCCGTGGGATTGTCGGCAAGAAATTCCGGCATTTTCACCGGGGGGACGATTTCAAAAGACACATCCACATCTTTATTGCCGACCATTCCCGGATTCAGGCCCAGTTCTTTTAAAAACATACTGGAAAGCATGTGATGAATGGAGAGGATATGGGGCAGATAAAAGGATTTTCCCTTAAACGACTCTTTTAAGGAGACAGATTTTGCCTTCTCTTTTTGGGCCTGCTTTACAGAAATACTTCCGTTTTTGTGGGCAAACAGAATCAGGCGAATGGGAAAATCACCGCTAAAGCTGTCCATGGCAATGGGTGCCAGAATAAAGGCGGCATCCACCTCTCCTTCTTCCAGGGCCTTTTGAACCGGATTCCATCCAGACATGCACCGGGTTTCAAGTTCAAAATGCTGGGGCGTCATTCGTTCTTTTGCTATTTGGTCTTTTAAAACACCCAATGTCAGATGATCCGTGATTTGAATATGGGCGGCCCGCAAATGCAATTTACCCGCTGGGGTGGTCCGGGGCTCATAGGCAGGGATGTTCAGGGATGTCTCCCCGGGGGATTCGGCAAAGGTGTTATTAATGACCTGCTGTAACTCATCAGGAGAAAAAGGTTTGGATACAAAGCTGCTGACACCGGCCTTGGTGGCCTTTACAGTCTGTTTTTTTTCACTTTGAGCCGTGGCCATGATAAAAGGCAGGTGGCGACATTTTTCGTTGGCACGCACCCATACCAGCAATTCATAGCCGTCTTTTTTAGGCATGTTCCAATCGCTGATAATCAATTTTATCTCATTGTCCGAAAGGAGTTTGCCAATGGCATCTTCTCCATCGTCCGCTTCAAGGATATTGTTAAATCCCAATTGCTTGAGGATTTTAATTTCCATTTTACGGGTAATTTTAGAATCCTCAACAACTAAAATTTTCATTGTTAGATCAATTTCCATCCTTGATTTCCTCCGACTGAATATTTCCGTTTTACACCATGGCATGGTATGGCTATCTTAATAGTTATCCTTCCACTGAATTTGGCATTTAAAGCAGTGGATGCACACAAAAAATAATAAACGTTGGGTCAGGTTCTGAACATAACCGATGAATCTAACCGTTATTTATCAAAAAGTCGAATTGTATTTTTCCCCGCTGCAAGGACAATGGCAAGAATGGAATTAAATATGAAAAAGATTGGACAAAAATACTTGAACCCACCCTTATTATAGTGCCGGTCACATGACTTGATACTAAAAATAAACTTTAAAACCATATAAAACAATGGGTTATGGTTCAAAAACAGTATCAGGTCATGTGACCGGCACTATAGTTCACTGCCATTCACAGTAGGAGATCAGGTTAAAACCTTTTATCTTCTGCCGTTGACAACAGCATCATTACAAAGATAAAATGATCTTTTTTTAAAATGACATGGGTAAAACAACCTTGGCACACTTGCACATGCCATGTCCTTTGGTGTTGCAGGGGAGCGAACATGAAACTTGCAGGAAAAAATATGGATACCATCATTGCAGAAAGTGCCGGGATGCAACAGGTGATGCTGATGGGTGAAACTTTTGCGCAAAAGGATGTCTCCCATATTCTCATTACAGGTGACTCTGGAACCGGCAAATGGCGGACTAACGAGGAACCATGCCTCAGCACCAGATATAAGCAATTGAATATACAATATTAAAATTGGCAAAACTAATCTTGGCACATGTTTTGCTGTAGTAGGGTCATTACTAAGCATTTTATGAATAATAATTTAATTGAACAGGAACGCCCCAAGGCCATGGACGCTCCTTGGAAAAGGCTAAGAAAAAGAGAAAAGGAAAGTATAAATGCCTCCGTTTTACGAAATGTACACCAATGAAGAAATTATTAAAGTTTACGATGCCGCCCTTGAAGTTCTTGAAAAGGTAGGCATGGAAATGACCCACCCGGGGGCCCTTGAAATGCTGTCCGGCGCTGGAGTCCAGGTGGATACCGCTAAAAACCGGGTTTATTTCCCCCGGGATATGGTGGAAAAAGCGCTTGCCCTGGCCCCGGAAGAATTCACCTGTAGCGGCAGAACAGAAGCGTTTGACTATCAGGCCGGGCTCAATGTGGATGCCAGGATTCGTACAGCCTCCGGTGCCATTGATCGCTTTGATCTTTACCGGGACACCACGGCAAGACTCACCTGCGCGGATATTGCCGAGCAGGCCCACATCGCCGATGCCCTTGGCAATGTAGGGTGTGTGGGATCCTTGACCCCATCCGATGCCCCCAACGAAACCTATGACATCTATTCCCTGAGAGCCCTCATTGAAAATACCCGAAAAAATCTATGGGTGCTCACCTCAAGCTCAAAGAATCTTCAATACCAGTTGAAGATGCTGGAGGCGGTTTTTGGAAGCAAAAAAACCATGCAAGATGGCCGTAACCAGGGTGCTGGCATTTTCTGTGTAATTTCGCCCTTGACCATCACCGACGATGAGATCGAGCGCGCCATGCTCTATGCTGATTACGGTCTTCCCGTCAAGGTGCCCATCACCACTCTTATGGGCGGGAATGCCCCCTATACCATGGCTGGCATTCTGGCCCAGGCAACGGCGGAGTTCATGGGATGTGCCACCATTTTGCAGACCATCAAGCCGGGCATGCCCGTATGGTATTATGCCCTGTTCCAGTCCCTGGACATGGCCACGGGGGGGGTACAGTATACCTCCGCCGAGCTTCAGGCCTTATTTGCCGCTGTGACCCAGGTGTCCCGCCATTGCAAAACGCCGGTGACCACCACCTGCAACGCAAGTTCCAGCTGCCAGGCCCAGCAGACCATTTTTAATCTGACCCAGGGAACCCTGTTCAACACCATGCTCGGCGTTGGAGAGCAGGGTGGTTCTGGCCTGGACGGTCATAATGCTTACTCCCCCCACTCGTTGATACTGCAAAATGAAATAATGGACTACACCAAACGAATTTTACGAGGGTGTGACATCAACGATGCCACCCTTGGCGTAGATGCCATTGCCCAGGTGGTCATAGGCAAAAAAGAGTATATCTCTGCCCCGCACACCATGAAGCACCTTCGAACAGAAGAACGCTTCCGATCAAAGTTGTTTAATTATATCGGTTCCAAACAGTGGTTTGACAATCCCACCACATTGATGCAGCGCACCGATGAATATCTGGAAAAACTAAAAAATAGCCATGAAGTTCCCCTCCTTGAAGACCATGTGCTCAAGGAAATTGACGATATTGTCAAAGCGGCGGACAAGGCACTTATTAAATAGTATTTGACCAAAAACCCGTGCTTGGATTGCTCGAAGAGGAGCTTTGCTCACAAACTTGCCCATATGCAAGGCGCAAATTCGTTCAAGGACTAAATAACTGCCATGGGCAGACCAAACCTGTATTTTTACCCTGGTTTGCCCGCAACAAAGAACGAAAGTCATTGTTTGGTTTACCAAGACTTTCATAAAAAATAATAATTTTAACAAGGAGGTAGCTTTGAGACGAAACAGTCATGCCGGTCAGGCCCTGAGCGGCGGATTCGGCGCGTCCCTTCTCACCGATGATGAGCTTGAGC
>Ga0208900_1001881_pt1 | contig 10397 bp, 8 predicted proteins | sample AntAceMetag02UKK_FD_184763 | JGI IMG/M metagenome (GOLD analysis project Ga0208900, IMG submission 184763) | Saline lake microbial communities from Ace Lake, Antarctica - Antarctic Ace Lake Metagenome 02UKK (SPAdes) (version 2) | ecosystem: Environmental > Aquatic > Non-marine Saline and Alkaline... | reverse complement strand
GCTTCCGTCATTTTGGGTAATAGGAGTTACGCCTTTTGTAAAATCAGCAATACGGGTATCCAGGGTAAGTTGGGGCCGCAAATCCGACCTATGGATTTGGTAATTCCAATAGGCATTTTTCTTTTCTACATAAGCCTTGCGTGCGCTCAGGTTTTCGCACCTTGCAATTTCCACTACCTCATCAAAACTCAAAACCACTTGTGCATAAAGGGTATTGGTGAGCGTAGCTCCCAGGATAAGAAACAAAATTATATGTTTTAATCTGTGCATTTCAATGAGGTATATCGGTGGTATTTTTCGTTAAATGATTTGCTGATAACAACGGTTTCTCCTGCTTTGATGCCTGAAACAACTTCCACATAATCGAAACTTGCACCGCCGAATTTTACTTTTCTTTTTTCGAGTTTATCGCCAACGCGCACAAACAGCTCCCCGCTTCCGGGGCCGAAATAGTAGTCGCCATTGGAAATACGGATGGTTTGCGGATTTACCGAAACAATCAGGCGGACTTCAACCTGCAACTTGGCCCGTAAAAATGGGTGGGACGGCTTGTCGGGGTTCACGGTGTAATTGATGCTGCCGTGGTCAACCGAGGGTGAAATAGCAGTCAGGTGTCCGGTGAGCAGGCTGTCGTTAACCAGGATTAGTGCCTCCTGCCCGAGGTAAATTTTATTGGCATAGCGCGATGAAATTGTGCCCTCCACTTTAAAATTTTGTGCATCGGCAACGTGGGCCAGTGTTTGCCCTTCGGTAACATGCTGCCCAGGTTCAACGAGCATGGAAGTGATAACGCCATTGATTTTTGGCTGTACGTAAGCCTTTTTTATCCGGGCAAGAATTTTGTCGCGTTCCTGCGTTTTAAGTTGCAACTCTAATTCCATCGATTCCAGGTCGAGTTTTTGCAGTTGTTTAAACGAATTAAATACATTTAGTTGATTCTCGATATTGATGCTTGCCAGTTGGAAGTCGATCCTCGCCTGCTCCACTTTTTGTTTTGATCCTCCCCCAATTTCAAACAGGTGTTCTTCCTTTTCAAGTTCCGAATGGAGATGCTCGATTTTTATCGAATCCATTTTTAGATTGCTCCTTAACTCGATGCGGTTTTTGCGAAGCTCTTCCTGGTTTCGCTGGATACGGTTTTGTTTTAAAGCTATCTCATGGCCGATGTTTTTTTTCTCGTTGAGCAGTTCCGAGATGTCCGGGATAAATATAGTGTCGGATGGTGTAACCTGGTCGCCGGGGACAAACTTAATCTCAAGTATATCCGCCGACAGCGAAGCCGTTAGCAATTCCTGGTAGTAAGGTTCGATGAGGCCGCTTGTAACAAATGAATTTTCTACAGTTCCTTTGTCGGCCTCACTCACCAAAGTATTGCTGAGTTTTACTTCGGTGGTCAGCAAATTCAAGGCAGCAATCGCAATCGCTATCACCACCAAAAGCATGATAGCAACTTTGAGAAAAAATTTCCTTTTTCTCTTTCTTAAAACATCCTTTGAAAGTTCCCTGTCCATAAATAAATGTATTTTCAGGGCAATAGCAAGCGGCAGGCCAATTTTTGCTAAGTTTTGAAAAGCAATACTTTAAGCTATTTTGGATGAAAAAAAACCGCCCATTATCGGGCAGTTTGATCGATTATAAAATCAAGTTAAGAAGTTGGATTTTTGTCGGGCACGTAAATTAATTATTTCCCTTTCAGAGGGTTCAATAAATACTCCAGGCCGTTCAATTTAATTTCGTACATGGTATTGAGCATCATGCCAAGTTTGCCTTTTGGGAAACCATTGCGGTGAAACCATACGAGATAATATTCCGGGAGATTGCAGATAAAAGTTCCTTTGTATTTTCCAAAGGGCATTTTTTCGCTGACCAATGCTTGAAGTATATTGCTATCGGGTGAAACTTCCATTTGATTCAATTTTTAGTTGTTCTTATTTTGATTTTCTCTAAAGTCGCTACAGTCGCTTCGTTCGCTATTACCTTCGTTCCCTCATTCCTACCTTCTACTCATTCCGGTACAGCCCACGCAGGTTGAACTTCCGGGCATAACCATGAGGCGGCCAAAAGGGATGGCTTTACCACATTTACGGCAATTGCCAAAATCGGGCTTGTCGATATCTTCCAATGCAAACAAAATGCTTTTTAGCTTTTCGTTGGCCTGGCGCAGTGAAGCCTCGCTCACACTCCGGTTGTTGATGGCATCCATCCTGCTTACCCTGCCAATGGAATCATCGGGAGCTATGGGTTTGGTGAGTTCCGTTAGTTCCACGATTGCCCCCTCGGTTTTTAGTTTTTCTTTTTTTAGTTTTTCGAGTATTTGATGTTTTTCTGTTTCGGTCATGTTATTGTTCTTTCGATACAAATATTAATTTTGGCAACAAAAATAGTTGAAAATTCATGGCTCTGAAATCGCCAGTTCAACGACATTAAATAAATTTGTTTTTTGAAACTTGTGCTGTGAATTAATGACAATATATATTTCAATCTTAAACTTCAAATTTTAAATTAAAATGACAAAATTTTCTCCAGAAAAGTACATCCTGCAAAACGGACGACAGTTGCCAATCGAAAAATGTTTGGTGGCGGATGGTTATGATGAAATGTTGTTAACCTTAGCCTTGATTATTAGAAAGCAGCCGAGCAACTATTTTAGTTTTGCTTTTTTTATGATCGACAGGCATTGCCTCGGGGTGAAAAATACAATCTCAAACTGTAATGTTATCCAAAGTACTTTGGATGAATTGATAAGTAAATCATCTGGACAATATGGTGAAATGAAGGAAGTATCACCGGTTTATTTTCATAACCTGGTTTTTGGAGCCATTGATTATGCTGAATCGATTGGGTTTAAACCCCGTGGAGGCTTTGATATTGCCCAGTTTTTACTTCAGCCCGAACTTGTTGATAATGGGATTGATGATATTGAGTTTGGTTATGAAGGGAAACCCAATTTTATTGCCGGCCCAGATGATAATGTGAATTTGATATTGAATACCTTAAACCGCAGTGTTGGCGAGGGGAATTACAACTTTACCTATCCACAGTTTTAAGTTTTTTTGTCACTAATGTCCGGGAGAAATCTATTTCAAAATGTCCCCGCAATGGCGGGATTTCGCTTTGCTCAACATCTCCTCATTATGCCAAAAAGTTTTGGGTGAACCCTCAGAATGACAGGTCAGGTGTTTTGGTTTTTAGGCATAATAATAAACCTATTAGTAGTTTAAATACAGCGGCAATTTGATTTATGATTAGATTATTATTCAGTGGGCTTCAGGAGGTTTCCGTAATGCTTTTTTCTCCGATAGTTTTTGCTTTTCTTCGAGCCGTTTTTTTTTGAGCGAGGCCGGTGGTTTTACCGGAATACGTTTCGGGTCAGGAGTCAGTGCCTCGTAAATTAACTTGTAAAATCGCTCCCGCACAATTTTCTTGTTTTTAAGTTGCGACCGCGATTGTTGTGAATAGATTATCAGAAAACCATCGTTGCTGATCCTGTTTTTTAGTTTTCTAAAAAGTATCTGTTTTTCCTCGTCATCGAGCAATGCCGAATTTAAAATATTAAACCTGAGTTCTACCTTGGTATTAACCTTGTTAACACTCTGCCCACCAGGGCCGGCACTTCGCGAGGTTTTAAAAATGAGTTCGCTGTCGAAATTTGTTTCCAATTTTTTTATTTGCATTAATTATTTCAAGAAAAACTAAACACCCTTCAATGCTGATTGTTAAAGTTACAGTTTCAAACAACAGTGGTTTTTTAACTGTAAGCTGAAATATGCTATTGTGTTTTTGTAATGTTCTTATACTGTAACAATCAGTGGCTTATAACTTTTTTAAAATACTAAAAATGATGAATATTTTTTTTATCATTCAAAATCTGAACAAATATCATAAAAAATACCAGCTAAGATCAAACCTGTACAAATTCCGATTGTTTAAGAAGTGCTAATTTTGCAGCACCAAACTCACAAATATTTTAACTATCTAAAACTAATTTTTATTTTAATGAAAAAGCAAATTTTACTAAGTATTGCAATAAGCCTCATATTTATAAATGGTATTCATCTTTTTAGTTTTGCACAGGAAAGCCACACGATGCACGACACCATAAGCATGGAGCCCGGCAGGACTTACGATGTTTACTACTCCCTAAAAAATGGCGAAACCAAAAAAGTAATCCGCGATGACTGGGACATTGGTTTCAGCACACGGCAAATGGATGTAACCATAAGAACAAACGGAGCCAATGGAATTGAACTTTATACCTATCCAAACTCAGGTACATCTGGATGGGAAACTGTTGATACCGCTGGGCTGTCAACATGGCCCGTAATGTACAACGATGATACAGATTGGGAAAATGGGGCTTTCAACAGGAATGCATCTTCGCATCCTGATTATGGCTGGGGCATTTATAATATGATAACACACAACATTACCGGCGATTCCTTATTTGTTGTGATAATGCCTGATGGCAAAGTGAAAAAACTCTGGATTGTTAAAAAAAATCCTTCACTCAATCAATACACCTTTAAATATGCCGATATGGATGGCTCGGGTGAAACCGAAAAATTGATCGAATTGAATAACTATTCTGATAAGAATTTTATTGGATTTTCTTTTAGCTCGAATGACGTAGTAAACCGCGAGCCTGTTTCCGCAGACTGGGATTTGGTTTTTACAAAATATATAACCTTTTACGGGGGTGTGGCCTATTATCCGATAACGGGAATACTAGAAAATTACAATGTGCAGGTTGCAGCTTATCCCGAAACTGATACTTCGTTTATTGATTACTCAGTGTCCGCGCTCGATTCTTTCAATATCTCAACAATTGGCAACCATTGGTACAGTCTGGAAGGTGGAATGCCGCCAACTTATAAAATTGAAGATTCGTTAGTATTTTTTGTGAGTGATAAGGAGAGCAATACCTGGAAATTGGTTTTTGAATATTACGACAGCAATATGGGTGAAATTGGTTTCAGGAAGCAATTAATTGTGGATGATACTACCAGCATTACTTACGATGTATATTATTCGCTTAACGATGGGGAAATTGCAAAAGTAATTCGTGAAAACTGGGACATTGGATTTAGTACCCGACAAATGGATGTAGCCATCAGAACAAACGGGGGTAATGGAATTAAGCTTTTTACCTATCCTAATTCGGATATTTCGGGATGGGAAACTGTGGATACTGCCAGGCTTTCAACCTGGCCCGTTATGTACAACGATGATACAGATTGGGAAAATGGAGCTTTCAACCGTAATGCATCTTCGCATCCTGATTATGGCTGGGGAATCTATAACATGACATCTCATAATATTACCGGCGATTCATTATTTGTTTTGCAAATGCCCGATGGGAAAATTAAAAAGTTGTGGATCGTTCAAAAAAATCCATCTTCCAATCAATACACTTTTAAATATGCCGATCTGGATGGCTCCGGTGAAACCGAAAAATTGATTGAATTGAATAATTATTCCGATAAAAATTTTATAGGATATTCTTTTGCCACGAATGATGTGGTTGACCGTGAACCAGTATCAGCATCCTGGGATTTGGTATTTACCAGGTACATTGTTAATGGTGGTGATGCCGGATATAACCAGGTTGCCGGCCTGTTGCAAAATTATAATGTGCAGGTTGCAGTTTATCCCGAAACGGATACTTCGTTTATTGATTACTCTGTGTCTGCGCTCGATTCTTTAAATATCTCAACAATTGGTAACAACTGGTATTCTATGCTGGGTGTTCCACCAACTGTCAATATTATGGACTCGCTGGTGTATTTTGTCAGCGATCAGGATAGTAAAATTTATAAACTAATTTTTGAATATTACGATGATTCTCTTGGTGAAATTGGATATAAAAAACAACTTATTGAAGACGAATCCAATATTTCTGAAATACAAAATTCCCAATCAGGAAACCTCGCCCTTGTCCCCAACCCGACATACGGAAATTCTGTATCAATCATGTTTAATGCTGATAGGAGTGGAGTGGCGAATGTGAATATTTTTAACCTCACAGGTTCAAAAGTAGCCGACAGGAAAGTTATTTACCAATCAGGCCTCAACAACAAGCTGATCGATATTTCTGATCTTCCCAAGGGGGCTTATGTTGTTATGATGACTTCGGGCAATGTTGCGCTTACAAATAAATTGATCGTTCAATAATATTACCACGAAAAATATTTTTCAACACTTACAGGCAAATAATAAAATATTTGTCTGTAAGTTTATAAAGTGCTTTCACTTACAATGCGCCAATCTTTATTAATTAGAATTGTACAAAAGGAGATTTATTTTTACTTTTAAAGACTAAAATGCTCAGATATTTTCAACAATTAATTGCACGACTTCTCCCGGTATTGATCTTGTTTTTATCCGGCTCATCTTATGGCCAGTTATCGCTTATTAAGATTTTGGATAAAAAGACAAAAGCCCCCATAATCTACGCCAATGCTTGTTTCGAAAGTTTTGATGGAACCAAGGTTTGCCACATGATTACCAACGATCAGGGTGAGATTTCAAATACTGCCGAAGTCAGATCGATCATTGCCGTTACTTTTGTTGGCTACCATACACTTCGCGATACTGTAATGCCCGGCGAAAGCAAAACAATATTTCTCGAACCCGCCATTTTGAATATGGAAGGGGTGGTGGTAACCGGACAATACACCCCCCAGCGCACCGACAAATCCATTTATAAAATTAAGGTAATTGGTGCCGAGGAAATTGAATCTCATGCCGCCGTTAATTTACAGGAGGTTTTATCGACACAGCTAAATATTAAAATGACTCACGATGCTGCGCTGGGTTCAAAAATGAAGTTGCAGGGCATTGGCGGCGAGAATGTAAAAATACTTGTTGATGGCGTTCCTGTAATTGGCAGGATGAATGGCGACATCGACTTAAGTCAGATTACTACTTCCAACATCGACCGGATTGAAATGGTGGAAGGCCCCATGTCGGTAAATTATGGAACCAATGCCCTTGCCGGGGTAATCAACCTGATTACCCGCGATCATGTAAGCGATAAGGTGGATGCCCGCCTCAACGGGTACGCCGAAAGTGTTGGGCAATACAATGTGGATGGCAGCGTGGGAGTTTACAAGGGCAAAAATACTTTTCTGGTAAATGGTGGCCGAAATTTTTTTAACGGCTTCTCAACCAACGATACTTCCCGCTACCAGCAATGGAAACCCAAGGAACAGTTGTTTGGAGAATTTAAGTACAAGCGTAGGATTGGAAATACCAACCTCAGGTTTTCAACGCGCTATTTTGATGAGTACGTTCTTGATAAAGGAAACCCCCAGCTTGACGCTGATACCACCGCCGGATATTATTTTTTCAAAGCCCGCGATGGCCATTATTATACCACAAGATGGGATAACAGTTTGTCGTGGACCGGCCTTGTTGGCAATGAAAAATACATCGACCTGATGGCTGCCTATTCTTATTACAATCGTGAGCGCAAAACCACCATCAAAAACCTGGCTACCTTAGAGGAGCAGCTTTCGGGATCGGAATCTGATTACGATACCACGAGTTTTGATTCATGGACTTTCCGCGGAACCATAAGCCGGTTCAGGATGGATACGGTAACATTTAATTACCAGTTAGGATTTGATATTAACCTTGAAAACGGGGAAGGCAAAAAAATTGATGGCGGAACTGCCGGAATCCAGGATTATGCAATTTTTGGGAGTGTTAAGTATCGCCCCATTCAAACGCTTACCATTCAGCCCGGGTTAAGGGTGGCACATAACTCAAAATACGATGCCCCACTCACGCCTTCGGTAAATGTGCTGTACCAGATAAACGACCGCTGGACTGCCCGTGCATCCTACGGCCGGGGATTCAGGGCACCCTCGCTCAAAGAACTTTACCTCGATTTTGTTGACCTGAACCATAAAATTTATGGCTCCGATTCACTTAAAGCCGAACATTCCGATAGCTTTCAATTAAGCTTTGGATATTACAGCCAAACCGAAAAGGTGGCTTTTAAAATAGAACCCGATTTCTTTTACAATTCGATGAGGGACAAAATTGACCTGCTCCCCAAAACCGTGGTTGGCAACAACAACGACACCACCGAAGTATGGATTTACACCAACGCCGACCAATTTAAAACCTATGGCGGAAGGCTTAATGTAACCTACCGTCATAAGGGCGTTTTTAGTTTGGGATTTGGGGTGGCTTATATTGGAATTTACAACAACTTTTCTGATGCTGTCGAAACAGGAAGCAAGTTTTATTACTACCCCGAATTTGCCCTCAATGCCACCTACGATAATCGCCTGACCGGAATAAGGCTGGGCGTTAACTACAAATTTACCGGCGAGGTTACCCGCGACCGCATCACCACAGGCGACCAGGTTGAAAAATACACCGAAGAAGGCTACAACATGCTCGACTTAACCTTGAGCAAAAATATTCTTGACGACAGGATTATGCTTTCGGTGGGGGCCAAAAATCTGTTTGACATTACCGATATCAAAACCTCGGGCGGCGGCGGAGGCAGTGTGCATGGCTCGGGTGGAACAAGTATGCCCATAGCCTGGGGGCGCTCGTTTTTTGCAGGCTTAAAATTTAAACTCTCAAAGTAATTTGCCGATGAATTTCAAATCCAAAAATATTTTCCTCCGCGTTTTATTCTTTCTTTTCATAAGCTTTATTTCATTTTCGTGCATGGACGATTTGCAGGATGATGTTAAACTGGAAACCATCCCCATCCCGGAAGGTATTAAAGTAGGGAGCGTAGAGCTGGGTTCCCAATATTTGTTTAATGCATACTATAACCTGGCTTCAAATAAAGTGGTGCAAGCAGGCACCAATTTCGACTACGACCTCGCATTTGAATGTGCTGACGATGGCTGGCATATTTTGCTAAATACAGCAGTGTTTATGAAGGCCGGAAATACCATGAATAAGAATTTTGAAGATATTAATTCACCTTCGGGGTTTGATTTCAATTTTGATCCCTCCACCGGAAATCTTGATTCCACTGCCGTGGGAAAGTGGTTTGATGTGAATGGAACTGATACCCTTTTTTACAAAAATGTGTATATAATCGATCTTGGCCTTGATGAAGTAGGAAACCCATTGGGCTATAAAAAGGTGGTATTCGAAAATTTATCGAATGGAATTTACACCATCCGCCACGCCAACCTTGATGGAACGGAGGATTTTACCACGACCATTGCAAAAAATCAGGAAGTAGGGTTTACTGGTTTTACTTTTAAGAATGGGGGAGGGGCTGTTAACTTCCAGCCTGAAACAAGCAAGTGGGATTTGTATTTCGGGCAATATACCACCCTGCTTTATGCCGGCGAAGAACCCTACCCCTACATTGTGCGGGGCGTACTTACTAATAGGGACGGTGTGCGGGCAATGCTTTACCAGGGCGAAAAATCTTTTGCAGACCTCGAATATGCTGATGTGTTGAACTTAACTTTTCCTGATGCTTTGGATGGCATTGGCCACGATTGGAAATACTATAACCTCGAGGAAGGTTTTTACGCTGTTGAAACCGAAAAAGTTTACCTAATCCGAAACGCTGCCGGAGATTTCTTTAAGCTTCATTTTCTGAGCTATTTCAACGATGAAGGCGAAAATGGCTATCCCCAGTTTGAGTTTAAAAAGTTGGAATCTATTTAAATTCAGAACTCCTGACCCATCTTTTAGAAATCAAGTAGTTACATGAATACCATCGTAAATCTATATTTCGCTAAACTCATCTTAAATATCTTAGTGTTTCTTGGTGTCTTTGAGTCTTAGTGGCAGCATATCAACAATTTGCCACCAAGACACGAAGGCTCTAAGTATCACAAAGTTTATCAATTGCGACAGAACAATTACGTTAAGTCAGGATATTTGAAATTTCTCATTTGAGAACTATGTCTCCATTTATTGAACATCAATTATTTATGTTTTTGTTTCTGTAAATTATTGTGTCGCCATAGTCATGCTTAAAATATATTTTTTCTTAGTGCCTCTGAGTGTGCTAAGTGTCTTAGTGTTGATATTTAACAGGTTACCACTAAGGCACTGAGAGCACAAAGATTCACTAAGAAGCATTATTCTCAATACTATATTTATGCTAAGTCAGTAGGCCTACACTTCGGATAGAATGAAGAAAAACACATTCCGATTAGATATCAATGAATTTGTAAGAAGGCTAAATTTCATAACTCCCACTTTTATTGGTTATAAATTTTTTGTAACTAATCAGTCTGATAAAAGACTGTAAATATTATAACAATCCATAGCCCCGACTTTTAAGTCGGGGGATAATGAATTTAAGGATACCCATCCTCCTCCGATTTCGCTAAAAATGCCACAGGCATTTTTAGCGAAATCGGAGGAGGATATTCAATTCTACAATTCCTTCCCTGCCC
>Ga0208900_1001880_pt1 | contig 10397 bp, 8 predicted proteins | sample AntAceMetag02UKK_FD_184763 | JGI IMG/M metagenome (GOLD analysis project Ga0208900, IMG submission 184763) | Saline lake microbial communities from Ace Lake, Antarctica - Antarctic Ace Lake Metagenome 02UKK (SPAdes) (version 2) | ecosystem: Environmental > Aquatic > Non-marine Saline and Alkaline... | reverse complement strand
GCCGCAAGAAACCCCCTGCAAGACATTCAGGCAAAAAAATGCCTCGTATTGGAGCCATCAAAGAGAATTTACATTAGTTCGAAAATCAGGATAGATGGGTCTGGAAAGCTTGATGGTGAAGAGGGGTACAAAAAAGCCGGCTTCAGAAAAGCCGGCTTCAGGATATAAACCACAATCAGTGTCCGATTTCTAAGCCGCCTTCTCCAGCTTCACGGCACACACCTTAAACTCGGGAATTTTGGCTATGGGATCAAACGCAGGGTTGGTGAGCGCATTGACATCATCTTCCAGGAAATGAAAGGGTAAAAACAAGACGCCCGGATTCACCCGATCCGTGACCATCGCCTTGATCTTCACCTCTCCCCGCCTGGAGGCCACTTTCACCTCATCTCCCTCTAAAATGCCAAAGGTATCGGCATCCTCGGGATTCAATTCCAGGAACCCCTCCCGGATCTCCGCATCCAGCTGCGGGCAGTTCCGGGTCATGGTGGCCGTATGATAATGGGCAAACACCCGGCCCGTGGTCAACCAGAAGGGATACTCCTCATCCACAACCTCCGCCGGGGGTTTATGGCCAATGGCGTGAAATAGACCCTTGCCCCGGGCAAAAGCGTCTTCGTGGAGAAATTTGGTTCCGGGATGCTCCCGATCGGGACAGGGCCATTGCAACCCTTCACCCTCCAGACGATCATAGGCGATACCGCCGTAGGATGGGGTTAGCGTGGCGATCTCGTCCATGATGGCCGCCGGGGATTCGTAGTTCATTTCATATCCAAAACGGTTTGAGACGTCACAAATGATTTCCCAGTCCGCCCGTGCATCGCCCACCGGATCAACGGCTTTTCGAACGCGGTTGACCCGCCGCTCCGTGTTACTGAAGGTACCGTCCTTTTCAGCAAAACAGGCCCCGGGCAGGACCACGTGGGCCATTTGCGCCGTGGGGGTCAGAAAAATATCCTGAACCACCAGCAACTCCGCTTTTGCAAGGGCTTTTTTCACATGGGTGGTATCCGGATCGCTCTGCACCGGGTTTTCCCCCATCACATAGAGGGCTTTCACGGAACCGTCGCTGAGGCCATCCAGCATTTCCGGAACCGTTTTCCCCATCTGGTCGGAAAGATCGGTCTGCCAGGCATCGGAGAATTTCTTCTGGCTGTCAATGGTGGTTACCGGCTGATATCCCGGATATACATTGGGCAGGGCGCCCATGTCGCAGGCACCCTGCACGTTGTTCTGTCCCCGCAGGGGATTCACGCCCGTGGATTCCCTGCCGATATTTCCGGTCAACATGGCCAGATTTGCCAGGCTCTTCACATTGTCCACGCCGGTGGTGTGCTGGGTAATGCCCATACAGTAAATGATGGTGGCGGTTTCTGCGGTACCGAAATATTCCGCGGCTTTAATGATGTCTTCCGCCGGGACGCCCGTAATCTCCGCGGTTTTTTCCGGCGTATAGTCTTCGATAATTTTCTTAAATTCCTCAAACCCTTCGGTGCGCGCTTCGATGAAGGCCGGGTCATGCCATTTCTGGTCCAGTATCACATGCATCATGCCATTGAGCAACGCCACATCGGTTCCCAGATTATGGCTAAGATGAATGTCGGCTTCAGCGGCCAGCTGAATTTTTCTGGGATCGGCAACCACCAGTCTGGCGCCTTTCTGTTTGGCTCTGAAAATCCGGGTGGCCACCAGGGGATGGCTCGATGTGGTATTGCTCCCGATCACAAAGATGCATTCGGCATCCTTGATCTCGTCGATGGAATTGGTCATGGCGCCACTTCCGAACGCTGCGGCAAGACCTGCCACAGTGGAAGAGTGTCAGAGGCGCGCGCAGTGGTCCACGCTGTTGGTTCCCACCGCGGCACGGGCGAATTTCTGGAGCAGGTAATTCTCCTCGTTGGTGACCTTGGCGGAGGACAAAAAAGCAATGGCATCGCCGCCATGGGATGCTTTGATACTTTTCAGCTTGGACACCGTGTAATCCAGGGCTTCATCCCAGGAAACTTCCACCAATTCACCATCTTTTCGAACCAGCGGTTTGGTTAAACGTTTGGGGCTCTGAATGAATTCATGGACATTCCAGCCTTTAATGCAGAGCTTCCCCTGGCTGACCGGATTGGTCTTACAGGGAATGGTATCGATAACCTGACCGTCAAGCACCTCCAGATAAAACCCACATCCGCAACCGCAATAGGTGCAGGTCGTCAGTACGGTCCTATAGTCCATGAGTACTCCTCTCTTTTCTCTATACCTCAATACCGGCACCCAGATTGTTCAAGGGGGACTTCCCTTTCGTAATCCCCGGGCGATACTGGAATTGGTCGTCAATAATATCCGCCACTTTCTTATACAGGGTGCGAAGGGGAATGTCCGCCGGACAGGCCTCATTGCAGAGCCCGCAATCAATGCAACGGCCCACCATGTGGATGGCCCGTGTCAAGTGAAAAACCGGGATTTCAGGCGGAATAGCGCCCGTTGAGACCAGGTTGTCGTCTTCCAAAGCGCATTCTTTGCAGAAACACATGGGACACACATCCCGGCACCCATAGCACTTGATACATCTGGAAAAGACATCCGCCCAATAGTCGAATCGCCCCGGCAGATCGAGGTGGTCGATTTTGGCCACGGATAGCGCCTCAACCCCTTCGGTTTTTTCACCTTCCACAAATTCATCGGGAAACGGTTTCCGGCACTCGCAGTAGGCTGCCAGCATGGGCGGACAAGCCACGCCCACCGGGACCACTTTTTCCTGTTTCAGTTGGTTCCAGGTGAAAAGGGATTTCAGCCCGCGCTCATCACAGCCCCGCACCAGGACGCCGAAAGTCTCATCCGGGTATTTCAAGGCGATGTGTATGAGTTGTTTATTCAGAGAATACCGGGTATCCCCAGGCTGTTCCCAATCCCCCACCACCAGATGATCCAGATCGTTTTCATCGGTGAAAAGGTGGGGACCCACGTGGCCATATTTATTGCTCAGGCCTAAAAAACCACTTATTTTCCCTGAACTTAACAGTTCTTTGACCTTGTTTCTTACATTTTCACTCATGGAAATTTCCTAACCCGAACGCACAGCCGGGAGCAAAAAGGTTGGGGTGACAAAATGGCGTCAAGCAGCGCGAAGCGCCTTTTCCGGTTGCTTCAAGGGAGACGGGCCCATTGCCTTGAGACTGTCAATGAAATCGATGACTTCATGGGCAAACTCCGGCCCCTCCGCCGATGAGATCCATCTGGACCTGAGCCGGTCCGACTCGATCCCCACAAAAGCCAGCAGCTCTCTCATGAAACTGATTCTTTTTTTGGTCGCATAATTACCATACAGGTAATGGCAGTCGCCCAGGTGTCACCCACCCACAAAAACGCCGTCCACGCCCTGTTGAAATGCCCTCAGGATATGATGAGGGGACACACTACCGGAACACATGACCCGAACAGTCCTGATGTTCGTTGGGTACTGCAGTCGACTAACCCCAGCCAGGTCAGCAGCGGCGTATGCTCACCACGTACACAAGAAGCAAACGATTTTGGGTTCAAAATTAACGTCACTCATAATTGATCCTCGTAAATTTAAAGAACAGCTAAACTCAGCAAACCGCCTTGATCTGGCTCAGCAACTGCTGCGGTTTGTAACCCTTCAGCGTGGCACTCTGAGAGGGACATGTGGAGGCGCAACACCCACACCCCTTGCAAAGAATCCGGTTCACTTCGCAAATACCTTTGTCGGGTAGAAATTGTATGGCGTCATAGGGGCACATCTCGACACAACCCAGGCATCCCACACAGGTATCCCCATTGATCTCCGCGACGATGGCGCTGGTGACCAGTTTGTCTTTGAAAAGGATGGTGCCGATCCTGGATGCCACCCCCAGGCCCTGAGATGTCGCCTCTTCCACATTGGCGGGATAACGGGCGGAGCCGCAAAGGAATATGCCGTCCGTTGCAAAATCAAGGGGCCGCAATTTGGCGTGGGCTTCCATAAAAAAGTTATTCTGATCAATGGGCACCCTCAACAGCTTGGACAACTCCGGTGCGTCTTCCCGTGGGACCAGAGGCGTCGACAGAACCACCAGATCGCAGGAAACGCTTTCGGTCTCTCCGGTGAGCACCTGAAAAAAACGAACCTCCCCGTCTTTGACTTCCGGTGGTTGCAGGGGGTCGTAGACATCAAAGCGAACACCCATTCCCCGAGCATCCCACAGCATCTTCTCTTTTTCAGTGCCGTACATCTGCATGTCCCGATAGAGTACATGCACATGGGCATCGGGATTTCGTTGTTTGATAAACTGCGCATTCTTAACCGCAGTCTGGCAGCAAATACGGGAACAATATTTCCGGTCTTCAGAACGGGCGCCCACACATTGAATCATGACCACCCGCTCGGCATCGAATGTGCCGTCGGAAAACCGCTCTTCCAGTTCAGCCTGGGTTATAATATGTTTGCCGTCATATCCGTAAAGGCCCTCCGGCACCAGAGGCAGCGCGCCGGTTGCCACGGCAATACACCCCACCAGCTCATCCACGGTGGAACCGTCTGCCTGACGAATGCCGATTTCGTAATTGCCGATATATCCACCCACCGTTTCCGTTTCGGCGTTCAGATAGATCTTCACGTTCGATTTTGAACCCACGCTTTCCACCAGGGCGGCCACCCGATCGGACGCTTTCTCTCCTCCGAACAGGCAATCAATCCGGTTCAGGAAGCCCCCCAGTTCGGACGCTTTTTCCACCAGAACCACATCCAGGCCCATATCCGCCAGGGTCTCCACAGCAGAAAGACCTGCCACGCCACCCCCGATCACCAGTGCCCTTGGGGTTAAATCGGCCTCGATCTCCTCCTGCGGCTCAAGGAACGTCGCTTTGGCCACGGCCATGCGCACCAGATCCTTGGCTTTTTCGGTACCCGCTTCTTTGTTTCCCATGTGCACCCACGAACACTGGTCGCGAATGTTGGCCATTTCAAACAGGTATGGGTTCATGCCTGCCTGGGCGCACGAGCTGCAAAAAAGCGGCTGGTGGGTTCGCGGGGAGCATGACGCCACCACCACCCGGTTCAGATCATTTTCCTTAATCCCATTCATGATCTCACCGATACCGGCTTCAGAACAGGTATAAAGGTTCTCTTTGGCGTATACCACACCGGGAAGGGTAGCTGCGTAACGGGTCACTTCCGGGCAATCCAGATGTCCGGCGATGTTTGAACCGCAATCGCAGATAAACACGCCGATCCGTTGGGCTTCCGCATTGGATTGTTTTTCTTCTGTCTTATGGCTCATGCTGGCAGACTCCTTCATGATGCTTTGCGCATTTCAGATCTCATCACCGTCCGCGCCGCTCGGGCCGCCGCCCCGCTGGCCTGGGCCACGGATTCCGGAATATCAATGGGGCTGTGTGCACAACCACAGGCAAAGATACCGGGTCGGGTTGTGTCCATGGGTTGGGACGGGTCGGTTTTAAAAAATCCGAAAGGGCTCAGCTCGACACCGAGAATCTCCGCCAATTCGGGATTGCCGCTGGAGGGAGCGCAGGCCGTGGCCAGAACCACCAGATCAAAGGCCTCGCTCTTCACGATGCTCTCGCGGGTATCCTCGTAGGTCAACACGGGGTCACGGTTGGGCCCTTCGTTGATCTCGGCGATCCGTCCCCTGACATAGGTGATGCCGGACTGATCACCGCCCCGCACCTTATATTCCTCAAAGCCTTTTCCCACGGCACGAATATCCATACCAAAAATGGTTGAGGTGGTTTCCGGTTCATGTTCTCTGGAGATAATCGCTTCTTTGATGGAATGCATACAGCAATAACCGGAACAGAAGGGGTAGAATCGAAAATCCCGGGAACCCACGCACTGAACAAAGGCCAGTTTCTTGGCGGTCTGAAACCCTTCGGCCCGGGCTTCGAGTTTTTCGAGGGGTTCTTCAATGGTCAGATGCTTTTCATATTTCTGTGCCCATTTCCCTCTGTCATTATCGTCTTCATATTCACCTTTCTGAAATTTAACGTAGAAGTCGGCGGACGATTCACCAAACTTTTCTTCCAGTTTCTTCAGCTGCTTCAGTGATTTCCCATGGGCTTTTTTCAGGGTTTCAATCTCCGCTTCCACCGCCAGATCCGATGGGCGATCCAAATGGCCGCCGGTGGGACCGCTGGCACTCAGCAGCCTTTCAAACTCTATGGCCGTCACCACATTGGGGATTTCACGGTACTGATATTCGGGAATACGGGACGGATCAAACACCTCATAACCGGAAGCCACAATAACGGCCCCCACATCCAGTTCAATGGTTCGGTCCTTCTGGTCAAAATTAACGGCATTGGCCTGGCAGACCTTGGCGCAGATGCCGCACTTTTTACCGTTCAACTGCCGACAGTGATCCGGATCAATGGTATGGGTGGACGGGATGCCCTGGGCAAACCAGCTGTAGATGGCCCTGCGGGTTCCCAGACCTTCTTCAAAGGCATCGGGAATCACAGTAGGGCATTTCTCCTTACAGGCGCCGCAGCCCGTGCACTTGTCTTCGTCAACATAACGGGCCTTCCGGTTGACAGAAACCTTGAAGTCCCCTTCCTCCCCTTTGACGTCCAGCACTTCGGAATAAGCCAGAAGTTCGATATTGGGATGTCGACCGACATCCAGCATCTTGGGCGAAAGGATTCAGATGGCGCAGTCGTTGGTGGGGAATGTCTTATCCAATTGCGCCATTTTCCCGCCGATACTGGGCAATCGTTCCACCAGGTGGACCTTGAACCCCATCTCGGCCAGATCCAATGACGACTGGATCCCGGCAATGCCGCCCCCAATTACAAGAATATCCTTACTCACGGTCATTCTCCTATTTATATCTTCGATTATCTCGCAACGTAGGGGCGAATAATTATTCGCCCCTACTAAGCCGCCTGCTTCAACGTGGCGGACCCCAAGGAACGGATCTTATCCGTAAACTCCCTGGCCACCTCGGCAAAGCGGGTGCCTTCAGCCGAGGAAATCCATTCAAGTCTGAGCCTTTCCGGATCGATACCCAGGATTTTGATCAGCTCCTGTGTTAGGTTAAACATTTTTTCCGCTTTTACATTACCATCCAGGTAATGACAGTCGCCGAAGTGTCACCCGGCCACCAGAACGCCATCCGCACCCCGTTGAAACGCTTTGAGAATAAAATTCGGGTTTACCCTGCCCGAACACATCACTCGAATAATTCTCATGTTGGGCGGATATTGAAAACGGCTTACCCCTGCCAGATCAGCAGCAGAATAGGCACACCAGTTACACGCAAATGTTACAATCTTGGGATCAAACGCTTCAGTCATAAGAAACTCCATTTGGATCGCGTATTGTCATCAAGCCGACTCCGCCAAAGTAGGGGATGCGACGACGGCCGGGTCATCAATCCAGGGCCGCCTCCACCATGGTTAACACTTCTTCGTCGTCATAATGGAAGATAGCAGCCGCCCCTGTGGGACATGCCACGGCACAGGCGCCGCACCCCTTGCAAAGGGCCGGTTGCACCCGGGACACCTGGCCACCCCCCTCCAGATCCACCAGACCGATGGCACCGTAAGGGCAGGCATCCCCGCACATACCGCAGCCGATGCAGTAGTGTTCATTCACGTGAGAAACCACCCCTTCCACGGAGAGCTCATCTTTTGACAACACCACGGATGCCCTCGATGCGGCGGCCTTGGCCTGGGCCACACTCTCTTCGATGGGCTTTGGATAGTGGGCCATGCCCGCCATGAAAATCCCTTCCGATGCGAACTCAACGGGTCTCAGCTTGGCATGGGCTTCCATAAAATAACCATCCTCATTCAGGGACAGTTTATACATCTGAGCCAGTGCTTCGTTATCCCGGGGCACAATGGCGGAGGCCAACACCAGCAGGTCGGGGTTCATTTGAATTTCTCGATCCAGGATATGGTCCAGGACCGTCACCACCAGCTGATTCCCCTCTTTTTGAACCCGTGGTTTGTTTTCCCGGCTGTACCGGATAAAGATCACCCCTTTTTCTCTGGCCTTGCGGTAAAGGGCTTCCCGTTGCCCGTAGGTCCGAATGTCCCGATACAGAACAAAGATGTCCATTTCGGGATTAATCTCTTTCAGTTCCAGGGCCGATTTGATGCTGTGGGTGCAACAGACTTTTGAGCAATAGGGCCTTTCAGGTTCCCTAGACCCCACGCACTGGATGAACACGGCGGATTCGGCCTTCTTCACCCGGTCCTCTCCGGCCATGAGGGCTGCGTCAAACTCCAGGTGCGATAACACCCGATCATCATCGCCGTAGAGATATTCGGTGGGCTTATGTTCCTTGGCGCCCACGGCCACCACCACGGCCCCATGCTTCAGGGTCGTATCATTGCCGTTATGGGAAATGGTAGTTTCAAAATTACCCACAAACCCCGAAGCCTCCTTGATGGCGGCCTCTTTGTAGACATCCACCAGCGGATGATTCTCCACCTGCTGAATCATCTCTTCCAGGGCATCGGAAATCTTGTCTCCCCGCCAGGTCTCATTGAGCATCAGGGCATTGCCGCCCAGTTCACCGGTCTGCTCCACCAGGTAGGTGTGGTATCCCTGATCGGCCAGGCCGATGGCCGAGGTCATGCCGGCGATACCGCCCCCGATCACCAGGGCCTTATTGTCAACGCTGATGGTGGGCTGGGGCAGGGGTTGAATCAATTGGGCCCTGGCCACGGCCATTCGCACCAGGTCTTTGGATTTCCGCGTGGCCGCATCCTTCTCCTTGCTGTGAACCCAGGAGCACTGGTTGCGGATATTGGCCATTTCAAAGAGGTATTTGTTCAAACCCGCATCCCGCATGGTTTCCTGGAACAAGGGTTCATGGGTCCGAGGGGTGCAGGCCGCAACCACAACGCGGTTCAGCCCCTCGCGTTCGATGACCTCCTTGATCGAGTCCTGGGTATCCTGAGAACAGGTAAACAGGTTGTCCTCCACATAGGCCACACCGGGCAGGGTTTTAGCGTATTCGGCCACCTCGGGCACACGAACAATGCCGCCGATATTGATGCCGCAATTGCACACAAAGACCCCGATGCGCGGTTCTTCCCGGCTCACGTCCCGCTCCTCGGGGTAGCTCCTCTCTTTTACCTGGGTGCCCCGGGCCGCTGAAAGCTTTCCTTTGGCATCGCAGGCCGCCGCGCTGGCTTCCATGACGGAAATGGGGATATCCTTGGGCTCCTGAAACGCACCGCACACATAGATGCCGCGTCGCGAGGTCTCGACCGGGTTAAAGACACTGGTTTCCACAAAATTGTCGGCATCCAACTCAACTTCCAGTTTATCGGCCAATTCCACCAACGATTTCTGGGTTTCAAGACCCACGGAGAGGACCACCAGATCAAATTGCTCCGATTGCATGGACCCGTTTTCATCCGCATACTCCAGGATGGGGTTGTGGGTCTCGCTCTCTTCCGCGACGGAATGAATTCGGGACCTTATAAACCTGACCCCCTGCTCGTCCCTGGCCCGGTCGTAATAGCGTTCAAAATCCTTTCCATAGGTCCGCATGTCCATGAAAAAGATGGCGGCATCCAAGTCACCGCCCGAATGTTCCTTGGCGATCACCGCTTCCTTGACCGCATACATACAACACACGGAGGAACAGTAGGGATGATCGCAACGGTTCATATCCCTGGACCCCACGCACTGCAACCACGCAATCTTCCGGGGTGCCGTACCGTCGGATGGACGCTGGAGGTGACCCATAGAGGGGCCTGTTGCGCTCAGGATCCGCTCAAACTCCATGCTGGTGATCACGTTGGGATAGGTGGCGTAATGATAGGTGTCGAACTGGCTGGGATCAAAGGGTTTGAAACCGGGCGACAGGATCACTGCACCCACATTGAGCTTCAGTTGCGCCACCTGATCGTCATGGGTTTTCAGGGTTACCGCCTCAGCCTTGCATGCTTTGACGCACTCGTAGCATTCGCAGCATCCGCCGCAGTTGAGGCACCTGGCCGCCTCGGATCGAGCGGTCTCTTCATCCACCATCAGGCTCACTTCTTTAAAGCCGGGAAGTCTCTCCTTCACCGGGAGTGTGGGAACCCGCATTCGGTTCAGGGTCGGCGCATCGTCTGGAATCTCCACCCAGTTGGTGCCTATGGGCGGTTCGTCCTGCCATTCGGTGGGCAATTCTTCACCCTTGAGATACTTTACCATATACCGGGCCGCCCGCTTTCCGGCATCAACCGCTTCAATCACCGTGGCAGGACCCGTAATGACATCACCGCCGGCAAAAACGCCCGGTATACTGGTTTGCAGTGTCTCGCTGTTGACCTTCAGAAGGTTCCATTTGGACACTTCCGCTTTAAGCCTTTCATCCAGAAAATTCAGATCCGGTTCCTGCCCGATGGCGGGAATAATATGGGCTGCTTCAATGAAAAACTCC
>Ga0208900_1001879_pt1 | contig 10400 bp, 7 predicted proteins | sample AntAceMetag02UKK_FD_184763 | JGI IMG/M metagenome (GOLD analysis project Ga0208900, IMG submission 184763) | Saline lake microbial communities from Ace Lake, Antarctica - Antarctic Ace Lake Metagenome 02UKK (SPAdes) (version 2) | ecosystem: Environmental > Aquatic > Non-marine Saline and Alkaline... | reverse complement strand
TTAACAATGGGCTTACCGAACTAAATATTATGGCGATAATATGTTTTGGAAACAAAGTGTTTGTGAGCACATTGTCATCAGGTGTTTTTGTTTCTCCTGACGATGGCAATACATGGAATCCATTGGGAACAAACATTCCATCGGTAAAAGGTTTTGCCGGTTTAAACGGTGTGCTTTATGCTGCATCTTTTGGGGCTGGTGTTTACCAATCGTTTGATGCCGGCCAAACATGGAGCGTGGCAAATCAAGGGTTGGGTGAAGCGGATATTTGGACGATTGGCACCAGTGATTCTGAAATATTTGTAGGTGTTACCAGTGGACGTATTTACAAAAGAAGCAGTACCGGTGGGAGCTGGTCCATTAGCAGTTCAGTCGGATTTAATGCTTGCGTAGGATCTATTTGTAGTAGCGGCCCAAATTTACTGGCAGGGACACATGGTTCAGGTTTTTTTGCATCCCTTGACGCGGGTGAAAGTTGGACTAAAATAACATCGATCTGGACCGTCGAAACGAGGGCAATAATTTCGTCGGGCCAATACGTTTTTGCAGGAACTGATATGTTGGGTGTTTTTAAGTCGTCAAATAATGGGGCATCTTTTTCAATGTCAAATACAGGACTCTCCAGTGCATGGATTCAAGCATTTACTATCTGTAACGGTAAACTGTTTGCCGGAAGTGGCGAAGAAGGCGTTTTTGTTTCTACTGATGCCGGGACAAGCTGGAATCCTGTTAACGCAGGATTGGGTAGTTTAAATATTACATCTTTAGTTAGTGATGATATTAATATTTATGCGGGAACTACCGATACAGGCATTTACATTTCGAATGATTTAGGTGTAAATTGGGTGGCAGTAAATTCCGGGTTAACCACAAATGAGCTTACCTGCCTTCAATCGTCCGATAACTATTTATTTGCAGGAACAAAAAATAATGGCTTATTCAAATCAAGTAATCAAGGTGTAAGTTGGCAGCAAGTTTCAAACGGATTACCAGACCAGGCAAATATTAGGTGTATTTATAATTACGACACACTTTTATTTATAGGCACCGGAGGTGGTGAAATTTTTACAAGTATAAATTACGGAAATTCATGGACAGAAATTACCAATGATCTTTCCGGCTCTCCGATACTTTCGCTATGTGTTTACGATGATTTTTTATACGCAGGGATAAATGCCGGGGGAGTATGGAAAATGCCCTTGTCGATGATAACAAAAATTAATGGAGCAGAAAGTGATATTAAATTGCATATTTACCCAAATCCTTCAAACGACATTATTTCCGTTGCAACAACTGGGGCCCATACCAATGGTTTTATTTCCCTTTACAACATAAGCGGTCAGGTGTTGATAAAACAGCGGGTTCAGGGCAATAAGACTAAAGTTGACATCAGTACACTAAACGCCGGCATTTACTTTGTAAAATATGGAAGTAAAAACCAAGTTTTAAAAACCAGTTTTATTAAAGAATAAATTCTATGAAAACAAAAACTATACTTTCAGTTTTGGCACTTTCAATAGCAATAAGTGCCTTTAGCCAAAAACCCACATTGGTTCTGACCTTTACTGCAGAAAATAACGTGCAATACGTTCCATTAGACAGTATCCTAATTGAAAACATCACACAGGGGTGTGATACGATGCTTTATTCTCCTGATACTATTTTGGTGTTGGATTATGTTTCGGGCATTGATAAAATTGAGCCTGCTAAAGAGAACACATTCTCACTTTCCCAGAATTATCCAAACCCTTTTAATGAAAAAACAGAGTTTTGTTTGGATCTACATGAAAAAGAAAATATTACAATCATTGTTCGGGATATTACCGGAAAAGAAGTCGCCGCCTTCAATAAAACCTTAAACCCCAATAATCACACATTTGCATTCTATTCGGGTAACGAAAATTATTATTTACTTACCGTGATTGGGGGGCAAACAAGCCAATCCATAAAAATGGCTGCTGCCGGAAATAACAGCGTAACGACAGAAAAATGCAAGCTTTGTTATACAGGTAGCTCTTTGAAACCAACTTGGTTTAAGCATAAAAATGCGCTAAACAATTTTTATTTTTACCTTGGTGATGAAATGCGTTTTACCGGATACGCAAACACGCTGGATGGTACCCCCGGAAGTGCTGTAATATCTGACTTGCCACAAACAAACTCAAGCTATACCTTTGCAATAAAAAAAGGACTTAGATGCCCCGAAAGCTCAACTGTAACAGATGTTGACGGAAATATTTATAATACCGTGCTTATAGGGGCGCAGTGCTGGATGCAGGAAAACCTAAAAACAACCACCTACAATAGCGGCATTCTTATTCCAAATATTACCGACAACAGTACTTGGCAAAACTCTGCAACAGGCGTTTATGCATGGTATGGAAACCATAATTCGTGGAAAGAACTATATGGCGCATTGTACAACTGGCACGCCGTAGAGGACTCCAACGGACTTTGCCCTGTTGGCTGGCATGTGCCTGCCAACGAAGAATGGACTACCTTAACCAACTATATTGGTGGTACAAGCACACCATTTGGAAATATGTTGAAATCGTGCAGGCAGGAAGAGTCACCCATGGGCGGCCAGTGCAACACAATGATTCAGCCCAGATGGGATTTAGATTTAGATCATTATGGCACAGACGATTTCGGTTTTTCAGCTCTCCCGGCTGGTACGCGATATATCGACGGTACATTTATGGGTATGAACCAACATGCTGTTTGGTGGACTGGCACCACCTACTACACAGGAAAAGCCTGGAATCGCCACCTTACCTCATTCTATGGAAGAATAGATATCTATACCATAGGTAAACGCAATGGTTTTTCCATTCGGTGCATCCGGGATTAGATCAAAATATGACACAAAAAGAAATAGGTAAAAGAATAGCTGAAATTAGCAAAAGTAAAGGGTATTCTCAGGATGACCTGGCAAAAATGCTAAAAATCAATCGTCCGGCTATAACCCAAATTGAATTGGGTAAAAGAAATTTTACTCTACATCTTATTAGAAAAATGCGCTGGTAAACCAAATGTTGGCGAAACCCTGTTGTATAAATTGCTGCCATTAATTTGACCCATGTCCGTTAATTTTACCAAGCATTAAAGCACAAATCCATTCCCCCAATTCCCTTACCTTTGCCGGCTTTTAAAAAATACAATTAATGGATTTTCAACTACACACCACCGATACAAAAAGTTCGGCCAGGGCCGGAACAATTACCACCGATCACGGCGAAATTCAAACCCCGATTTTTATGCCCGTGGGTACTGCAGGAACAGTTAAGGCTGTTCATTTTAAAGATATTCGCGATGATGTAAAAGCACAGATCATTTTGGGGAATACTTACCATCTGTATTTAAGACCTGGATTAAAAGTGGTAGAAGAAGCTGGTGGCCTGCACAAGTTTAATGGCTGGGACAAACCCATCCTTACCGACAGCGGCGGATACCAGGTTTTTTCCCTTTCGGCACAGCGCAAGCTCACCGAGGAAGGCGCTCATTTTCGCTCCCACATCGACGGCTCCAAACACCTCTTCACCCCCGAAAGTGTGATGGACATCCAGCGTACTATCGGTGCAGATATTATGATGGCCTTCGATGAATGTACGCCCTGGCCCTGCGAATACGACTATGCCAAAAACTCGCTCGATCTCACCCACCGCTGGTTAGACAGGTGCATTGCCCATTTTAAAAATACAGAACCCAAATACGGCTATAGCCAAACTTTGTTCCCCATTGTGCAGGGCAGTACTTTTACGGATTTACGCATAAAATCTGCTGAATACATTGCTTCACGCGGGGCAGAAGGAAATGCCATCGGCGGACTCTCGGTCGGTGAACCCGCCGAAATGATGTATGAAATGACCGATTTGGTTTGTGGAATTTTACCCAAAGATAAGCCCCGCTACCTGATGGGCGTGGGCACCCCGGTAAATATCCTCGAAAACATTGCCCTGGGCATTGATATGTTCGACTGCGTGATGCCCACCCGCAATGGCCGCAATGGCATGGTGTTTACCAGCGAGGGCATTATGAATATGAAAAACGAAAAATGGAAGGATGATTTCTCGCCGTTGGATGAAAACGGGACTTCATTTGTAGATCGTGAGTATTCAAAAGCTTTTGTGCGTCATCTTTTTATGGCCAACGAATATCTGGCCGGCATGATCGCCAGTTTGCATAACCTGGCCTTTTACCTGTGGCTGGTAAAAACCGCCCGCAAAAAAATTATTGAAGGCTCTTTTGCCGAGTGGAAAGCAGTAATGGTTGGGAAACTGGACAGGAGATTGTAAAAGTAAAAACCAGATACCCCTTGAGCTATTTGGCACGCTTAAGGGAAATTAATCCTGCGCCATGATATAAAATATCTTTTTAAGGGCATTGGAATATTTTTTCCACTTTTTGCTTTTCCCAACAAAACCTGATCGCCCACCCTCAAAGATTATGGTAAATTGAGCTTGCTGCTCCGGATTTTTAATTATCGACTCAATTTCAAAAAACGAAAACTGCCCCGAGAAACGGTGTTCCCGTTTTTTTCTGACAAAATCGATGTAAAGTTTTTGTACGGGAGAAGAAAGGCTTTTATCTGGTGAACTAATGGCAAATTGGTGTTAGAGGATGCGTTTTTGAAATCATCGTTGGGGAAAACATAAAAAATATTGCCCCCCTCCTGTGTACGCTGTGTGTAGTATTTATCAAGATTTTGTGCAAATACCTACGGAAATTGCAGCAGCTCAACAAGGATGATGAACTTTTTTATTTTAAAAACTCTCCTTCTTTAAATTATTATTTTTTAAAACATATTTAAATATGTTGCTGCAAATATCAGATTTTTATGCTGCGTAACAAGAATACTTTTGCTAAAATATTTTAAAAAGCTTCTTGAAGCTTACATGTTATATATTTGCATCTTAAAGTTTAAAACTTATGAAAGACAAAAACGAAAATCTTAGTCCGGAGGAAAAAATTGAACAGGAAAATTTTGTTCTCAAATCAAAAATTATTACCCAGGGAGGGATATTCAGCGAGAATTCTGATTTAGATCCCGAAATTGAAAACATGTTTTTGAAAAGGGTAATGGCATTCGAAGAAGCAGCGTATAAGCCGGTATTCGAAATAATTGGGGTTGATCCTGCGGATTTTCCACCCGCCGACACCTTAAGCAAAGATGAGATAAAAGCAGCTTTTAATAAATTAATAAGGATATTTGATGAGCATGGAATATCCTGGGGTGTAAATGAAAATGTTCCTGTTGAGCTTTCGTACCGGTTTTTAACCGAGGACTACCTGCTCTCCGAATCCCAGGACTTACCACCCGATTTTGGCTGTACCATTGATGGGTGCAGCGGGGATTGCCCAAGCTGTTTCCAGGCCGACTATTGCGAAAACAAAGATGACACTTGGCCCCCCGATGAACTTGAGGCCGAACGTAAAAGGAGGCTGGAAGAAGGTTTGTTATAAATATTTCGTTTGCAGGATTGCTTTGGCAGGGAGCTTGTATTTTGAGAAAACGATATGTACATAAGCCCAAAAAAAAATGCGACATCTAATTCCTACACCAACTCTGACAGGGTTTTAAACCCTGTCAAAGTTTAGGAAGCCGTTCCACGATGCTTTTTTTTAGAGGGCGAAAACCATGCACCACTTGAGGTATTTGTTACGCCAAGGGGAAATCAATCCTGTGCCATGATGTAAAATATCTTTTGCAGGGCATCGGAATATTTCCCCCCTTTTTTCTTTTTTTCCTTAGTGCTACTTAGTGGACTTTGTGCCTTGTGCCATAGGCATCACTATGTGAGTGGTTATTCTTCTGGTATCCCTTGCCACAAAGACACCAAGTCACGAAGTTTCACAAAGATGTATTTTTCACGATACTTGAATTACGTTTGGTTAATTTTTGGATCTTCTCCTGCTCATCTCCTTTGATATCAAACTTAACTCACGCCCGGTTTGCCCTTTTACCGAAGTATTTTCCTCGGCACGCCTCACCAAATAAGGGATTACGTGTTTTACCGGACCATAAGGTAAATATTTTGCCACGTTGTAGCCCGCATCAGCCAGGTTAAAACTTATGTGATCGCTCATGCCAAAAAGCTGTGAGAACCAAACCCGGGGATCGTTTTTTTGCAAACCTTTTTGCTCCATCAACTCAGCAAGGTAGCCTGCGCTGTATTCGTTGTGCGTTCCGTTGAATATGGTAATCCGGTCGATGTGCTCAACACAGAATTTGAGGGCTGCGTTATAGTCACGATCGGTACTGTCTTTGTCGGGCTGTATGGGCGATGGATACCCCAATTCATGGGCACGTTCACGCTCTTTTTCCATGTAAGCCCCGCGGACAAATTTTGCCCCCAGGAAATAATTACCATCAACAGCTTTTTGGTAGGATTCTTCCAGAAACCCAAGGCGGTCGTGGCGGTACATTTGGAAAGTATTAAAAATTATCGCCTTCTCTTTATTGAATTTGGCCATCATTTTATTTACCACTTCATCAATAAAATTCTGGAACCACGAATCCTCGGCATCAATCAGGATGGGGATGTTGCTTTCGTAAGCTGCATTACAAAGGGTTTCTATTCTTGTTTTGAAACGTTCGGCTTCAAGTTTCTCACGATCGGTGAGTTTTTTGTCCGCGCTCACATTTTCGAGAATATCGGGAGTAGTAAATGCCGTGGGCTTAAATACTGCGAAGGGAATATTTGAATTCTTACCTGCATTATTAATCGATCTTAAAGTTTCGGCCAAAGCCGCTTTAATATCATCTTCTGATTCTTTTCCTTCAACCGAATAATCCAGGATGGCTTTCACATTATATTCCTGGAGGTTACGCACGGTAGGCCCACATTCTTCGATAGTTTCACCACCCACGAACTGCTTGTAAATAGTTGGTTTTACCACCCAGTTAACCGGGATGTGCATTTTTATTGCCGACTGGGTAAGCGAACCGCCCAGTTTCACAAGGCTGTTATGCGACAAAGTTTTAAATAAGAAATAGGAGCGTTTCAGATCATTATCGCTTTTGCTGCGAAATGCAATCTCGGTATTTTCGAATGAAATCATATTTATAAATTTTTACAAAATTATAGAATTATCGAAAATGGATAGATCTTTTTTGGCTTGTTAAGAAAAGTATTTTGCAATGATTGGAATAGCAAAAAGTTTTTCATACGCAATTTAGGAATTTGACAAGTGTTAACAAGAGTATCTTAACATATCTATTTTATATAAATGAGTTTTTACTTTCCACTCATCTCTTTTGCCAAGCAAGCCAACTGCCAAATAGTAAAGTAACCAAACCGTAAGAATTGATGAGAATAACAACTAACCAGGAAAAGAAAGACGCGTAGCCCGGTAAAGTGCTGTCGTGCAGGTAAGCGTTAATGTGGAGAAACCAGCCTGAATAGCCCAGGGAAAGGGTTAAGACTGGGATTATAAATTTATAAACTTTTGTTGCGCCTTTTAATCCGGCGAAAATTACAATGCCGCAGATGGCCATAAAAATTCCTCCCGAAATAGCATCGGTTGACGACAATGCAGCATGCCCGGCATTGATTTGCCAGTAGCTTGCTGCATTGAAACCAAGACCGAGAACAACCCAAACGAGTTGAAGTTTTTGAATGGTTTTTAAGGTCATATTATATTCTCTTTGTCACACATTTTAGTGCGCATCAATTTTCGCTAACAACTTGGTTGGCATAAGGTTCGGAGGGCTCCATTTGCACGGTAGCATCGCCAATGCGATCTGGATTTCCCTTGAGATCGACTTTACGTATTCCCGAGCCTTCTGAAAAATCCAAATCAGTAAGCTTAATCCAAATAAGGTTTGGGCTCGTAGCGGATTCAAAATAATAGACCAAATTGGTCAAGTCGCTAACCGTGCGCCAGCGTGTGGCCGAAATATTGGGACGAGCGGGGTCCGGAACTCCAAAGGGCTGAGAAGTATTGCGCATAACACTTAATATGCCGGCGATAGCCTCACGATTATTTTCCGGCTTGGGCAAATTATTTAAATAATAGGCCGCACGAACAAAACGATCTGCCGCCTCGGTTGTGCCAGGAAGCGGACTATCTCCACCAAATCCAGTGTATTGTTTTAGGTTTTCCAGTTGCTCTGCGTAAGTGGGCGAGTTGGTCATAACGGTATATTCGTTGCCTTCATAAATGTGCGCTTTGCCGTCAAGGTATTCAATAATCACCGAATTACCCGATGCGTCTGCAAGAGCGAGGTGTACTCCGATTTTCTTTCCGTCAAATTCACCTCCAACTATTTGAAAGGGAGACTCATTGGTATATTCGACGAGATCTTCCACGTTGGCGAAATTGTCGAGATAAAACTGAAGCCACTGCCCTACGCTAAGGCTCGGCTGACTGGGGTCAAATGTTCCATAATCAGATTCGGCCAGCCAGAGCATTGAGCCGGTGAGTCCTTTTTCGTTGATGCCGTCTGCACCCTCGGCCATCACAGTGCCATATTTCGCTTTCCACTTGAGCGTATTCTTTCCGGTGAGTCCATCGCGCTCAATGCCGCGAGGCAGCGCATACAAATCGACTGCGGCCTCCGGGCTGAACCAGTCCATATTTCTGCCAACTACAACAGCCTGCCCGTTGTTGCTCCACAAAACACGGGTACAAGGGAATGCAGGAGAAGAGACAGTTACTAATAGTACGAAAATAAGAATGGTAGCAAGTAGCTTTCTGTGGCCATCCTGTTGGTGTGCAATTGTTGAATTTTTCATTTAATTTTTGTTGTTAATAATTAATATTTAATCAAGAATATTTTTATAAATCTTACCATCTTTCATAATCACCACAAGGTTTTTCTCTGGCTCGTTGAACAACTCCAGGTTCTCAAGTGGATTGCCGTTTATTAGAAGAAGGTCGGCAAAAGCACCTTCCTCTATTACTCCCAGTTTGCCGGGATATGGATTACGCGGACCGCTCCACGACAGCAATTCGGCGTTGTTGGCGGTGGCCTGTGTCAGGATTTCAGCGGGAGTAAACCATTTCAGCCTATTGGTTAATTCATAAACTTGTTGTTTTTTTATTTCCATATCCGCGACCAGGTCAGAGCCAAGCGCGATTTTGATATCGTATTTTTTCGCCAGGGCAAAGAGATTATCCAGCCCGTCCTTTGCCGCTTGTTGTTTGGCTTTCTGTTCCTGACTCCAAGCTGCAGGAGCAGGGGCGATAAATATTCCGGTTTGTGTACTCAGGAAGGCACCTTTCTCGGCCATCATCTTTACGGTTTCTTCTGAGATAAGCGCGGCATGTTCAATCGACATTGCTCCTGCTTCCAATGCGAGCTGTGTTCCTTTGTCGTTATAGGTGTGAACCGCCAGGTAGGTATTCCAGCGCTTTGCCTCATCAGCGGCAGCTTTAATTTCATCAAACGAATATTCGGTAATGTCGAGAGGGTCGTACAGGCCACTAACCGCGCCACTGGTAAACATCTTTAAAAATTGTGCGCCCTGACGAAACTGCATGCGAGCAGCAACAAGCACCTCGGGAACGCCGTCAGCAAAAACGGAGATACCTAAACGCTCTCCATCAGTCCAGGATTCTCCGCCCATTTGGCGTGGCTGTGTGTCAGGATATCTCATATCGGCATGACCCGCAGTCATACCAATAGCTGCACCGGCATACCAAATCCGCGGACCAGGAAATCTGTTTTCGTCTATCGCCTGTTTAATGCCCCGCACCGGACCGCCCACGTCCCGGACGCTTGTATAGCCACGCATCAGCGTTCTCTCGGCTTCAACCAGGGTTAAGGCCGCAATATAATCAGGAGCCGCATAAAACGATTGGCTTGTTGAAAGATTCCAACCCAGATGGACGTGCGCATCTATAAGTCCGGGCACAAGAAACTGCCCATCACCATCAATAACTGTTTCCCCTTTCATTGCCTTTATTGACTGCTTTGAAACTTCGATAATTTTATTCCCTTCTATACGCACTGCGCCGTTGGAAGTAATAAGCTCATGCCCATCAAAAATTTGTACATTGTTTATCAGGGTTGATTGGAGTTCCCCGTCTTGCGCCATTGCTGGGCTTGCTATAAATAGCAAAAAAAGTACTAAAACCTTAATTGAAGTTTTTGACATTTTCTGAATTAAATTTTTTATTTATAATAATAAGAGCCAACAAGTTGTTGGTAAGAAGGTTCAAAATGTTTTCCAAAATCAGTTTTTAATCTGAATATTTGCATGATACTTTATACAAAAACCGGTCTTTCATGTCGGCAATTAAATTCATTCTTTATATTTCGATACTTTGGCATCGGGCATCGAATAACCCGAGGCAATTTCGGCACTGCCATCAACCAGAAACAATGTACTTGTTTTGGAAGATCCTTTGATTTCGCCTTCAACATTTACTGCCGTAAACCGCGAAACACTTTC
>Ga0208900_1001878_pt1 | contig 10410 bp, 9 predicted proteins | sample AntAceMetag02UKK_FD_184763 | JGI IMG/M metagenome (GOLD analysis project Ga0208900, IMG submission 184763) | Saline lake microbial communities from Ace Lake, Antarctica - Antarctic Ace Lake Metagenome 02UKK (SPAdes) (version 2) | ecosystem: Environmental > Aquatic > Non-marine Saline and Alkaline... | reverse complement strand
GCTGTTGTTTGCGAAATATTCATACCGTCGTGGATACCAGTGGCTTTGCCCCCTGGCATGTCCTGGAAGAAATAATGCCGTTCACCCGTTTGTTTCTCTATGATTTAAAAGCCATGGATGATGACATTCACCAACGGTTCACAGGGGTATCCAATGAATTGATTTTGAGTAACCTGGAGGGTTTGACACGCCGGGGGGCCAAAGTGATCATCCGTATTCCCTTGATTCCCGGGGTGAACGATTCTGAAACAGCCATTGTACGGGCCGGAAGTTTTATTGCCGGTCTGTGGGGCAATCCGCCGGTGGAACTCTTGCCCTACCATGATTTTCAAATTTCCAAATATGAAAGGCAAGGAATGGCCTATGGGGGGAAGGATCTTTCCGTGCCGTCACCGGAGGTTGTTAATAGAGCAGTTGGACAGCTTGAGGCCCTGAGGCTGAAGGTAACCGTTTAACCGGAGTTCTGACAGCAGAGTGCCGACACCAGAGCCCCCGGGGAGGGGTAATGGAACAGACCAATTGGGCTGTCTAACAGTTCCGGGTCGCTTCCATTACCCCTCCCCGGGGGCGGCATACAGCCATTTTCTATATTCGTTGTGTCCATCAGGACATGCCCGTTTATATGAAAGTCTCAGCAACATACTAAAATTAAAGGACTTTCCTTTTTCGTTGTGGCTGGTCTTACAGCCATGTAGGGTTATATGAAATTATGGGCATCTTTCATATCCCCTCAAAAGTAGTTGACACTTTTTTGAGGAAATTCCCAGAGAATAAGGAAATGTTTTGAAAAAGTGTCAACCAGAAAACAAAGGATGCCGAAATTTTGACCCAAAAGCTGATGTTTTTATGAGCTTCATTTTGGGCTATGTCATGTCAGGCAATTAATTTTTCTACTTTAACGGCACCCACCTTGAACTCAGGAATCTTGGCAATGGGATCAAATGCCGTTGAGCTGGTCAACATATTGGTGGGGTTTTCGCCAAAATGGATGGGCAGAAAAATAGTATTGACCGGTACGGAATCAGTGATCCGGGCCGGGGCTTCGATTTCTCCCCGTCGTGAGGTCAACAGAACCATATCATCGGGGTTGATGTTCAGCCGCTGGGCATCCTCGGGATTGATCTCCACATAACCTGTTTTCTGCTCGGTATCAAGGCTTGTGGATACCCGTGTCATGGTACCGGTGTGAAAATGGGCAAACATCCGTCCCGTGGTCATGAGCATGGGATACTCCTCACAGGCCAATTCTGCCGGATCTTTATACTCAATGGCATGAAACTTTCCCTTGCCCCGGGTAAAAATATCTTTGTGAAGATAGGGGGTACCGGGGTGGTCTGGGGTGGGGCAGGGCCATTGGAGCCCATCAATGCCCATGCGCTCGTAGGACATCCCCTCGTAACTCTTGGTCAGTGACGCCATTTCATTAAAAATTTCACTGGGAGACTCATAGGACATTTCATAGCCAAGGGCCGTTGAAAATCGGGAAATAATTTCCCAGTCGGGTAGTGCATTGCCAACGGGCTCCACGGCCTTTCTTGTGAGCATACACCGTCGTTCTGTGTTGGTGAAGGTGCCAGTCTGATCAATGTACCAATGCCGGGTTCGCTTGATACCTTGATCCTGCCCTGATGATTTCTGATGATTCCATAGCTGACGGCAAGCCCCAGGCCTGTTCCCTCTGCCCGCGTGGTATAGAATGGTTCAAATATTTTTTTCTGATTGTCCTTGTGAATACCGCATCCGTTGTCTTCGATCTCCACGGACACCGTCTGGTCTTCTTCATCTGCCATGGTTCGAATGTTAATAATTCCCTTTTCTCCAATGGCATGGACGGCATTGAAAAGCAGGTTAATCAGCACCTGTTCCATCTGGTCGTCGTCCAGGAAGAAACTTTTGGTGTCATAATCAAAATCCCGCACCACTTTGATTCGTCGGATGAACAATTCGTTGTCCATGAGTGCCAGAGCTTTTTCTATAACCTTGTTGATGTTTGCCAGAATTTTCTGGGGTTTCTTCTCCCGGGAAAAATCCAGCAGCCCCTGGATTATCTTTTTACAGCGCTGGGTCTCCTGCATGATGATTTCAAGCCCTTCTTTACAGGGACCGGGGGAGGCTTTTTTGGACAGGTTGGAGCTGTAAAGAAGAATGCCCGTCAAAGGGTTGTTGATCTCATGGGCGATGCCTGCGGCCATTCTTCCCAGAGAGGACATGCGGTCAACCTTGGTGGCCAGCTGATTATACTGGAGAATATGGGATTTTATTTCGGTGACATGATTGATGGCGCAGAAGCTTTGTTCGGATATGGCCAGGATAAAGTCCAGTACCTCATCGGAAAGCACCGGCTTGCGGGAAAAATAGAGTCTGATAAAACCAAATATCTGTCCCTGGATTACCAGGGGCACATCCACCATCATTCTTGCCCCGGCATCCCATGCCTTATGGGGGTATTTTACCCGGGGAGATTTAAAAATATCACGGATGATGTGGATACCATTATCGATTTCAGGCCAATGGGATAATTTTTTACCGGCAAGGGGTTTCAGGGCCAGATAGGATCCCGGGATTTTATATGAAGCCCGTGGTATAAATTGTTTTGAATCCCTACCCACCACGCACAATACGCCTCCCATGGCGTCAACACCCTGGACAAGTCGGGATACCACCAGCTCGAGCACCTCATCCAGGTCCGCCTTGGAGTGAACAACCTGGCTCACCTCTCTGAACAGCTGGTAAAATCGTTTATATTGTTTTAAATCTGTCATACACCGTCCCCATATGTTGGTACCCATTGACACCATACGTTCCAGCGCAGGTTTGTCGGGATTTTTATATAAAAAATTACCAGACTTCCTGTTCAAGGCGTTTGAAAACGTACAGCAATTGTTTCTGGTTTAATTCACCCACATTATTGTTAATCCATCTTAGGTCACCCGAGGCAATGGCATCCACCGCCAGATCATTGGTGGCGTAACCTGTCATGGCAATGATCCCGGTTGACGGGTTTGTTGCCCGGACTTTTTTGATGACCTGCATGCCGTCAATGTCCGGAAGGCGTAAATCTGCCATGAGAAGATCGTATTGGTACTGCCCCATGGCATCCAGGGCGCCGTAACCTGTGTCCCGGAGATCCACATCGTATCCATCTTCATCCAGAACCATCTTTAACCCCCGGGCAACATTCAGGTCATCTTCCATAATGAGGATATGGGCGGATGGCGTTGTTTTTATCGAAGGGTTCTCTTTTAATGCGACCATGATAAATCTCCTTATATATAATCCATTGGGTCTATGTCTTCGGGATGTCTTTTCTTCGGAGATTGCACATTGCATGGGCTATGCCATGTTGTAAGGCAGGATGTCAGATAAACGCGGTTTTTGAGAATTTTTATTTAAGACAAGGGGGGCTCTAATGTTTTTGCAACTTTGTTTTGAGTTGAATAGGTATTTATTATAAGCATTTAAGTCAATGGTCTCTGTGACCTCTATTATTAAATTCATCGAACCCACAATACCAGGTCTCAATGTGGCGATTGTCTTGTCTTCTGGTAAGGGGTGTATGTAATCCATGATCGAGTAAAGAAATCCCCCCTAAAATTTTCAGGATATCAATGCCGCTGATGTTGGGAAACTGGATGTCCAGAAGCACAAGGTCAAAGGGGGTGGTTTCCAGTTTTTTCAGGCCTTCTCTGCCCGATAGACAGGTTTGCACCTGGTATCCCTGTTCGGCAAGAATCATTTTACACCCGCTGACAATGGTGGGTTCATCATCCACAACTAAAATTTTTGAGTCAGTCATTTACTTTATTCACCAGCCATGGGAAATTATCAGGTTACACCACCAGCTTATTCCTTATGTACACGTAAAAATGTTATTTTTTACGAGACCTGTATGTCAAAAAAAACAGGGGACAACAACTCCCCCATTGAATAAAAAAGGGGAATTGATGACAGGCTTCAGCCTCCTTAAAAAATAATAAGGGGGACGACGTCTATCATCAAGTCCGAAAGGGGGGTAATGTATCAGTAAGTGTAGCATTACGTCAACCTGGGATTTTTTTATAACTGCCCGTGGCATTTTTATATGAAAGAGTAGACAGATCTAATATTCTTTCATGCTTCGTTGTGGGTAGGCCGGGGCCAGAATACGGTCTGCCCGTGGCAGTTATTAGAAAATAAAACTTCCGGGCAACTTCAGCAGAGCCCCCCCCGATGGGTAATAGGAACTGGCCAATTGGGCCGTCTACGGTTCCGGGCCGGGCCCATTGCCCGTCGGGGGGGGCGGCATAATGCCATTTTCAATATTCGTTGTGTCCAGCAGGACATGCCCGTTATAAAAAAAATGGAGGCAATATAATGAATAAAAGAATAGCAAAATTAAGAAAAGAGAGCTTTGAGGCCGTACCCACTATTTCCATGGAGCGGGCCGTTCTGGAAACCCGTTTTTATAAGGAAAACCAGGGGCGATATTCAACTCCCGTGCTCCGGGCCATGAATTTTAAATATCTGTGTGAGAACAAAACCATCACCATTGGAAGGGGTGAATTGATTGTGGGGGAACGTGGGCCGAGTCCCAAGGTGGTTTCCACCTTTCCGGAACTAAACTGCCACTCTGTGGAAGATCTTGAGATATTAAACTCCCGACCTATGACTCCCTTCAGGGTGCCACCGGCGGAGTTGGCCGCCTGCAGGGATGAGGTGATTCCCTACTGGCAGGGCCGCTCCATGCGGGACAGGGTGTTTGAACATGTGCCCGATGCCTGGAAGCATGCCTATGGAGCGGGGCTCTTTACAGAATTCATGGAACAGCGGGCCCCGGGGCACACCACCCTGGATGGTATTATATATAAAAAGGGGATGCTGGATTTTAAAAATCAGATCCAGGCCCATGTGGACCGTCTGGATTATCTCAATGACCCCGAAGCCTTGGATAAATCCCAGGCCCTCAAGGCCATGGAAATCTCCTGTGATGCCGTGATTCTTTTTGCCCAGCGTCATGCAGATCTTGCCCGGGAAATGGCAGCAGAGGAAACCGATGAACAGAGAAAAAAAGAACTTGAATCCATTGCTGATGTCTGTTTAAAGGTCCCGGCCCATGCGCCCGAAACCCTGTGGGAGGCCATCCAGATGTACTGGTTTGTGCATCTTGGCACCATCACCGAGTTGAACGGCTGGGATGCCATGAGCCCTGGCCATCTGGACCAGCACCTGTTCCCCTTTTATGAAAAAGATCTGGCGGTGGGAACCCTGGACCGGGAAGGGGCTAAGGAACTCATCAGCTGTCTGTGGGTTAAGGTGAACAACCATCCGGCACCACCCAAGGTGGGGGTTACTGCCTTGGAGAGCGGCACCTACAATGATTTTACCAACATTAATCTGGGAGGCCTTAAGCGGGATGGATCTGATGGCTCCAATGCCGTGTCCTATATTATTTTGGAGGTAATTGATGAATTAAAGTTGCTCCAACCCCAGAGCAATGTGCAGATCAGTGAGAAAACCCCCCGGGGATTTCTTAAAGCGGCCTGCCGGGTGATCCGCAAAGGGTATGGGTATCCCTCGGTGTTCAATGCCGATGCCGTGGTCATGGAGCAGGTGCGGGTGGGAAAAACCCTGGAGGATGCCAGGGAAGGGGGGTGTTCCGGGTGCATCGAAACCGGGGCCTTTGGAAAAGAGGCTTATATTTTAACGGGTTATCTCAATGTGCCCAAGTTGCTGGAACTTGCTCTGAACAATGGATTTGATCCGGTGGGGGGAAAGCAGATCGGCCCGGAAACCGGAGATGTCAGTGCGTTTAAGGCCTTTGATCAGCTCTATGATGCCTTTTTGAAACAGCTTGAGTATGTGGTGGATCTAAAAATTAGGGTGAACAACTACATTGAACAGATGTTTGCCTCCCATGCGCCCGCCCCCTTTTTGTCGGTGGTGATCCGGGACTGCATTGAAAATGGCAGGGATTATTATAATGGTGGTCCCCGCTATAACACCAATTATATCCAGTGCTGCGGCATCGGCACTATCACCGACAGCCTTTCCGCCATTAAAACCCATGTGTTTGAGAATCATACCGTGTCCATGGACGAACTGCTCACGGCCCTTTCCTGCAATTTTCAAGGGCATGAACCCCTGCGCCTTCGATTGTGGAACAAGACGGCCTTTTTTGGTAATGACGATGATGCCGCCGATGATATCATGAAACAGGTATATGCCTCTTTGTTTGCCACCATTGACGGCAAGCCCAATACCAAGGGCGGTGTGTACCACTTGAACATGCTCTCCACCACCTGCCATGTCTATTTTGGCAAAAAACTGGGGGCCACCCCCAATGGTCGCCGGGCAGGGATGCCGGAGTCCGATGGCACTTCCCCCTCCCACGGGGCCGACCGCAACGGTCCCACCGCAGTGATCAAATCCCTTGGAAAGATGGATCAGTTGAAATCCGGGGGCACCTTGTTAAATCAGCGGTTTCTGCCCGATGTATTGAAAACCGAGGAGGACCTGGATAAATTGGCGGCCCTGATTCGCACCTATTTTAAATTCAACGGGCATCACATCCAGTTCAATGTGGTGGACACCGATACCTTAAAAAAGGCCCAGGCATGTCCTGATGAATATCGTAATCTCCTGGTGCGAGTGGCCGGGTACAGCGATTATTTTGTGGATCTGGATGAGGATCACCAGAAGGAGATCATGAACCGCCGGGAGCATTGTTTTTTTTAGCAATAAAGTTAAAATCATATAACAGCCCCTGAGCTGAAGACTCAGGGGCTGTTTGTCGAATTCTGGATGAGGATCACCAGAAGGAGATCATGAACCGCCGGGAGCATTGTTTTTTTTAGCAATAAAGTTAAAATCATATAACAGCCCCTGAGCTGAAGACTCAGGGGCTGTTTGTCGAATTTTTATCATAAAAAGGCCTACTTGGCACTGTCCTGAAATGCCTGCATCAATGATGCAGTTCAGAGCTGCTAAACTGCTGCTCGGTTTTTAGGAATCTGTCAGCTCTTCAAAATGCAAATAACTTTTGTAAGCAATTGATAATTTTGTTTTGTGCGCTTTTAGAAATCACTCCGATTTTTTGAATCAACCTTGATTTATCCACAGCCCTCAATTGATCAAGTAAAATTAATCCTTGTTTTCCTTGGAAATTGCATTGAACCCGGGTTGGAAATCCGAATCCTTTTGAGGTCATTGGGGCAACAATAGCTGTTTTTAAAGAAGACATTTCATCAGGGGAAATAACAACACAAGGTCTTGTCTTTTTAATCTCAGATCCTTGAGTTGGGTCTAACTGAACTAACCAAATATCAAACCGTTGTACTTTCTGTTCTACCATTCCCATTCCTCATCACTGGATAAAGGAGCACTAAGCCACTCTTGATCTGTTTCACTTGATTCTTGAGATTGTAAGGCCTTGTCAAATTGCTCTTTCCAACCTTGTCTTGGTTTATTTACCGGTTGAATTAAAAGCCCTTCGTCAACAATTTTAAATTCCAAACTCTTATCTATGAGATGCGCTTGCTCTATTATTGCTTTAGGAATACGAACGCCTTGCGAATTTCCTATTTTAATTAAAGTAGTCATGATTCCCTCCAAATGTGAATGATGTAATTACAATATACCTACATTTAGATGGCGTGTCAATTATATATTTTTTTGGATTCTATGGCTAATCGTGGTGCTGATTGGCACAGTGGCCTCACAAGTAAGCAAAGCTTGGATACTCGCTTAAGGCAAGACGGCAGGACAGTCTTTAAAATAAAGCGTCTTGGATGGCCAGTTTTAATTGCTGTTTCACCGCCTGGGCCTGGGAAGTGTGATTCGCTTTTTTTAGTCTATGTGAACTTTTGGCTTAAATCCACCACAATAGTGGGGTATGCTTGGGGGAAATCGGGGCGTGGGAATCGCCTGTGAAAAGTAATGGGTCTTAAAAAATAGTCAGCTTTGAATAACACAGGTCTGATCCGGGTTATCCATGAACTGGCAAAAGATGTTAAGTCAGATTTGCTGTTTGTTTTAGTTGGTAACGGTTGTTTGAATAATTATTTGATTTATTTTTGTTTTGATTCTCAACTACAAACAATAATTTACTTGTAATTACTTTCTGTTTTATGTATGTACCAGTCACTGTAACACTAACGAGGAGACTTTATGTCCGCTTCAACAAAATTATCAAATTCAGTGAAAGCGCTTTGTTTTTTGGCCCGGTGCATGCCGGAACCCCAGACCAGTGCGGCCATTTCACGCAATACCGGTATCAATGCCTCCAAGGTGAGAATGCTTTTGTCTGCCCTTGCCAAGGATGGCATTTTAAAAACCATCCAGGGGCCTTCGGGGGGATTTTTGTTCCAGAAAGATCCTTGTGACATTGATCTTCAAGAGATATACTGTGCCCTGGAGGATCGGAAGGCATTCCACCTTGATGTGACGGCCGATCCCCTCAATGACAGGGAAGAGACCACCCTGACCAACCATTATTTTTTGGATCTGTTCAGTGATATCCAAGTGGAAATTGAAAATAAGATGAAGAACATAAAGCTTTCTCATATTTTGGAAGAAATAGAGCACAGAAAAAAGGAGAGCCGATCCAGAACCGCAGTGTGATTTGACCCTTTGTCTGTTCTTGTCCTTGATATTTGATGTCCACGTTTTTTTAGACTGATTTTTTGGGATGTATGCCAATAAAAAAATGATCATCAAGAGATATGATAAGGTATGGAAAAGGAGACCGCTGTGGCACCTGATCGGGGAATTCCACAAGGAGAAATGACATGACATTCATGGAAAGATTAGGCTTAAAGGATATTAATCAGGGTGCTTCCACAGGGTTGAATTGGAATAATACCCAGGATCAGGGAACCCTTGACATTGTCTCTCCGGCAGACGGCAAAAAAATTGCTTCGGTGTACCTGTCATCCCAGGCTGATTATGACAATATCATTGATCAGGCGGAAAAAGCCTTTATCCAATGGCGCAAGGTACCGGCTCCCCAGCGGGGGGAAGTGGTAAGACAGATCGGCAATGCCCTGCGGGAATACAAAACAGATATGGGAACCCTGGTCTCCTGTGAGATGGGAAAATCACTTCAGGAAGGCTTTGGTGAGGTCCAGGAGATGATTGACATCTGTGATTTTGCCGTGGGACAGTCCCGGCAGCTTTATGGATTTACCATGCCTTCGGAACGGCCGGACCATCGGCTCTATGATCAGTATCACCCCCTGGGCATTGTGGGGACTATCTCTGCGTTTAATTTTCCCGTGGCCGTGTGGTCCTGGAACGCCATGATGGCGGCTGTGTGTGGTAATACCAATGTTTGGAAACCCTCATCTAAAACCCCTTTAACGGCCATTGCCATTCAAAATATTTTAAAACCGGTGATCCGGGAGAACAAACTTCCCGAAGGTCTTTTTAATGTAATTGTGGGCCGGGGATCAGATGTGGGTGAGGGCATGCTCAACGACAAGAGAGTTCCCCTGATCTCCATCACTGGCTCCACCCGGGTGGGACGTCATGGGGCTGAGTGCATTGCCAAACGATTTGGTAAATCCATCCTGGAACTGGGGGGCAACAATGCCATCATCCTGACCCAGAATGCAAATTTGAAACTGGCAGTGCCTGGCATCGTTTTTTCCGCTGTGGGCACGGCCGGGCAGCGCTGTACAACAACCCGTCGGGTAATTGTGCATGAAGCCATTTATGAGCAGGTCAAAAACCTTCTGGTCAAGGCTTATGGCTCAGTGAAAATTGGTACTCCCATGGACGAAGCCAACCACATGGGCCCCCTTATTGATACCGGTGCTGTGGAGGATTACAAAAAGGCCCTGGAACGCCTGAAAGAGGAGGGGGGTACGGTTCTCACCGGCGGGTCTGTACTGGACGGGGAGGGGTATGAATCGGGATGCTATGTCACCCCGGTGATTGCCGAAGCTGAAAATCATTACGAAATCGTCAAGGAAGAAACCTTTGTCCCCATTCTCTATCTCATTAAATATACTGGGGATGTGGAGACGGCCATTGCCCTGAATAATGATGTGAACCAGGGTCTTTCTTCTGCGATTTTCACGGATAATCTTCAGGAATCAGAAGCCTTTCTTTCGGCTGCTGGCTCTGACTGCGGCATTGCCAATGTCAACATCGGCACCTCCGGGGCGGAAATCGGCGGGGCCTTTGGTGGTGAAAAAGAGACGGGTGGGGGCCGTGAATCCGGTTCCGATGCCTGGAAGGGATATATGCGTCGACAGACCACCACCATTAATTATGGTAAGGGACTGCCCCTGGCCCAGGGGATTAAGTTTGATATTTGATCATCTATTTTTAACTCAACTTTCGGTGTTGATTGATTCGCGGTGGTCAGGCTTGCATTATTGCGCTTTTCACCCTTTGTAATAAGTGAATTTTGAGAAAAAGCATGGAGCC
>Ga0208900_1001877_pt1 | contig 10410 bp, 8 predicted proteins | sample AntAceMetag02UKK_FD_184763 | JGI IMG/M metagenome (GOLD analysis project Ga0208900, IMG submission 184763) | Saline lake microbial communities from Ace Lake, Antarctica - Antarctic Ace Lake Metagenome 02UKK (SPAdes) (version 2) | ecosystem: Environmental > Aquatic > Non-marine Saline and Alkaline... | reverse complement strand
AAAGCCAAATTCGGAATATTTGGCGATGGGAAAGAAATACCACAACTTGCCATGGCCAAAGTGTTTAAAAATGGCGACTGGCGCTCGGGCTACTACCGCGACCAAACTTTTATGATTGCTGCCGGCATCTTTTCGTTGGAAGAATTTTTTGCCCAGCTCTACGGCGATACCGACCAGGATTTTAACCCCGGAACTGCGGGCCGCCTGATGAACAACCACTTTGCCACACGTTACATCAACGAGGACGGATCATGGATGAAACAAACCCAATTAAAAAACTCCTCAGCCGATGTTTCGCCCACCGCGGGGCAAATGCCCCGACTCTTGGGGCTGGCGTACGCCTCGTATTTTTACAGGAAAAATCCCGAACTCAAACAATTCGATCAGTTTTCGATTAAGGGAAATGAAGTTGCTTTTGGAACCATTGGCGATTCAAGCACATCAGAAGGTATATTTTGGGAAAGCATGAATGCAGCAGGTTTGCTGCAGGTTCCGCTGGCCATGTCGGTTTGGGACGATGGCTTTGGTATTTCGGTTTCCCGCGATTTACAAACCATCAAAGGCAGCATTTCGGAAGCCCTGGCAGGTTTTGGGCAAACCAGTAAAAAGGCAGGATTCAAAATTTATAAAGTGAAGGCGTGGGATTATCCTGCCCTTTGTAAAGCTTACGAAGAAGGCGTGAAATTGTGCCGTGAAAAGCATGTCCCCGTTTTGTTTCATATCATCGAAAATACACAGCCACAGGGCCATTCTACCTCGGGGTCGCACGAAAGGTATAAATCTGCCGAAAGGCTAAAGTGGGAAACCGAGTTTGACGGCATCCGCAAAATGCGCGAATGGATCATTAGCGAAGGCATTGCCAGTGATGAAGAATTGAAGCAAATAGAAAAGGATGCCGTGGGCAAAGTGAAGGCTGCCAGGAAAAATGCCTGGAATAATTTCTCGAAACCCCTGATCAAAAAACGGGAAGACTTCCTGAAAATAGTTGACATCAGTACCTGCAACTGCTCCAAGACCACTAAGATAGCTGCCCTAAAAGAAGACCTGGCGAAAATTGCCGAGCCTATTCGAAAGGACACCATGTCGCAGGCTAAACGAACGCTTCGCCTGATTTGTAACTCGTGCAGCAACCCCGAAAATTCGCTCAAGACCAACGTTACAAAGTGGTTCGACCAGGCCATGGAAAATAACCGGGTGCGCTTCAACACCCACCTCTACAACGAAGACCAGTTTTCGGCTTTGAAGGTTGAGGCCGTGCCACCAAAATATGCGGACGATGCCAAATCCATCCCCGGAAGGGAAATATTGAGGGACAATTTTGATTATATATTCGCCAACAATCCACGGGTTGTTGCCTTTGGCGAGGATGTGGGTAAAATTGGCGGCGTAAACCAAACCTACGAAGGCCTGCAGGAAAAATATGGCGAGCTCCGCATCTTCGACACCGGCATTCGTGAAGCAACAATAGTTGGGCAGGGACTTGGCCTGGCCATGCGCGGATTGCGACCCATTGCCGAAGTGCAATATTTCGACTACCTGCTTTACGCCCTCCAGGTGTTGAGCGATGACTTGGCCACCCTGACCTACCGCACGGCAGGCGGACAAAAAGCACCGCTCATCATAAGCACCCGCGGCCACCGCCTCGAAGGTATCTGGCACTCGGGTTCGCCCTTGAGTATGGTCATAAATTCGGTGCGGGGAATACATGTGCTCGTACCAAGAAACCTGACCCAGGCCGCGGGATTTTACAACACCATCCTTGCTTCGGACGACCCCGCCCTCATCATCGAACCCTTGAATGGCTACCGCTTGCGCGAAAAGGTTCCAACAAATATTGGCGAGTTTAAAATTCCGGTTGGCGTTCCCGAAATCATAAAAGAAGGCAGCGACATCACCGTGGTAACTTATGGCTCTTGCGTTAGAATTGCCGAAGATGCCGCCAACCAACTGAAGGACTTCAACATTGACGTAGAACTGATTGATGTGCAGTCGCTGCTTCCTTTCGACATCAATCAAACCATAGTTGAATCCTTAAAGAAAACCAACAAGATCGTTTTCTTTGATGAAGACGTACCCGGCGGTGCCACGGCCTTTATGATGCAGCAGGTGCTCGAAGATCAAAAAGGATATTTCTATTTGGATGCCGAGCCAAAAACCCTTACCGCCCACGCTCACCGCCCTGCTTATAGCACCGATGGCGATTATTTTTCGAACCCCAACGCCGAGGATGTTTTTGATACCGTGTATAACCTGATGCACGACTCAAACCCCTATAAGTACCCGAAGATTTTTTAACTTTGACACATTGTATGAACAAGAAAGGAATTGAAATGAAGGTTGAAGAACCAAAAGTAAAAGAGCCTGGTATTCTATATCAAAGGCCCAAACTTGAAATATTCAATTCTTTCAAAGACGAAAATGAGGCTACAGCAAAAATGAATGCCTCGCTGTCAGCGGAAGAGCACCTCAGAATTGCACATAAAATGATTTGTGCAATGTATAAAGAAGAGCTGGCAGCCGGGAAACAATCACATGATACAATAACCTTTACTGTTATTAATGGACTTCCTGTATAAAGCACATAAAGAATTGTTAATTCTACTGGCACAGCACAAAGTAGATTTCATCTTAATTGGAGGCTATTCGGTAATTTATTATGGATATAACAGGGGAACCGGTGATCTGGATCTTTGGCTTAGGCCCGATAATAAAAATAAAATCAAACTCCTTAAAGCACTACAGGAATTTGGGATACAATCGCTTGACCTTGATAAACTGGGAAAGATAAATTTTACAGGTACGAATATGTTTTTTATAGGTGGAGCACCAGAGAAAATCGATTTCTTAACCCATGTTCAAAACGTAATCTGGGATGAAGCAATTCATAATGTCCGGTATTTACCTTTCGAAAATATTCAGGTGCCGGTAGTGGGTTACCACGATTTAATTTTGATGAAAATCTCATCGGATCGCTTAAAGGATAAGGCCGATATTGAAGAACTTCAAAAAATCAGGAAATTTAAAGAAAAGTAAGAAACCCTTACCGCCCATGCCCACCGCCCGGCTTATATTACAGATGGCGATTATTTTTCGAACCCCAGCGCCGAAGATTTTTTAGAGGGGAGAGGGAAGAAAGGAGAAGGGAGATGTTAGAGGGGAGAAGGGGGTGAGGGGAGAAAGGAACAAGTCATCCGTTGAACAAGTCATCCGATGAATCCCGCCTAAGCTTTTGCATTTTACTTTTGGAAACTGTGCCAACTCCCGGGAGTTATTCATCGGATGACTAAAGCCCCGCTCTAACAAGTCATCCGATGAATTCCGCCTAAGCTTTTGCATTTTACTTTCGGAAACTGTGCCAACTCCCGGGAGTTATTCATCGGATGACTGGAGCCATCCGTTGAACAAGTCATCCGATGAATTTCGCCTAAGCTTTTGCATTTTACTTACGGAAACAGTGCCAACTCTCAGGAGTTATTCATCGGATGACTGGAGCCCCGCTCTAAACAAGTCATCCGATGAATTCTGCCTAAGCTTTTGCGTTAACTTTTAAAATCAGTAACAGCTTCCGGGGGTTATTCATCGGATGACTGCACTCCACTCTGGGAAAAGTCATCCGATGAATACTGCCTAAGCATTTGCATTAACTTTTAGAATTAGGGTCAACTTCCAGGGGTTATTCATCGGATGACCGGGGCCATCCCTTGAACAAGTCATCCGATGAATTCTGCCTAAGCATTTGCGTTAACTTTTAGAATTAGTGACAACTTCCGGGGGTTATTCATCGGATGACTGCGCCACTCTTGAACAAGTCATCCGATGAATACTGCCTAAGCATTTGCGTTAACTTTTAGAATTAGTGACAACTTCCAGGGGCTATTCATCGGATGACTGGGGCCCTTCGTTGAACAAGTCATCCGATGAATACTGCCTAAGCTTTTGCGTTAACTTTTGGAATTAGTGACAGCTTTCTGGGGTTATTCATCGGATGACTGGGGCCCTTCGTTGAACAAGTCATCCGATGAATTCTGCCTAAGCATTTGCGTTAACTTTCGGAAACAGTGCCAGCTTTCTGGGGTTATTCATCGGATGACTGGGGCCATCCGTTGAGCAAGTCATCCGATGAATTCTGCCTAAGCTTTTGCGTTAACTTTTAAAATCAGTAACAGCTTCCGGGGGTTATTCATCGGATGACTGCACTCCACTCTGGGAAAAGTCATCCGATGAATACTGCCTAAGCATTTGCATTAACTTTTAGAATTAGGGTCAACTTCCAGGGGTTATTCATCGGATGACCGGGGCCATCCCTTGAACAAGCCATCCGATGAATTCTGCCTAAGCTTTTGCGTTAACTTTCGGAAACTGTGCCAACTCCCGGGAGTTATTCATCGGATGACTATTATTAGGAATCGCTCTAAATTACAATTTTAACATTTTTAAGTTTATTCGAAATGTATCAGCGTTCGCCCTGAAAATCCCAACCTCAGGCAGGGAAAACCATACATACTGGTTTCTGCATATATTAATGTGATTTGTATATCTCACAAATACTTTATATTTTTGACATCGGTAATAATGCACTATTTGGCACTTCAAAAACACACCAGCTCATTGAAAAACTGAAAAAGTTTTGGAGGAGGATTTTGGATCGGTTTCCATGGTGATAGCGACCCCGTGAATCATACTCAAGCACCCGTGCCATTTTCGGGTACTAACACCGCGGCCAAAACGAATTCACAGGATGTTGAATGTTCCTGACGAATAAAGCCTGTTTATCCCCAAATTTGGGGATAGGCAAAATGGCCAAATTTGGGGATGTGCAGTTGTACGATCAAAAGTAAGCTTGCAGAGTGAACTTTTAATTTGCTACATCATACCTGTCTCGCACAGGCCAACAAAGCAGGGGCGAAACCCGAGAAGCCTCATGAGTAGGGGTGATTAAAAAAATAACAATGAAGAATCTCTATCAAATTCAGAAACTGTTTCCTCTGATCATTTGTGCTATCCTGATAAGCTGCCAGCAAGGGCCAATGCAAGATGAGGTGTTGCAGATGACCGGCAAGCGATATCAGGGCATGTATGAGTTTTTACTGGCGCAGGAATACCATGGAATGAAAAAGGCTGAGAAATCCGGCGACAAAACAATGTATGCCGCTACTGTTGAAACAAACTTTATCAGAACTCTGGGACTGGCAGGCTATATCAGGGAATGCCCCGAGCAGCAATGTCATAAAGATGAGGAATACATTAACAAGCGGGAGTATTTAATTGCGAAAAACAGTTGGGGTGAATGGGAAATTTTTGATAGCCGGATAATCAGCAACAAAAAGGTTGCAGAATATTGGCGACCCAAATCAAAATCATTCCGGGAGTTTTATGCAGATAAAATCAAAGTAAATCAATAACATTTAAACATGAAATCAGAAAAAACCATTGTTGGGCTAATTTTAACCGCGGTTGGTTTGATACTGCTCTACTGGGGATACCAAAAAATGCAGCCCGACGTGGTAGAGCGGGGATTAAACATATTGGGTGAAATATCAAAAAGCATGGGCGAGGAAATGCCCTTCGCCTACAAAAAAGACAATACCGGCGCAATTGTCATGATGATTGCCGGCGGTGTGCTTTCATTATTCGGACTTAGTTACATTTTAAAAAGTAAACAATAATTCATTTTAAATAACAATAAAATAAAGGAGTTAAAAATGGGAAAAAAAAGCAACGCCATCTATCAGGCTATTTATGATTCAAATTATAAAACAGTAATTGTTTTTCTGAATATTGTTTCAGCAATTATTTTACTTGCGGCAATCATTGTGCCCATCTTTCTTATCTCTCAGATGCCGAGTTTTGTATTGGAAAAAAATCCCGGCGCTGCAATCTTACCGATCTATTTTGGTTTTGTATTGTTGATATTTTCCGCAGTATGCCACATGATTGCTGTGATACTCGACAGGCCTGCAAACAGCACATTGTGGTTACAATCCACCCTGAATGTTTTCGGAGGAATAATTATTGTCATCGGCCTGATTGGTTTTCTGATTGCAGTTTCGCAAACATCCGGAACAATTAGGGAAGTAGCAAATCTTGGTGTAGCTGGAGGTATTGTTTTATTGGTAATACACGGCTTACTGGGATTACTCTGTATTGGAACAGCATCAATTCACGACAAATTCAACGCCGACAATCCGTTGCTTAATAAGGCAATTAAAAAATTACAAAAGGATCAGGATGAATCTTTGTTTTGTTCAGCATGTGGTCACGAGCACAAAGATAAATCGAGTGAATTCTGCGAAGAATGTGGCAATAAATTGTAAAACACAACAAAAACGAAAATCATGAAAACTTGCAAAAAGTGTGACCTTCAGTATGATGATAGTAAAAAATTCTGCAAACAATGTGGAGCGCCTTTAGAGGGTGAAATAAAAATTGAATCGAAAGCTGAGGCCAAAAAACAGGTGTTTGAGGAGAAACTCAAAACGGACCCCCTTAATGTGAAGTTGCTGCACGAGTACGGTCAGTTTCTTTACGAAAACAAGCTGTTTAAAGAGGCCGTTGCGATATGCCTGAAAATAATCGCAATTGATGAAAGCGACAATCGTGCAAAGGAACTGCTATTCAACGCCTATCTCAACATCGGGGAATTTGCGAAAGCTGCCGAAACCGGAGAGGAGTTGTACAAACCGAAGAGCAGGGATGTCATATTCCTTTTGCTGCTGGCAAATGCCCATCAGCAGGCAGGAGCATCGCCAAGAGCCGTTGAGATTTACGATCAGGTTGTTGCCTTGCAGCCCGACAACACCGAAGCCGCTTATCAAAAAGCGCTGGCGTTACTTTCGGAAAACAAGGCGGAAGCTGCCATGCCTATTTTTGGCCGGCTGTTTGCCGATGGAAAAACCGATCGCATCACTTCCGTTTATGCTGGAATAGAAAAAGCTGTGAATGAAGACCACAAAGCTGCAATCGAAATCTTAACACCGGTTTTATCAGAAAAAGACACACAATTGAATGATCTGGATAACAACCGCGGTTTTGTGTATCTTGCTTATTCGCTGTGCAAAACCACCGCTGATGTGCAAGCCATCGAAAAATGGTCAAACTTGATTGATTTGAGCGTACTCGAAGAGCAACACAACAGCATGGATGAAATCATTGTTGCGCAAGCCATCGTGATGCTCTTTGAACACCAATTAAACCTGCTGCAAAGCAAAGGCGAGCGCTACGAGATACAACAGCGGATAAATGAATACATCAAAAATTCGAACAGCTATTTTACCGAAGCTTCCCGACCGGTTTTCGCTTTGGCATGGTATGCTGCCGCAGAAAAGCAGGAAAGTTTCGGTTTTTATGACGATGTCATTGAGTCAATGAAACGTTGTGTTGAGTTAGCTCCGGATAAAAAGGAATATTCCAACAAACTTGATGAACTTACAAAAGTGCTGGCTGCTATAAACAGTAAAAAGAAAAAGCGGAAAGTTATCACATGGAGTGTCATCATTGCGATCATCGCAATTGCTGCCGGTGCTTACTTTGGTTATCAGCGGTTTCAGGATAACAAAGTCTGGAGCGCAGCAAAAAAAATTGATACCTATGATTCGTATATTTCTTATTTGAAACAAAATCCAAAAGGTCGATATGTAGATAGAGCAAAGAATAAGTTGGTTTTTGAGGACTCAAGAGATTCATTTCAGTATAAAATAATTCAAATTGGCGATCAGATGTGGATGGCCGAAAACCTGAATGCAGACAAGTTTCGCAATGGTGACCCGATAACACATGCACAAACAAATGAAGAATGGCTTCAAGCTGGAAAAAATAGACATCCAGTATGGTGTTATTATAACAATGACCCCGATAATGAAAAAATCTTTGGAAAACTTTATAACTGGTATGCTGTAAGTGACCCACGTGGATTAGCTCCGGAAGGTTGGCAAATTCCTACAAATGAGGATTGGGAAAAATTAATTGAAAATTCAGGAGGTAATGATAGAGCTGGTGGGAAGCTAAAAGCTAAAGGTACTAGATTTTGGGAAAACTCGAATAAGGGAGCAACCAATGAAACCGGTTTTTCGGCTCTTCCAGGTGGTTTAAGGGATAGAAATGGTTCGTTCATTTTGTTTGGTAAGTATGGATTTTGGTGGACTTCAACAGAGGGAAATCCCGATTGTGGTATTTATCATGTCATGGAATACAACAGCACTTCAATGGAAAAAAACTACATTAAAGGTGAATTAATTAATGATTATATTTTTGGATCAAATCCTCATCCGATTATTATTCGTAGCTTCAGTGATCCTAAAAGTAATTCTTTTGATCCTGAAAATGTTAAGATATTTTTAAAGTATATAGAGCAGCAACCGCGTGATATTAGACTAAAATATCTACAAGCTGAAGCGGATATAATAAATCAAAAACATCCTAATGATGCCTTATCTGTAAGGTGTATAAAAATTAGAATAGAGCAATAAATATTATGTAAATAAAATTATTTAGATGAATTTATTATGAAAAGAGATCAAAACGCATTGTTAACAAAAAGCCTTTTTACAATCATTATCGCGACAATGTTGCTTTCATGCAACAACCAAAAGTTTAAAACCGTCACCATTGGCGATCAGGTGTGGATGGCCGAAAACCTGAATATGGATAAGTTCCGCAACGACGACTCCATACCCCATGCACAAACTGCCGAAGAGTGGCAGCAGGCAGGCGCAAACGGACAGCCCGCCTGGTGCTATTACGACAACGACCCTGCCAACGGCAAAATCTACGGCAAGCTCTACAACTGGTATGCACTAAGCGACTGGCGCGGTCTGGCACCCGAAGGCTGGCGCATCCCCTCTGATGAGGTTTGGAAAAAACTTATCAAGCTAATGGGTGGTTATGAAGTAGCCGGCGACAAACTAAAAGCCACAGATACCACATATTGGCAAAGCCCCAATACAGGCGCAACCAACGAAACTGGCTTTACAGCCCTTCCGGGTGGCCGCCGTTTCAACGAGGGCTCGTTCTACAATTTTGGCGAGTTCGGTTACTGGTGGAGTACTACTGAGCACGATTCCTATTACGCCTTTTACCGGGGCATTGCCTACAATCACAGCGATGTATTCAGGGACAACGTCAATAAGGAGTTTGGCTTTTCTGTGCGTTGTGTAAGGGATTAATGACTATTTGACTATTTTGTTATTTGATTACTATTGACGCGAAGCGGTCGAATTTTTTTTGAAATATGATGATTGGGTAAAAAATCGCAAAGCAATGAAACACATCTTCACATTTTATGATAGCTCGTAAGCCGCAGGGTTCCCAGCCCCGCAAGGGATCGCAACCCTGCAATAAGGTAAAACAGGATTCAGGGGCTGCGGTTTCTACGAAGGTTGAGGAGAGAGAGATAAGGTTTTCTGTTTCGGAGAAGGGAAACCTTATCTTCCAAAAAAACCTTAGTAGAGAAAGTAGCCCAACAAACGCCCGCAACCTTATTCTTCTGTTGGCGGGGGTAACCCTGACAGGGGTTGGAACCCTGTCAGGATTCATCCGGAGCAACCTGCCCTGCACAGGCCAACAAAGCAGGGGCGAAACCCGACCTGTCTGCCGACCAGGCAGGAAAGCCTTATGAATAGGGGAAATAGAAAATTACAAGAAACATAAATTTTAACAATAAAAAAACGGAGGTTTAAATGAAAAATCAACTACAATTTTTAGGGTTTACAGCCCTGATGATTTTATTAGCGCTAACAGCCTGCGAAAAAGAAGAGGATGAATTAAAAATCGGTGATTTGCACGCAGGAGGAATAGTGTTTTATCTTGATGGCAATGGCGGAGGCCTTGTGTGTGCTGAAGCCGACTTTGAATCAAAAGTTGAGTGGGGCTGTTACGACACACTAATAGGCGGCACATCAGCAGCAATTGGCTCTGGAGCAGCTAATACTGCAAAGATTGTAGCAGGTTGCGATCAGCCTGGTACTGCAGCCCGTTTTTGTAATGATTTGGATTGGAAAGGCTACAAGGATTGGTTTTTGCCATCAAAAGATGAATTAGAACTGATGTATAAAAATTTGAAACTAAATGGTTTTGGCGGTTTTGCAAATGAGTATTATTGGAGCTCGACTGAAATTGAAAAAAGGGCTGCCTGGGACCATTTTTTCAAGCTTGGTGATCAGGGTGGTACTTCCAAACCAACACCCAGGGCGGTTAGACCTGTTCGAGCTTTTCAGGAATGACTTTTATTGTATCAATAATCAAAATGCTTAAAGACAGAGAATAACCGACATGTTGATGATCATTAATTAATTAAAACAAGCCTGCCCTGCACAGGCCAAAAAAGCGGGGGCGGAACCCGACCTGTCTGCCGACCAGGCAGGAAAGCCTTACGAGTAGGGTAAAAACGAAGTTCATTTTTTTATTCATTAAATA
>Ga0208900_1001873_pt1 | contig 10418 bp, 4 predicted proteins | sample AntAceMetag02UKK_FD_184763 | JGI IMG/M metagenome (GOLD analysis project Ga0208900, IMG submission 184763) | Saline lake microbial communities from Ace Lake, Antarctica - Antarctic Ace Lake Metagenome 02UKK (SPAdes) (version 2) | ecosystem: Environmental > Aquatic > Non-marine Saline and Alkaline... | reverse complement strand
ATATAATCTTTCTACGTCAAAAAATCAATTGGTTACCCCGAAAAATTAAAAAATAAGATTTTTTCTGACTTTTTTTGTTCATGGTAAAATAGTGCTTTTAACAGGACAAAAGACAATTGCCGAGTTAAGATTGGATCTGTGCGGAGAAGATGACTATAAAATACAGTTACTTGAAGATATAGTTTTTTAGAACTGTCACTGTTTTGTTTAATAACCGTTTTAGTGCACAAAGTCAAAAAAAACATTCCTCATAACATATTGCTTCTAAAGATGATAAGTACTCACACATATGTTTTTCGGTATTCCACAGACATATTCCATTGATATTTATGGATTTTATTTTGAGGAATATATGCCCGGGTACTTATTCTCCGCACAGGTTCAAATATTGTACGGAATAGAGAAATCCCCCATAAAAATGAAAGAAAGGCGATTGAAAATAAGACAGATATCCTCGTTACTGGGCATGTACTCTTTTGATGAAGCGGCGGCCGGGGAATATGCTGTCATACGGGCACAACTTGAAAGAGAAGGTAGAGTGATTAGCGAAAGATACACTCAGATAGCATCTATTGCCATGGCAAACAAACTCGTAGTTGTCACTCATAATGTAAAAGAATTTGGTCGGATTGGCAAACTGAAAGTCGAAGATTGGGCGATTACTTAAAGCCCTGTTTTTGCCCCCAAAAATCCGGTGGTGGGGGCAATGGATGCCCCAAAAGTAGGCGATTTTTTGGGGTGATGGTATCGGGGATTTTTGCGGTGAAAATTTCATACCCCCGGGACTGAAGATTCATGGCCCGCACCGCGTCCACGGCCAGGGTGGAGTCCATCCAGTTGTCGAGGTTGCCTGTGGGGCAGGTTTTAAGATTATGACAGCAGGGCAGCACCGCCACCCGGGCATTGCCTTTAATGGCTTTGTCAATCACCAGATCGGTTAATGCTCCGCAGGCATGGGCCGACACCACCACATCATCGGGGAAAATCGTTACCTCCTCAATGTTCATCTCCTTGAAATGGACCTTTCCCCCAAGCCGGGGCCAGTCGGTCACCAGGGCCTGGGAGAGTTTCGGGGCATTGGCTGGCAGTTTTCTGTCAATGCATAGGGCATGATCCGATGTGTTATCAAGGATGAGCATGATGTGGGCCAGCAATCCGTGGCCACAGGCAAGATCCACCACCCGGCCCCCCTTGTATCTTCGCCGCACCCGTCTGGCGGTTTCCCAGGCCTCATACAACTCTTTACGGGGGAGGGTCCCGGCCCGGCACACGCTTCTTGCGATTTTGTCAAACAGGGTGTCTTTGTTAAACAAAGATTGATGGTGGGGCATCAGGCGATTCTTGCTGGATTTCTTCATTTGTCAGAATTGCCTTGATCTGCGCTGCTGATTATCTCCTTGACCCGGCCCACAACATTGGATTCCAGCCGCACCTTTATGCCGTGGGGATGGGTATTTGATTTAGTCAGGAGATCTTTGACAATTCCCTGGGTTAACTGCCCGGTTCGCTGGTGTTCTTTTTTTACTACTTTTACGGTCATACCTTTTCGGATATTAACCCTTTTTTGTCCACTCATTTTATCTGGCTCCATTTTTTTATTTTTATTTTTGAGTCGATAATTCAATTAATAAGTACCATCCGGCAGGCATCATGCCCTATCTTAGCATAGAACCCAACATTTTTTTCATGACCACTGCTAAGCACTTTATTTTTTTATAAAGCTCATTCAAAAAATTGTTTGACAACGTTATACTCTTTGTAGTTATATACTCATCATTCCATCACGATTGCTATTTGCTTCATAAAACAAATCGCGATTAACGAAAATGGAGAAATTTAGCGAGTATTAAAAGCAGTTGAATTTTTGTAGCTTTTTCTTGATTTTTCGTTTTACACTTTTTAGTACAATATCTTTAGTTTAGCGGGGCCTCTCCCCCACAAGAGTCACTACAGTTGTACCCAATATTTGAGAATACTATAGCGTATTTCGCCCTTGATCATCATTATTCCACTTTGCGGGTTGGTTAATTAAGTATGCCAAATTTTTTTATATTTTCTCCTGACTGAGTGTTCAGTCTTTTAAATTAAATACACCATTGGGGTGTATGGTTCAAACGTGTTGGCGTTAAAAACAGGCATGGAAAGACCTATTCCCCTGTCTGAAGCACATCACCACACTTCACATGTTAACGGATTAATGAGGAAAAAAAATGAGTAATCTTTACGACGATGCTTATCAACAATCAATTAGTAATCCTGACGAATTCTGGGGTAAAGCTGCGGAAGATATCCATTGGTACAAAAAATGGGACAAGGTCCTTGATGACAGTGACAAGCCCATGTATCGCTGGTTTACAGGCGGAGAGATGAATACCTGTTACAACGCCCTTGATCTCCATGTTGAAAGAGGCAGAGGCGATAAGCTTGCAATCATCTACGACAGTCCGGTAACAAACACCATTAAAAAATACACCTACAGTGAATTAAGAGATGAAGTTGCCAAATTTGCCGGTATTCTTGCAGCCCAGGGTGTTGTCAAGGGGGATCGGGTCATCATCTACATGCCCATGATTCCTGAATCTGCCATTGCAATGCTTGCCTGTGCAAGAATCGGGGCCATTCATTCTGTGGTGTTTGGGGGCTTTGCCGCCAACGAACTGGCCACCCGTATTGAAGATGCCAAGCCAAAGGTCATTGTATCGGCTTCCTGCGGCATTGAAGTTGCCAAGGTGATAAAATATAAACCCTTGCTTGATAAGGCCATTGAGTTGTCTTCTTTCAAGCCTGATAAATCCATTATTTATCAGCGTCCACAGGAAATAGCCTCCATGATTGATGGACGGGATATTGATTGGGAAGCTGCCATGAAGGATGCAACGCCCGTTGACTGTGTCCCCGTGGCTGCGACTGATCCGCTGTATATTCTTTATACCTCTGGCACCACGGGTCAGCCCAAGGGCGTTGTCCGGGACAATGGCGGTCATGCCGTGGCATTAAAGTGGAGCATGAAGGCCATTTATGACATTGATGAAGATGATGTCTGGTGGGCCGCCTCAGATGTTGGCTGGGTGGTGGGTCATTCTTACATTGTGTATGCCCCTCTTTTAAAAGGCTGTACTTCGGTTTTCTTTGAAGGCAAACCCGTGGGCACCCCCGATGCCGGTGTGTTCTGGCGGGTAATTTCAGAGCATAAGGTTAAATGTATGTTCACGGCACCCACCGCCTACCGTGCCATCAAGCGTGAAGATTCTGAAGGAAAATTGATCAAGGATTATGATCTGTCCTGCTTTAAAATTTTATTTCTGGCCGGAGAGCGCTCTGATTCTGATACCATCCAATGGTCTGAAAGACATTTAAATGTACCAGTTATTGATCACTGGTGGCAGACGGAAACAGGGTGGGCCATTGCCGCCAATTGCATGGGGCTTCATCATTTTCCTGTTAAATACGGTTCCCCCACCAAGGGCGTGCCGGGTTGGGATGTGCAGGTGGTGGATGAGTCTTGTAAACCGGTGCCTGCGGGCGATATCGGTGCGCTTGTGGTTAAACTTCCCTTGCCTCCTGGAACATTGCCGACACTCTGGGAGAACGATGCACGGTATGTTGAAGCCTACCTGGAGGAATTTCCTGGATATTATAAAACAGCCGACGCCGGTGTGATTGATGAAGACGGTTATATCTATGTAATGTCCAGAACAGATGACATCATCAACGTGGCGGGTCACCGTTTGTCCACGGGGGCCATGGAAGAGGTATTATCAGACCATCCGGATGTGGCTGAATGTGCTGTTCTGGGTGTTGCTGACAAGCTTAAAGGCCAAGTACCGGTGGGGTTTCTGGTGCTGAATGCAGGCGTTAAAAAAGATGAGGCTGAGATTGTTAAAGATGTTATCAAGATGGTGCGCGATCGCATTGGGCCTGTGGCTGCTTTTAAAATGGCCACCGTTGTTAAACGGCTTCCCAAAACCCGTTCCGGTAAAATTTTGAGGGGCACCATTCAGAAAATCGCAGACCAGAAAGAGTACAAAGTGCCCGCGACCATTGATGATCCTTCAATTTTGGGTGAAATGGAAGAATCTTTGATTAAGATCGGCCTGGGTAAGGGCAGGAAGTAGATTAACTGGATTGTATAGGAATTTTATTTATTTTATTTCCTAAATCTTTAACCCATTCGGGCACCGGCACAACATGTTGTGGCAAATGCCCGGATGGGTTTATATTTCAACTTTTGTATTTTTTCATAAGTACCCGAGCATATATTTCTCAAGATAAAACCCAGAGATATCAATGATATATATCCATAGAATGCTGAAAAATATATGTGTGAGTACTTAGGGCGCATTCCCATTTTCCCGGTCGGAGGTTTAATACTCTGATTTATAAAGATATAATTTTTGAGTCATTTTAGTACCGACTTAATGAAATAAGTGAGTTATATGATAGTGCCGGGAAAATAGGAATGCGCCCGAGTACTTACTTCTCTTGGCATCCTTACAATTCGTTGGAATCTGCAATTTTTATTGATGAAAATGCAAAAGATCCTCACCAAAGGCTAATATCCCTCCGTCGTTATCAAGCGAATTTTCTGAATCATCAATCTGGAAGGGCTGATCAGATTCGTTGAACACCCTATCCGCTCCGTTATCGGTCATGGGTGTATCAATGGTAGATTCAAAAGATTGCCAGTTCTCCAGTGTATTGTCTGACAAACCATTTCCAAAGGGATTATCGGTGGATGAAGAATCAGAAGGATTCAGCATGTCGGTAAAATTGAGCGCCGGATCTGCGTCAACTGTATATCTGTGGATCTCTGTAGTATCGGTGAAAGATACATCGGAATCAGATGCGGATTGGGTACTATTTGCAGACTTTGTGCTTTCATGATCTATTTTTGATAAAATTCCTGTATCCATGAGCCAGCCGTCAGAGAGGTTACTCTCCGGAGCTTCATAAGTTTGAGAGTCAAATTTATCATTTGCATCATCACCGGATATATAAGCCAGAGATGTATCTACTGCCGTTGTGGTGGTTCCATCGGCAAATATGACTTTGCTCTCTCCATGGATGAAAACACCAGAGACAGGAGTGCTCTCACTGCTGTCAACCTCTTCAGTGTCAAGCTCAATGGAAATAATACCCATCTCATCAAGGGTTTGAAATTCTCCGTCATCTGCCTGACCATCGGAATCTGCATCCTGCCAGATACCAAAATCTGCCCATCGGGCATCATCGGCAGTGAGCAAATGATCTTCATTTGTGTCAAATACCTGCTGTAGTGCCTCCATGTCGGTTAGGGCTTCTGGAGCATGATCGGTAAAGACAAATTCTGAACGGTGGATGATGCTGTTATCTCCATCCAGATCAATGGCAAGAAAACCGTCATCTGCCCCGACCCATGCGGTGTGATCCGGGATACCGTCGTTGTCCATATCAAATTGGGCGGTTGAGGTGTCTAACCCCATGGTTTCAATTCCGTCACCGTCAAGGTCAATCATGACAGGCGGTGTATTTGTAACAAGTATGGTAACCTGAATCGGAGTGGCAGATTCATTCCCACTGTCATCTTTGGCCACAGCGGTAAAGGCATTTAGCGTTCCGTTGGCATCAAGATTGGCTGTCCAGTAGGCATGGTGGGTGCTGTCAACGGTGTCGTTGGTGTCCGAAGCCCATGCCGTTGCATTTCCTGTCTCAGTCCCGATTTTAAGGGTACCGGTAGTGATTTGTTTTATGACAAAGCCATCAACAGTGCCATCAACGTCTGCTTCGTCACCTTGTGCTTTAAGTTCTGCAAGGGTTATTTCTACTTCAGTATTTTCGTTGACCGTATCAAAGGGTGCTGCAAAAGAAGTTAATGTGGGAGGTTCGTTGGCATCTATGACCGTAACTGCAATCTTCTGTGTGTCAGTCAGCCCACCACTGTCTGTTACAGTTACCTGTACGTTGTATATGTTGTTAATATCTGAATCAGTTGGGTTTCCATAATCAGGGGCAGTTATAAAAGCAAGGCTTCCAGTTGTGTCATCTATTGAGAATAGTGCGGCATCAGTTCCGTCGGTGATGCTGTATAATTTTGTATCTACAGCATCGACATCGGAAGCAGCAACAGTGGTGATATCAGTAGTGCTCTCTTCCACATTTATTGAAGCATTGGCTCCTCCTCCTCCTGCATCGCTGGTAATAACCGGAGCTTCGTTGATATCATTGACACTTATCGTAATCGTTTGTGTATCTGTGAGAGTACCGTCACTTGCCTCAATATCAATAGAGTATGTTGATTTAGTCTCAAAATCAGCTGCAGTATTGAGCGTGACCTCACCGGTTGCTGCATCAATATGAAATGCAGCAGCATCAGTTCCGCTTAGTGAATAAGTGATATTTAAAGCTTCAGGATCAGTGGCGGATATTGTTCCTACTATAGTTTGATTTTCATCAATCGTAATATTGTAGCTTTCGCCTGCGGAAGCCTTGACGTTCACTTCATCCACTCCTATAGCTGAAAAATAGGGATAAAGCATCCCGTTTGTTGCAATATCGCTATTGGTAAGTGTGGTGGTATGTTCTGTTTTCATGGTGCTCAGATTACCATTTGAATCCGAGTTCCATATCTGAAATAGGATATCATAATTATCTGAGCCAGCTTCTGTGACTTGATATACCATTTTATACCAATTCCCGATAACCATATCCCCCCCCGTCCAAATAACATTCGTGCTTGAACTGTTGTTGTAGAAATATCCCCCTCCACCATGAAATCCCATACCAAGATTGGGGTTATCTGCTGCTGTGATATTTGCAATGTTATTACTGTCAGTAACGGCAAAGCCAAGACCACCAAATTCGCTATTTACTGAATTGAGAAAATAAGCAGAAACCGTATAAACGCCGCCAGAGCTTACAGAATATCCCTGCTTTGCCGTCCATAATTCAGTCTCACCAGATTGACCAAGGACTCCACCTCCGCCTGACAAACCGGCAGATGCATTCCAGCTGAGTATGGGAGAGCCATCTCCATCATTGAAGTTTGAGGTCAGGCTATCAGATGAAATAAAGGAATAGCTGACACTATTTGTACCGCCTCCGATACCGGCAATGACAGGAGCTTCATCTATATCGGTAACTGCTACAGAAATATCTTGGAGATCAGTGAGGTTGCCGGTACCGTTGTCAGTAACCTTCACTTGAACTTCATAAATATTGTCAGTGTTGGCATCTGTTTTTGTTTCAAAATCAGGGGCGGCAATAAAAACAAGCTCTCCACTGTTTGCATCAATGGAGAACTTGGCCGCATCATTTCCGTCGGTGATACTGTATGTCTTTATATCTCCTGCATCCACATCGGATGCAGTGATGGTGGTGACAGCAGTGGTGTTTTCTGCCACATTTATTGAAGCAGTGTCTCCGCCTGAGTTGCTGGTAATAACCGGAGCTTCATTGATATCATTGACACTTATCTCAACAGTTTGTGTATCGGTGAGGGTACCGTCACTTGCCACGACATCAATGGAGTATGTTGATTTGGTTTCAAAATCAGCAGAAGCATTTAGCCTGACCTCTCCTGTTGCAGCATCAATATTAAATACCGCCGCATCGGTTCCGCTGAGAGAGAATGTGATTGTGTCAGCTTCGGGAGCAGTTGCAGTTGCCGTGTAGAGAACAGTTGTTGGATCAGCATTTTCATTAACAGCAGCATTTTCTGCGGAAGTAATCAGAGGAGGCTCGCTTGCATCTGTAACAGTTACGCTGAGATCCTGTGAGTCAGTGAGTCCTTCACTGTCAGTCACCGTTACCTGTACCTCGTAGATATTGTTTTCGTCGGCATCACCGGGTGTTTCCATGTCCTGAGCTGTCAGAAAATCCAGTGCCCCGGTTGTGGCATTGATTGAGAATAGAGCCGCATCATTTCCGCCGGTGATGCTGTATGTCTTTGTATCTACTGCATCCACATCGGATGCAGTGATGGTGGTGACAGCAGTGGTGTTTTCTGCCACGTTTATTGAAGCAGTGTCTTCTCCTGCATCACTTGTAATAATCGGGGCTTCGTTGATATCATTGACACTTATCTCAACCGTTTGTGTATCGGTGAGGGTACCGTCACTTGCCACGACATCAATGGAGTATGTTGATTTAGTCTCAAAATCAGCTGAGACATTTAGCCTGACCTCTCCGGTTGCAGCATCAATATTAAATGCCGCAGCATCGGTTCCGCTGAGAGAGTATGTTATTGTATCAGCTTCTGGATCAGTTGCAGTTGCGGTGTAGATAATAGTTGTCGGGTCAGCATTTTCATCAACGACAACAGTTGCCGCAGAAGTGATAACAGGATTTTCATTGGTATCTGTGACCGTGACACTGAGATCTTGAACATCGATGAGTCCTACAGTGTCAGTGACCTTGACTTGAACTTCATATACGCCGTCGGTGTTGGCATCCGTGGGGTTTTCCATATCCCTGGCTGCAACAAAAGCAAGTGCCCCAGTGGTGGCATTGATGGAGAATAGAGCCGCGTCAGTTCCGCCGGAGATGCTGTATGTCTTTGTATCTCCGGCATCCACATCGGATGCAGTGATGGTGGTGACAGCCGTGGTGTTCTCTGCCACGTTTATTGAAGCAGTGGCTCCGCCTGAGTCACTTGTAATAATCGGGGCTTCGTTGATATCATTGACACTTATCTCAACCGTTTGTGTATCGGTGAGGGTACCGTCACTTGCCACGACATCAATGGAGTATGTAGATTTGGTCTCAAAATCAGCCTCAGCATTTAGCCTGACCTCTCCGGTTGTGGCATCAATATTAAATGCCGCCGCATCGGTTCCGCTGAGAGAGAATGTGAGAGTGTCAGCTTCGGGATCGGTTGCAGTTGCCGTGTAAATTACAGTCGCAGGATCAGTATTTTCATCAAGAGCAGCAGTTGTGGCGGAAGTAATCAGAGGAGGCTCGCTTGCATCTGTGACAGTTATGCTAAGATCTTGTGAGTCAGTGAGTCCATCACTGTCAGTAACAGTAGCCTGTACCTCGTAGACATTGTTTCCATCGGCATCATTCGGTGTTTCCATGTCCTGAGCTGTTAGAAAAGCCAGTGCCCCTGTTGCAGCGTTGATTGAGAATAGAGCCGCATCAGTTCCGCCGGATATACTGTATGAATTTGTATCTGCAGCATCCACATCGGATGCAGTGATGGTGGTGACAGCAGTGGTGTTTTCTGCCACGTTTATTGAAGCAGTATCTTCGCCTGAGTTGTTTGTAATAACCGGAGCTTCATTGATATTATTGACAGTGACATTAACCGTCTGTGTATCAGTGAGAGTACCGTCACTTGCCTCGACATCAATGGAGTATGTAGATTTGGTCTCAAAATCAGCCTCAGCATTTAGCCTGACCTCTCCGGTTGTGGTATCAATATTAAATGCTGCCGCATCGGTTCCACTGAGTGAAAATGTGAGAGCGTCAGCTTCAGGATCAGTTGCAGTTGCTGTGTAGAGAACAGTTGTTGGATCAGCATTTTCATCAACAGCAGCATTATCTGCGGAAGTAATCAGAGGAGGCTCGCTTGCATCTGTGACAGTTACGCTGAGATCCTGTGAGTCAGTAAGTCCATCGCTGTCAGTGACAGTAACCTGTACCGCGTAGATACTGTTTCCATCGGCATCATTTGGTGTTTCCATGTCCTGAGCTGTCAGAAAATCCAGTGCCCCTGTTGCAGCATTGATTGAGAATAAAGCCGCATCAGTTCCGCCGGTGATGCTGTATGCCTTTGTATCTCCTGCATCCACATCAGAAGCAGTAATAGTAGTGACAGCAGTGGTGTTTTCTGCCACGTTTATTGAAGCAGTGTCTTCTCCTGAACCGCTGGTAATAACCGGAGCTTCATTGATATCATTGACGGTGATACTAACCGTCTGTGTATCAGTGAGAGTACCGTCACTCGCCACGACATCAATGGAGTATGTTGATTTAGTCTCAAAATTAGCTGAGACATTTAGCCTGACCTCTCCGGTTGTGGCATCAATATTAAATGCCGCCGCATCTGTTCCGCTGAGAGAGAATGTGAGAGTGTCATCTTCGGGATCAATTGCAGTTACCGTGTAGAGAACAGTTGTTGGATCAGCATTTTCATCAAGAGCAGCAGTTGTGGCTGAAGTGATTACAGGGGGTTCACTTGTATCTGTGACAGTTACGCTGAGATCCTGTGAGTCAGTGAGTCCATCGCTGTCAGTGACAGTAACCTGTACCTCGTAGATATTGTTTCCATCGGCATCATTTGGTGTTTCCATGTCCTGAGCTGTCAGAAAATCCAGTGCCCCTGTTGCAGCGTTGATTGAGAATAGAGCCGCATCAGTTCCGCCGGATATACTGTATGAATTTGTATCTGCAGCATCCACATCGGATGCAGTGATGGTGGTGACAGCAGTGGTGTTTTC
>Ga0208900_1001872_pt1 | contig 10424 bp, 11 predicted proteins | sample AntAceMetag02UKK_FD_184763 | JGI IMG/M metagenome (GOLD analysis project Ga0208900, IMG submission 184763) | Saline lake microbial communities from Ace Lake, Antarctica - Antarctic Ace Lake Metagenome 02UKK (SPAdes) (version 2) | ecosystem: Environmental > Aquatic > Non-marine Saline and... | reverse complement strand
TCATGTGATGAGCAAAAGCAGGAGCTATGTCATCAATGATGAAGATAATATTAGGAATCAAAAACCCCAGACTATGTCTATCATTATGGAGTGAGAGTCTTTATTTAAAAAGCGTTTAATTGCTTTGCAAGTGCTGATTTCATAAGAGCCTTTTGCAGAAATATCATTTCACAAGTCTCTATACTATATATTGTATGTAGGTGATGATCAAATACCTTCATATATAATAAGAAGCAAAACTCTTTTATTTCTGCAAGCGGCTCATTAGTAAGTTGAATCAAAATTCCCCTGCCGAGTATTCCGACAAATAAGAGGCCAACTCCCGGCGTGGGAGCTGGCTTTTTTATGTTCCACTGGCATTGGTACGCAAGGTAGTACGCAGTCAAGTGCGCACTGGACAGGTGTTGGTGAGGCCAGAGTCTTCCCTACCAAACAAAAGGGCCACGCGGTTATTCCGGGCAATGGGAATCACCTGTTCCGCGGCCTGTCTGGGGGGCATCACCCGGCGTTCCCCACCCAGTCTGGCAGTGGTCCCCACCACATAATGAAAGGGAGCCAAGGCCTGTACAAGGGTGGTATGATGCTGGAGCCCCTGGACAATGTGTCTGGCAGAGTGTGTGGCAAGTTTCTCCGCCGTCTCGTTATTAAAATTCCTGGCAGCCACCACATGGAGTTCATCCATTCCCATGTTGCACATGGCCCGGGCCGCGGCACCAATATTTTCGGAATATCCCGGCTGGTGAAGCACCACGGTAATATTTTTCAATGCAATCGTTTTATCCACGGATAAATTTTCCTTATTCATCTCATTACTCATGTTCAGGACGCATTTCCAGAGGAAAAATGACCAATATCCTTAATAAAATTGACGATCATAACCTTCTATGACATAAGTGATTCTCTGTCAATGACAACCAACAATTCTAATTTTGGCTCAGAATCAGGGAGGGGTCAGGCTTGTGTTTATATGAAACTCCGACCCATTCTTTATTAACCGGGCCATAGAAGCAACAAAGGCGTTATATCATGATAAGTTCAGAAACACTGGCAGTAACCTATGGACTTGGCAGTGCCATGGCATGGGGCGCAGGCGATTTCAGTGGGGGCTTTGCCTCACGCAAGGGGAATATGATGGCGGTTATTCTTCTTTCTCAACTCATTGGGGGAATTATGCTGGTCACCATCGCAGTGACCTGTTCCGAAGCCATACCGGCCATGGAACAGCTTTGCTATGGTGGCCTTGCCGGGGTTTGTGGCAGCCTGGGGCTCACGATCTTTTACAAAGGTCTTGTCATGGGACGCATGGGGATTGTGGCCCCTCTGTCAGCGGTATTGACCGCCCTGGTTCCCATGGGATATGCCGCCTTTTTCCAGGCGCTGCCCTCCATGGGCCAGTTTCTGGGCTTGTTTCTTGTGCTGGTGGCAGTGTGGCTGCTCTCTTCTTCCACGGGCAGCAATCTAAAAATGACCCGCCTGGAACTGGTGGTCTCTCTGGCTGCCGGGCTTGGTTTTGGATTCTTTTTTATTTTCATAGACCGGGCAAATGATCATGCCATTTTCTGGCCCCTGGTGGCGTCCAGGCTGGCATCGGTCTCTACGCTTATCTGCATAATGCTGCTGGGTAAAAAGAGAGCAACTCCATTGAAGGGACAATGGATTTTTATTGTACTGTGCGGGCTTCTGGATGCCTGTGGCAATGCCTTATTCTCCATGTCATCGAACCTGGGACGACTGGATATAGCCGCGGTTCTGGGTTCTCTATATCCCATAGCCACCGTGGCCCTGGCATGGTTTTTCCTCAGTGAACGACTGGACCGCCAACAGTGGGCTGGCGTGGCCCTGGCCTTTGTGGCACTGTTCTTCATTACGGCATGATATGAGCAATTATATTTCAAACAGGGCACCTTCCACCCTTCATCTTTCATCTTTCATCTTTCATCTTTCATCTTTCACCTTTGACCCTTCACCTTTCACCCTTTGATCATATCCGCAATCTGGAAGGCAACTTCCAGGCTCTGTTCGGCATTCAAACGGGGATCGCAAGAGGTATTATAGCGACGATGAAGTTCTGCATCTGCTATATTTCTGGCACCCCCAATACATTCGGTGACATTGTCCCCTGTCATCTCCAGATGAATCCCCCCGGGGATGGTTCCCTCGGCCCAGTGGATTTTAAAAAATCGAGATATTTCTGATAGAATATCATTGTAATTCCGGGTCTTGTGACCGGATTCAGCCGTGTATGTGTTGGCATGCATGGGATCACAGCTCCAGACAATATTAAAGCCTTCCTTTTTGCTCTCCCGCAACAGGGGGGGCAACACTTTCTCAATATTATCCATCCCCAGCCGGGCAATCAGGGTCAAACGCCCGGCCTCATTTTCAGGATTCAGTGCTTCAATGAGCCGTTTAACATCATCAATTTCACTGGTGGGGCCGATTTTAATGCCAATGGGGTTGAGTACCCCCTTTAAAAATGCCACATGAGCGCCGTCCACCTGCCGGGTTCTTTCCCCTATCCAGAGCATGTGGGCCGAGCAATCATACCAGCCCCCTGAGGTAGAGTCCACACGGGTCATGGCCTCTTCATATTCCAGGAGCAGGGCTTCATGGGAGGTGAAAAACTGGGTTTGATTGAGCTGGGGAGTATCTGTGGGAACCCCAATGGTGTTCATGAAATTAATGGCCTGGTCAATCTGTTTGGCCAGACGGTCATAGGAGCGCCCCATGGGGGACTGGACCACAAACTCATGATTCCAGGCCTGGACCCGTTTCAATGCGGCATAACCGCCCCGGGTAAACGCCCGCAGCAGATTCAAGGTGGAGGCCGCCAGGTAATAGCCTTTGAGCATGTATTTAGGGTTGGGCTCTCTGCCCTCTTTTGTGGGATCAAGGGTGTTGACCATGTCCCCCCGGTAGGATGCGATTTCAACCCCATCCACCATTTCCGTATCCGACGACCGGGGTTTGGCAAACTGGCCTGCAATGCGGCCCACCTTGATAACCGGTTTTTCACCGGCATAGGTGAGCACAACGGCCATCTGCAGCAACACCTTCAAGGTTTCTCTTATGTTGGTGGCATTGACTTTTGAAAAATTTTCGGAACAATCGCCCCCCTGGAGAAGAAAGGCATCCCCTGTTACAGCCTTGGCCAATTCCGCTTTCAATGCCCGTATTTCACCGGCAAAAACCAGCGGGGGCAATTGTGAAAGATCGCCAAGGACCTTATCCAGTTTTTTCTGGTCCGGCCAGTTGGGTTGTTGAAGGGCTGTATAATTTTTCCAGCTTGATTTTGTCCATTCTGTCTGTATTACTGCCATGTCTGCCATCCTTTTTTGTAAATATTCGGTCAGCACCCCATATCTTCACCTATTTGGGCCTGCTCACATAGCATTAGTATGCTACGCAGTCCCAAATAGGCGAATATGGAGCACTGCCCAAACATTTATATTACCAAACCGAATATTTACCCTTTTTTGAGTATTAACCTTTATATTTAACAATCTTGTTGCCATAAGGCAAGGTGAATTGCAACCCCTGAAGGATGGTGTTTTGACTGGAGTCATTCCATGAATATTTGGAACTATCGCAATTTTTGTTTTCCACACGATGGATAGTTATCCAAAAGCCACAGCACGGAGGGACTCCACCTCATGGACAGTCCGGGGTTTGGCTTTGCCCAACCGACGATACCCCGTTTTCGTGATGAGATAATTCTCCTCATTTCTGATGCCGCCAAAAGCCCTGTACGCTTCCAGGGCATCGTAATTGATAAACTCGGAGAATCGTCCTTCTGACCGCCACATATCCATTAACTGGGGGATAAAATAGATGCCCGGTTCAATGGTCAAGACAAATCCTTCTTCCAAAGCTCTTGCAAGGCGCAGGGCTTTTAACCCGAACTGATCGCTCTTGGGTTCCCCATCATATCCCACCCACACTTCACCTAAATTTTCCATGTCATGGACATCAAGACCCATGAGATGTCCAAGTCCTGTGGGGAAAAACATGGCATGGGCTCCGGCTTCAACGGCGCTGGCCACATCCCCCTTCATCAGTCCCAGGTCTTTCAACCCCTTTGCAAGTTCAAGGCAGGCGGCAAAATGAATTTCTTTAAAGGGGGTTCCCGGGGCAAGTAGAGAAACGGCCTTGTCATGTGCAGACAATACAATTTCGTAGATATCACGCTGTTGGTTCGTAAAGGCAGGGGATACCGGAAAGGTGGTTGTGAGATCCCCGGCATACCCCATGAGGGTTTCAGCACCGGCATCCAGCAAAAAGAGCTGGCCTTCTTTAAGAACGTTGCAATGATCGTGGTTATGAAGGGTCTGACCGTTGACGGTGGCAATGATGGGAAAAGCCAGTTCGTGGTCAAAGGCCTTGGCCACCCGTTCCACCTCAGCTGCCACCCGGGCCTCGGTCATGCCTGGCAGGGCCATTGTGATGGCAGTGGCATGCATGCCCACGGTGGTGTTCACGGCACTTTCGATCTGGGCCACCTCCTCATCGGACTTGTAAAGGCGCTGGGCCACCACAGCCTGGATGAGTTCCAATGAGGCCATCCCTTCCATGGCACATAAAGGCGTACCCATAAGTTCCATCAGGCGAATTTTATGGTGATCCCGATAGGGGGGCAGAAAATGCACCGGCCGGCCTTGTTTAACAGCGGTTTCCAGTACACTTTTAAGGTGGAAAATATCCATGGTGCCGTTAATGCCGCTTTGACCTGCCCGCTGGGCAATGGAAGGCTGGGGGCCCATCCATACAATCTCATCCATGGTGTAGTCATGGCCAAACAAACACTCCTGACCGGTGTCACAATCAAGAACCAGGGCAAGATCGGGGTGAGAAATGCCTGTATAGTAAAGAAAGGAGCTGTCCTGGCGAAATCGATAACAATTGTCCGCAAAATTTACAGGACTTTCTGCATGGCCCAAAAACAATACAAGACCAGTGCTTATCCGGTGTCTCAGGACATTTCTTCGATCCTGATAAATATTTTTATTAAACATAATTTCCATTACCTGTTTTTCCACTCTGTTGTGGATTTATCCAGAAAGGCGGTAATGCCGTTCTGGGCGTCTTCGGAGCAATTATTCATTACAATGGTGTTCTTGGCGTAATGAAAGGCCTGGGCATCCGTCATATCGGCCTGGGCATAAAACCCCTGCTTGCCCACGGACAGGGCAAACCCACTGGCTTGGGCAATGTCATTGGCAAGTTCTGTGGTCTCAGCGTCAAGGGATTCAAGGGGTACTACTCGGTTAACAAGCCCCAGCGCCTTTGCTTCTTCTGCGGGAAATTCCCTGCCGGTCAACAACATTTCCATGGACGCTTTTCTGCCAATGGCCCGGGTGATGGCCACCATGGGGGTGGTGCAAAAAAGGCCAATTTTCACCCCCGGGGTTGAAAACCTGGCATTATCCGCTGCCACCACCAGATCACACCAGGCCGCAAGCTGGCACCCAGCTGCCGTGGCAATGCCCTGGACCTGGGCAATCACCGGTTGGGGCAACTCATGGAGCATCATCATCATGCGGGTGCAAAGATCAAAAATGGCCTTATACTCTTTTACACCGGAATCCACCATCTCGGCCAGGTAGTGGCCAGCACAAAAATTGCTGCCGGTGGCCTTGATCACCAACACCTTGATGGATTCGTCCGTGGAAATTTCGGTCAACAGATGCGTTATCTCCTTGATCATCTGTCTTGAAAGGGCATTGATCTTGGAAGGGTTATTCAATGTCAGATATCCCACTGCGGCTTCCTGGCAAAACAAAATTTCTTGGTAATCCATGGTACTACCTCCTGAATATTAATTTCATCCTTAATGGTCAAAAATCGTTTATGGCATTTTTATTCCCCATTCTCAAGAAATCTGACGATTTAATGATCAAATCTTAATGGTTTCACTACTTCACCCGCCAGTGTCCAAGATTATTTTTAACACATGCAAAATGAGATGATCAGGCTTCATGCTGGGCCTCCCATTCCTGTTGTGCCTCTTCCAATTGTTTTTTCAGGGCTTCTTTATCGGGAAGATAAAGCTGATATTCAGACGCGTAAATATTTGCGTTTTCGGGTAGAGTGAGCTCCACCAGCTCATCACTTTTGCTCAGGCAAAGCAAAATGCCAATGGTGGGTTTCTCCTCTTCCAGTTTCACATAACGGTCAAAATAGTTCACATACATCTGCATCTGGCCAAGATCCTGATGCTTCAGATCCCCCACTTTGAGGTCAATCACGACATAGCAGCGTAAAAGCCGGTTGTAGAACACCAGATCGACATAAAAATGACGGTTACCAAAGGAGAAGCGCTTCTGACGCGATTCAAAAAGAAACCCTTTTCCAAGCTCTAACAGGAAGTGCTCAATTTTATCAATCAGCGCTGTTTCCAGATCGTACTCTCTGTATGATTTACGTTCCTCTAATCCGGTGAATTCTAAAATATAGGGGTTTTTGATGACATCCGATGCTTTTTCGACAAGCTGCCCATGGGTGGACAGTTGTTTCACTTCTTTTTTATCCCGACTCAGCGCAAGACGTTCATATAGCGCAGAATTAATTTGCCGTCCCAGCTCGCGATATCCCCAGCCATTTTCAGCCGCTTCCAACTCATAGAATCGGCGTTCTTCTGGATTTTTTACGGTGAGTAGTGTCACATAATGTGTCCACCCAAGAACAAAGCGGGAATAGAGCGTTTGAAGCAGCAGATGGAAAAACGAAGCAGATTGAGATTGGTCAGGCTGTGCCTGTCGAATCTTATTGATTGTCGGGAAAGATTGCGAAAACAGTGCCTGTTCAATCTCCAACTTGCTGATTTTTATATTTAAAGATTGGTCAGCCACTGCCTGACCAATCTCTTTGTATATTTCATAAAAGAGCCTGAATTGCTTCAGATTAGTTGGAGACATTCCTCTGATACCAAGTTTTTTCAATTCATTTGAAAGTCGTTGAATCAGCTTTTTCCCGTACAACTCAGCCCGTTCTGCCCCACCGTTCTCAAACTCCACAATATACCAGCCGAACAGCCAGTTACGAACCACCAGGGCTATATCCACCGAGCGGGCAGCCTGTTTCTGCATGGCTGTCTGGGTCTGTTCAAACAGATTAATAAGCTTTTCAAACCCCATTTCTTGCTTTTCCTGGCTCATTCTATTTTCTATCTCCCGAAAGTTATAGTGCCGGTCACATGACCTGATACTGTTTTTGAATCATAACTCATTGTTTTATATAATTTTAAAGTTGATTTTTGGTACCAAGTCATGTGACCGGCACTATAGTATACACATAAAAATTTATAGAATTTATCCATCAGTCTCCCCCTATCCCAAAGAGTCCCTGCATTATTGATAGGAAAAGAGCTTGCCGAAAAAATACGCGAGGTTCTGGACTGATTGATGTCAAACATATAGTTTATTTTGTTCCACATAACAACAGACAAAATTAACTATAATGAGTTTTATCTCTCCAACCACCCAAGACCTGGAGGTTTCAATCACACTTTAATTTCGGGTTGTTGATGTGGCGCTGGGAAGCCTGCAGTTTTTGATTTCCCTGATACCATCTCCCGGCATTCTTTATCCCGGGGATGGGTGAACCGAATTAGGGTGTTTTAATCGCCCTGACTGCCGGTCGCATAAGGGTTCGGCGCATGAAAACAAACAGAAAGACCCCCACAATAACGCAAAATGCCGCAACGGTGAACATTACTGGAAAACCAAAGATATCACCCAGGAAGCCCAGAGAAAATGAACCAATGAGTACACCGGCATCCACGCTACCGGTGACAATACCCGTTACTTTTCCCCGATCTCCGGCATCCACGGACCGAACACAAAATGCAAGAACCGATGGGAAAAAAATCCCATGCCCCGTCCCGGCAAGCACCCCGGTCACCACAAGGTCCATATTGCTATTGGTCTGGGCCAGCCATAAAAAACCCATTCCCATGACCAGCAGGGACGCAGGTATCATCCTGGATTCTCCGAAAGATGAGGCAAGGCGGCCCCCAAAGAGCCGTGAGATCACAGCGGCAGCAGAATAGGTGATGAAATAGATGGATATGCTAAGTGACCTGGATTCGGCAAAGGGGGCCACAAAGCTCCCGTGGGCGGCAAAGGCCACACCAAAGGTAATGACAACAAGACTGATACGCCACACCACAGGGTCGCTCAGAATGGTAAAAAAACCATCCCGCTGGGACTCCGTCTTTTCCCGGAAAGGTTCCCTGATGGGTACTAAAAAAAGCAGGGACGCGGCACACACCCCGATGACCGACAGAAACATCCCAGAAAAGCCCCAGGCATCAATAAGCACCTCTCCTATCACAGGACCCACGGCAATACCCAATAACGGCATCACCCCGTAAATACCCAATCCTTCGTTGAGCCGCTGGGGCGGAATCAAATCCGAGGCAAGGGTCAAGGAAGAGACAATGATCAATCCAAGCCCCATACCGTAAACAAACCGCATCAGCACCAGCAGGAAAAATATTTTATCTATGGGGCCAACCACATAGATATGCGCGGCACTGATAAAAGCGATCAACCCGCACCCAATGGCAAAGGCCATTTTACGGTTAAGGCGATCCACCAGCCCCGACACCCATGGCCTTACACACACGGCGGACAGTGCCATGACGCCCATGAGAATACCGATATCTGATTTGCTGCCACCCAGTTCCAAAACAAACAGCGGGAAGAGATAGAACATCCCCACGGCGGTTAAGCATAAAAAACCGGCCATGAGCAGGCATAAAAAATCCCTTGTCAGCAGAGGAGAACCCAACGCTTCTGGTTTTGAATCCATGTGTTATTATCCATTATGAAGCCAGCAGTTCTTAAAATACAACATTGATGACTCTGGTTATTTTATAAAACTCCATCCAAACATACAGGAATAATGAGAGTTTCAATTTTTGTTGTGGCAAGAAATTTTACCATGATCGTTATATGATGAGGTTCTCAGCCTGTAATTATCGGGTAATCAATACCTGCTGCCTGCCTTAAACCACAGGCAGTGGTTGAAGGAATCAGGCTTGCTCACTACAAATACATTTTTAGGGTGGAAGTTAATGCCCATCAGGGAGATGTCAATGCTATACTACTGAAAAAATATATGTAATTATTTTAAAGATTTGTAAAATTATATTTTTTAAAGTACCGTACATAAATACCGTCAGAGAGGTGTCAATGGAGTTGTACAGGGGTGCAGATAAAAATGATCGCTGGTTTTATGTGTTCGGGTTTCAAAAAAACGTACGGAGTAATATAAAGACAGAGGAAAAAGAAGCTCTGCAACTTCTGGCATATGATTTGCTGTCCATGTCCATTACGGCACTGGAATCAGCTTGCCAAAACGGTGAACTTCAGGAGATTTGCCATGAAAACGAAAAGTAATATTCTGGAAGCTGTCCACGAAACAGCTACTGGCCTTAATCGACTGGGATTTATTGACCAGAGGAAAATGCGCAAATATGATGCATTATGTCTTGAGCCTATATCCGATTATGACAGTGAAAAGATTCACTCCCTGCGTGACAGATATAAAATCAGTCAGGCAGTATTGGCCTCACTGCTCAATACCAGCACCTCTGCTGTACGCCAATGGGAAACTGGAAGTAAGCACCCAAGCAGTCCTTCACAGAAACTTCTCTATCTACTTGAACATAAAAGGCTTGGGGTACTGCTCTAAATTCTCAAGAAGCTTAGCACTACAGCGACTTCTATCCCCGGGTTTCTGCCCGTCAAACTGATCCATCACCAGCCGGGCGGCTTTATGAAGGTTCCAGGCCCGGGCATAATATCCCAGCCCTCCCACAGTTTCAGCACAGGTTCCGTTAAAATCATCGTGATTCATTACGATTTTGTTGTATCCCATGGTTTGGATCCGATAAGTTTACAAGTGTTGACCTTCTCTTAACGTGCTGAAATAAATAATCATTATGATCCTTCGCGGATTAGTGTGAAAAAGCCTTCTCAATTTATTTTGGGTCTTCGCAGATTGGTATGATTTGGATAGGTTGTGGTGCGCAATTCTCAGCGTTTACGCATTGGGACTCATGAAGTTTCACACAAATCCGTGATGAGCCAATAATCATAAGCCCCACAAAAAAATGGTTTTTGAATTTGTCCTGGTTTGCTCTGGTGATGTGCATGATTTTAGTCTGGTGAACGTCGGGAGGCCGTGGAATATCTGAAGGAAAATAATTGACATCCAATATTTCTCCGACGGTCACTTTGTTTAAAAAATCCGAATCATTTTTAACCAATATGCATATGCCATGGGAAGAGCTGTTCCAGATTTTAAATTGATATTTGATGAACATTTTCAGGGTTTGTACTTCAATACAATGATAGGATTGAACTTCAGTTCTGGGATGGATTCTTTTTTTCAATGCTTGTTGTTGCATCTGCATAATC
>Ga0208900_1001871_pt1 | contig 10425 bp, 8 predicted proteins | sample AntAceMetag02UKK_FD_184763 | JGI IMG/M metagenome (GOLD analysis project Ga0208900, IMG submission 184763) | Saline lake microbial communities from Ace Lake, Antarctica - Antarctic Ace Lake Metagenome 02UKK (SPAdes) (version 2) | ecosystem: Environmental > Aquatic > Non-marine Saline and Alkaline... | reverse complement strand
CAGTCACGCGTTCATTGGGCTTTAAGAGGCGACTGACCTCACGTCTTAACTCAATTAATTTTGCTTCTGACAGATCACCGCTGAAGACAGAGTATTGAATATGTTCCAGATATTTTCTAAGCAATATTCTGAATTTGCTGGTTCGACGGGCTTCCACATCATAGGTCATCAATACATACATGTCTAAACCCTCCGTTTAAAAGATTCATACTCTGTCACGCCCATAACATGTCGTTCCAGATTAAGGGCCTCTCTATAAATCCACTCTCGATAAGTCCGTCCCTTCAGCATCTCCTCCAGGCGAATAGAAAAATGGGATGCCACCTGCTGGCGGCCTGTCTCTGATAGCAGGCAGACCCCATCTTCCTGATTAAACCAGTTTGAACGAATCATTTTTTTCCTGACCATTTTAAAAATCAGAGCATCACTAAGTACCGGTTTGAAAAGTTCTGCAACATCCAGACTTAATGAAGCACGCCCCTGGGACGGAGAATGGAGCCAACTCAAGCTTTGATCTAAATGGGTTTTAAAAATTTCATGGCGAACCACTGTGTATGTCATTTGATTTAAAAAAGAGAGTAGACAATTAATGGGATTATTGGGAGGGCGGCGTGTTCGTTTCCCAAAATCCAAGTCAGAATTAATCACTTTCCATGCAGCATAATAAACCTGATGGAGATTCCCTTCCACCCCCATTAACTCCTCACATGTCTTTGTTGCTGATATCTTGTCCATTTGGCGGTCCATATGACGTATATGAATTTCCAAACCTTCCACTTCACGATATCGATAATATAGAAGATTTGCCCGCATATTATGTCCACCCCCTCGGACAATTTCACGTGCCACCGGCATCTTTGAGCGTTCGTCCAATATGCACCGCGCCTGGGCAAGCTTTACCCTTCCAGATGGATTTTTTTCAATGGGCTCAAATGCCCCTTTAAAATAACCATAGTAGTCAAACACAGAGACCCGTATTCCGTGGGTGCCGCACAGACACAACAGTTTTGAATTCATCTGGGCCTCGGACAGCATTACAATATGCCGGATTTTTTCAACCGGGTAATGTCGTTTTGTGCCATTTACAGTAAGGAGCAGTGTATTCTCGTGGCGTTTCAAACGTGCAGTCTTTGATACAAAAAGTGTCTCCATATTTTTTAATCCCTTCCGCAAAAACCGGAAAAGGAACAGGCCTTGCAGAGTCCAATTCGCTGGGCAGAAGGTACTTTCTCTTCCAGGGCAAGCTGAGCCAAAAGGGTTGATGAGTCCCATAACCGGTTTAGTTGTTTTTCATCGATTGGTACCTCTCGCTTCCGTTTTGTGGAAAGGATGTGAATGACGCCCCGCCACTCCTGTCCCGATGCCATTGAAAGCATTAACGCATAAAATGCGGTCTGGTCATTGCAAGCATCCGCAGCTCCACTGCTGCCTTTGTTTTCATAGACCACACGATTTTGCCAATCAATTCTATCTGGTGCCAGGCCGAACAACCCTTCAGTGCTTTTATCCCGGGCATAGCTTGTGATATGTTTGGCTGTTCCTGTTTTGACAAGGCCATACCATTGAGCAAAATTAATATTATGCAGATACATCCATGCCCGTCGTCGGCAGAGCCGTACATGTTGAAAATGCAGCCCGTGGAGCCCCAGATCATCCACTCGTTCATGGAATTCTGATCCTTTTGGCCAATCTCTGACATTCATAATTGCCCCCTCTTTTTCTGAAAATGACCCGATATTAAATTTTACAGGACACCGATTGTTGAAGCACATTCGGAATCAGCGCTGACAATCAATCCAGTGCGTCTGACAAGCGTCAAAGCCGCATTCATAGATTTTGGATAAAGCGTCCATGCCAATGCATCCGGCCCTTCTTTTTTAGAAAATTCCCGGCACCAACTGTCCACCAGAAAAACATCATCATCAAGTATAACCGGATAGGGCAGGTGAGGAAAACAGGCATCTTGCGTGGCTTTGATATAATTTTTTTCTGTCAGGAAATGTTGTGAAAGTGTTCCGCTGATGTGGACTTCCTCTTCACCGTCTTCAGCCATAATCAGGGGAAAACGTTCTAAAATATCAGTATTTCGCAAAAGCCATTGTTCGGAAGCCCGTAACGCATTGCCTTGTCCATCTCTTTCCACCAGACGAATTCCCCGGGCTATATTCCGCAGCGTGTGTGCTTCCTTTTCAAATTGATCACACCAGAATTTTGCAGTATCCCCAAAATTGCGATCTGAATTCATTTCTCTCACCTGTCTTAACAGACTGTATACAGCACTGGCCGGTTTTGGCTGGAACTCTTTTAAATACTTCCAGCGGTGCCCTCTGTTGCTGAAATGACTCATCAATACATTCCAGTAAAGCCCTGCGGCATAGGCAGCCCGGTTGGGCATTTTACCAAAATGTTTTTGTCCGTTTTCAGGGCAATCTTTGAATTTTTTCCGGGCACTGCTGCTTAGAACTTCGGTGATATCATCAATTCCGACCATTTGGTCTTGATGTGAGTTTATCCATTTGTAAAAACGCCGGAACCAGGGCTGTCTGCCTGCAAAATCATCATCCCATCGGATGAATACCTGGCCATGATGATTGCCACGAGCTGCCCGTCCATAACGTTGAAGAAAATTCATGGGTTCAAATCCCGGTTCCATGAACAAGACATCCGCCCGGAAGGTCACACCCATTTCAACACTGGCGGTTGCAACCAGAATTTCAAATTTTTCAGGATCATGATCACGGCCTGAAACGAAAAAATCACCATTATCCTTTCCCGATCGGGAATCATCAATACTGTTGATCAGAAGAACCTGTCCCGACGTTGTACCCGAATCAATAAATATTTGTTTAAGTTCAGGCAGATGCTCTTGAAGATCTATCAGTTTGTTGTAAATTATTACCACTTGGCGATTACGTTTTCGTTCCTTTTTAATCACCTCCACATTTTTTATAAGCAGATTTACCATACTGTCAGTTTGACAAAAAATCATACAAACATCACCATGAACCCAGCGTCCTTTGCTTGTTAATTTTTCTTCAAGGGTAACAATTTGATCTTTGGGGATATCCAGGCGATGAAGTACCGGAGCAATATCCAGGGGGGTAGCAGAAAGAAAACTGACCCGTGCTCTGGAGCCCTGAAGTTCCGCCGTCAGTTTTGCAAATAAGCCCGCCAGACCAAATCCTCGTGGCGCAATGGTGTGAAACTCGTCAAAAACAATGTGGTCAAATCCGGTCAATAGGTCAAACACGCCCTTGTCCGACAATCCTTTTTCAGGATAAAAACGCAGCAACAGGCTACTGACCACTTCGGGCACGGCAATGACCATCTCTCCGCCTTCCATGGCATCGTTCAGATCGGTGATTTCCCGAACCCGTCGGGCCATGATCCTGGATTCACCGGCATCCCTCAATTTTTTTGTTTCATCGGAATTCCAAATGGATATCTTGGACAAGGCATATTCTTTTGTCCAACCATGCATGTGGGATAATGAATTTAAAAGCCCAGCCGCCAGATTCTGGCAGAGCCTTCTTGTGGGAACAATGAAGAGTATTCTTTGTCCCTTGTCCAGCATGGCCCGCTCAAAGGCATAACTTTTTCCTGCCCCTGTGGGGGCATTGGCAATGCGTATTTTGGCAGAATTTTCTAATAGTTCATGTTGAAGGGGGGAAAGGCCGGATTCGGGCAATTGCGCCACACAATGGCGCTCCACTGTCAGTTTCATTATTTCCATTGCTCCACCTCCTTGCTGGCATCTTCTGGCTCAAGAAATGGAGATAATTGGAGGGAGTGGAGGCAATAGCGATCCACAGCTAATTCCCGGTCAAATAGGGAAGCCGTGGATGCATTTAGGCGAACCTTCTCTTCTAATTGAGATTTTTTCAGGAGCACCATGCCGTTTCGATGCAGCCCGACCCGGATGACCAATTCTGATTCTCCGGCATACTTGAATGGATCAAACCCTTCCAGACCAAAAATAATCCCCTTAAATATCTGGTAAGGGGGAACTTCCTGGATGTAAAAAAAATCCTTTAGATTCCCTTTTTTTGCCACATCCTGGATTTTTTTCTGAAAACCAGCCTCGGCATCCAGATTTAGACGGCGGGTTATGGGTGGCAGGAGACGTGGAGAGTCTGTCATAAAAACAGAGGTGCGCCAGGGCATGGCCGATAGGTGTCCTTTATAGTCTTTGGCAGGAAGGGCCACCCGGGCAGCAGTCATCCCAAGAGTGGCCGCCAGAGCAAAGGCAATTGCCCGATCGCTGATCAGTTCAGGCAGGGTTGCCGTACCACTTTGGACCATCAAGCTGTGATAGGCAAAAGGGGTCAAGGTTTCCGCAGTGATGCTTATTGCATTTGTCTTCATGGCTATTTCCCGGTGCCAAACCAATTGTCAAATAAGCTTGCAACCTTTGGCATGGCTTCTTTATATTGGTTTTTCAGGGCGGAATCTTCCTCTTCAAATGCATGGATCAATCCTTGCTGGTATTGGCTTAACTCTTGGGATGGCATGCTGATTTCATGGATGGGTTCCATTATTGAATGAATAGCTGTGATCACAGCTTCTGCATTTTTTTTATCGGTTTCCTGTTGATTTAAGGTTTTGATTATTTCATATGGGGATGCCAAGGGCCGCTCAAAACGAGAACCATAAAGCCCAACAATTCTGGAACGAATATTGACTCCGGTTGTTGAAGTTTGCCCTCCGTAAGGTCCTGCAAGTCCAATCGAAAGCAGGAGATGGTCAAGACCTTCAGGTGGAAGTACCTTTCCCCGGGTGGAGATCACCTGTACCATAAGGGTGCCGGGTAAAATGAAATGGCGGGTAAACAGGTTGTCACTGTTTTTTTTACTTTCTGCGTCAAACAGCGTGCCATCTTCCATGGCTCGATTGTGAAAACTTTCATCGACACAAAAATGTTTGGGTAATAAACTTAACCCATCAGAGTAGTTGACTCCTGCCTTGACGGGTAAAATACGATTTTCCTGAACCGCAGAATCACCAAAAACTAAAGTATTCATATCATAAGCTTCAGATGGTTTTTGCCCTTTTCTCAGGACTGTTTTGTTTTGTGGCAGTTTTCCACCGACCCCATATGCCCTTAGTATTTGAAGTCCCCTACCTTTTTCAATATATTTAAACTTGTTGGGAACCGCCCTGATGTAGGTTTCATCACAGCATTCAATGTCTGTAATTTCCTGTTCAGCATTCCTGAAGATTACCGGGGCCACGGCTTCACGGATGAGTACCAGGGTAAGACAACCCATATTTTTCATTGCTGGATGAATATAGTTGTCTGTTTTTTTGTCTCCAGTGATGGTGGTGTCAATTAACTGGTCCATATGTCCGAGGTAGGGATAAAATCTTTTCATTATTTGTTTTTCTCCTGTTGTTGACGTTCTGTGATGTCTTTGTGGGCTTTCAAAAATGCGATACGATAGATGCTTGAGAGTACACGCCTACTTTTTTGGCTGGGGAATTTATTACCAAATGCGCTGGTCCAGACCTCATTGACAAAAATAGAGGCCACTGATTCACATCCTTCCATCAAAATTTTGCCATTTCTGTTGGCTTTTTTTGCAGCCTTGTCCCGTCTGACAAGATTTAATTCCAATTCCCCGGCCACGGCATAGATCAGGGATTTTGTATCTATTTGATGTTGTTTTTGAGCAATGGTGACTGCTTCCAGACAGAGTTTAAATACCAACAGTTGATCACTGGTGGATGCTCTGCCCCCCGGGTTTTGTTGTATCCCGGCAGCGGCGGTTCCAAATTTAACTAATGCTCCATCGTCTTCATTCATTTTTTTTTCTCCTTCAAGAACATTTATATAGTTATCTTTCAGCTCTTTCATTAATTTCGCTTTATTATCATCCTCCCGGTCCTTAAGATGGCACCAGGTAAGGCAGGCAGCCTTAAAACGTGTTTTCGGGTTGGCATAAAGTTTTAGTACATCATGACCAATCCCTGTAGTTTCCAGAAGATCGTTTATAATTTGTAATTTGTTAAGAGCATTTGGAATCTGTTCAAGGAAAAGGCCTCGCCCCCCAAGTAATTGTGTTAGCACCTGAGGCATGGCATCATAGTAAAAAAATTCTTTGCGCTGCTGGGGAAGCCCCCGGAAGAGATGAAAGGGTCTCCCTGTGCGACGGCAGGCGGTTAATAACATCCGCATGATCTGAACCTGATCCGCCAATTTTTCTGGAATCCTTTCTAATCTGGCAATTCGGTAACGCCCACTATGAATTTCCATGCCACTCAACACACGCCCCTTTGAAATCTGGAGTCTGCTTAAATCATAGAGGGAAATCGCGCCCATCATTTTATCGTCAGTCAGTGCTAATCCTCCAAAAAGCCCCTGGGTGGAAGGAGATGATATCAATGTAGGAACTCCGTTATCCCGTCCTCCCTGGATGGCGTGGGATTGAGCACGAATTTTATGTTCTGCCAGACTTGCTGCCCCCACATTGGTATGGGCTTGAGTCATAACAACGGATTCAGGTCTACCTTCTCTACCGGAAAAGGCAGATACTTTTACACCATACAGACCGGTGGCCTGCTTAATGGTATTAGCAAAAGGAACCGGTTCATCTGTGAAGATGCAACGCCCCTTTTCATTTTCTGAAGAAACTTGAACCCGTTGACCTGAAAGGAGTTGCACAATACGTTGTCTTGTTGTGCGAATAATTTCTGCCCCATCTCCAACTATAAAATTATTAAATCCGGCATGTTCCTTTGTCCCTTCCAGCCATTGCCTCAAGAGACTGTTTTCTCCTTCCCATATAGAGTCAAGCAGTTCGTCATTTTCCGCTGCAATTGCAGTTACCCATAAGCTGGTTAATGTCCGGCGGGAGGTATCGTCTTGTATAGAGGCCAGCCAACTCGGCGGGGATATATCCATAATTTTCAATAATGCCAACTCTCGTTGGGGGGGGGTGATCACTTTATCTTTGGGCTTGGATTTTACATTCAGGTTTAAAAGAAGGGCAAGTAACAGAGCATAGTTCACCCAGTCAATTGCTTCCTGATCAAAATCGTTAAATGATGCATATAGGGTTAACAGTTGGCCAATGGATTTTTTAGGCCACCTCGGTTCTAAACCTATGTCAGCGAGAAGATTGTCCAACACATCATTAAGCGAGTCTTTTAAATTTGTCTTAATTTTCAAAAGATCACTCTTCTGCTTTGTATCAATCTCTTTAATAAAAATTTCCAATTCGTCATAATTGGGTTGGCCGTTATAAAGAGATGGTAAACCACGATTTGAAATATCAAGATATAAATTAAATGGCAGGCCATTACAGAGAGCAGCCAATCCTTTATCAATAATGGCATCATATTGATCACCGGGTAAGAGCATGAAAAAATGACCATCTTGATGAACTTCAATCAACGGTGGAACTCCTGCCAGATGAAGACTCAAACGGGATAAGTAACGTTGAAGTTCGTCCAGCAGAAATGGGTGCAGTGGATCAAAAAGCTGAACTGCTTTCCAATTTTTGCATAGATCACTTTTTAACGCACCTTGATCGTTGTCCAGGCAGTCAATCACGCCTTTAAGGCCACCTTTTTCAGGATCGCTTGACACCCATGTACTATCCAGTTGATCGGCCAGGCGGACGTAACGTGTAAGGTTTTCCAATTCTCTTGGTGGCAGAATTTCAGGATGATGACGATGGGCCTGGGTGGCTTCAACTTTTTCAATGAGGTACCTGAGTTGTTCAGAAGAAATTGCAAGCCCGAATGACTTTAGAAAAAGAGGAATACCATACCGGGTCATTCTTTCTTCCAAACCTTCCAGGGGAATGGCTTCGTTTCTGGAAAGTCCCAGATCTTTATCAATATCATGTAAAAAAGCGATGAGGGCAACCATGGCAAGCCTACGTTCAATAATGGATGTGTCCATGTCTGGATTTCGTGAAAGCCAGTCCAGGGATGCCAGCAACAGGGAACCGCGTACCACGGACAGAAGGTGCTCCAGGAGGGTAATGTTATAATATTTATTATACTTTGATTGCAGATCGGGGTTCGCGGCATAGCCTCCCTTTCCGCTGATGGTCATCAAGCGCAATGGGCGGGGATCAATGTGAGTCCCCTTACCAATCTGCTTTCTGGCGTTTGCACTGAGGGGAAGAGGTTCTCGATCATTTTTCATCAAATGTTCTTCAATAATTTCTGTCAAAAATTTTTTGTATATTTTTGACGCCAGCATAGTTGCTTTTGACATCCATACCTGATCTGTCATCTTCCAATCCCCCTTTCTGCCAATCCAACGCACCCGAAGCCCATTCTATTTTTTTCGCCAATACCTGAATACCATGCCAATCGTAAGTCTTTTTCACTTCCAATCATCACCAGAGGGGCTCTCATCCCTATTACAAAGGCCTTATGGCCATTTTTGAGCTCTTTGGTCTGAACCAAGGTGTGATGTTTTGCGTGGGAACGCAGGTAAAGGTTATCTGGGGATACAGTAAGCGACACCTTTTGGCCGGTAAGACGGGATAGACGATGGTTGACTGCCTGGCTTAAATCAACCTCCTTTAAAGAAGTATGCCAGCGTGGCCCCTTTTTTTCTTTTTTGGTTCTTGAAATGGCTATGGGTGAAAGTAACACCAAGCCCAGCGAATTTTGATTTGGGCCAACTGGGTCAAGATCTTCAATGATATCTGCCTCGGAAAAATCCACATGTTCACCTGTCAGGGCACGGGTGTACTGAATTGCAGTTGTTTTCATATTGGATAGACATCTGGAAAGAAAATCATCTGAGGTTCCCACCACCAGAGAATGCGCCCGATTTTCTCCCTTGTAATGCCAGCCAAGGACTCCGAAATGCCAGATGGCGGCATTGGAACCCAAAACAGCGTCGCTTGATGCGCCAGCCTCAATCCATGCCTGGATTAAAGCATCATGGAGTACATCAAGATTGCGATAAGTGACCATCTTTCTTTTGGGTAAAGTGATACGAATTCGGTACATGATGTTTCCTTTTTTTTTGATATGTGTTATCTATACCGATATCATATAAAAACAAACCATACAAGACCATAACATGGAATAAAAGTTTACATGTCCCTAAAACAACATATTAAAGAAAGATTTGAGTATATTGAGACCCGGCTTTTATGGGGAGAAGGCTTGACTGCAAGAGAGCTTGGTGAAGCATTTGGAATCAGCAGGCAGATTGCACAAAAAATAATTACCAATTATCGGGAAAAATATCCACATCAAATGATCTATAGAAATAGACAGAAGCGTCATGTGGCGACTGAAAGTTTTAAACCCATTCATGTAACTGATAATCCCTTGAGATTTCTTGATTTTCTTAGAGGTGAGACATTAATAGGGCATTACAGAGAAGAGAGAACATGGAGCGATTTTGAGATTAATGATGTGACCCGGTTACTGCATCCTGAATTGGATCGTTTTGCCATTAAAACATTATTGGGAGCGCTTCATCGCAAACAGAGGGTCAGCATTGAATATAGAAAAAAAGATTGGGAGTCTGATGGATGGACATCACGAACAATTTCTCCCCATAATTTGGTTTATGCAGACAATAGATATCATGTCCGTGGGTTTTGCCATTTAAAAAATAAATTTCTTGATTTGGTTTTGTCACGGATTAAATTTGCAGAAAAAGCTTATGAAGATTGGGTTCCATCAGATGATGATAGGGAATGGAATAAATATGTCAAGTTGGCATTCAAACCCAATAGTGCTTTACCCCAGGGAATTCAGGATACTATTTTGCAAAATCATAAAATAATTGAAAGCGGGGTCAGGATAATTAATTGTCGGAAAGCCTTGGCATTTTATGTGGAAAGGGATTTATTTAAAATTGATGCAAAATATGGGTGTCCGCTTTGGTTAAAATGTTGATCTTAAAGGCTGTCCCGCCTTAAGTGACTAGCCCAATTATCGACATCATACCAAAAATCACTTAACAATTGTTCTGGCGAAGTAAAAAAATATACACTATTTGAATCTTATCATCCCATTTTTTACTAATTGTCTTGGATAAATACGAGAGGTGATATGTTAAATTTAGAGCTTAATTCTTTGATTTGTCTAATATTCAAATTTCTTCTCCCTTTTAATATTTCAGATACTACCCCCTGGCTGCCAATTAGGGACTTGGACGGAAATAGACTACCAATTTAAATTTTTTTATCATACAATATCAACATATTAAACTCGGCATGGTGGTAGTCTATACTCGGGCAAGTCCCTAAGTTTTACTGCCATCCTTTTGTACCCCTATATAGTGGTGCTTCCAATCAAGCAGGGGTTTATATTGATTTTTACCCAACATGGACATCAAACCCCAGGCCATTACGATCAAATTCCAGGGCAATATCCAAAGAATTGACCTCTCTGTCAATAATAAATAGCTCAATTTCTGCAGAGTCTCGAATATGTTTACAA
>Ga0208900_1001868_pt1 | contig 10430 bp, 9 predicted proteins | sample AntAceMetag02UKK_FD_184763 | JGI IMG/M metagenome (GOLD analysis project Ga0208900, IMG submission 184763) | Saline lake microbial communities from Ace Lake, Antarctica - Antarctic Ace Lake Metagenome 02UKK (SPAdes) (version 2) | ecosystem: Environmental > Aquatic > Non-marine Saline and Alkaline... | reverse complement strand
AAAGGTACGGCCGATGGCCATTGCCTCGCCAACTGATTTCATTACTGTGTTAAGTTTACTATCCGCATTTGGAAACTTTTCAAAAGCAAATCTCGGTACTTTTACAACAACATAGTCTAACGTTGGTTCAAAAGACGCTGGCGTTTCTTGAGTAATATCATTTGGAATTTCATCTAAAGTATAGCCTACTGCTAATTTAGCGGCAATTTTTGCTATCGGAAACCCGGTTGCTTTTGATGCTAATGCAGAGCTTCTAGACACTCGTGGATTCATTTCGATAACAATGACATCTCCATTTTCAGGATTAATTGCAAATTGAATATTACTACCACCTGTATCTACTCCAATTTCTCTCATAATCGCAATTGAATAGTCTCTCAACCGTTGATATTCTTTATCTGTTAATGTTTGGGCTGGTGCTACCGTTATACTATCACCTGTATGAACACCCATTGCATCAAAATTCTCAATTGAACAAATAATGGTGACATTATCGTTCTTGTCTTTCATTACTTCTAGCTCGTACTCTTTCCAACCGAGCACTGATTGTTCAACTAGCACCTGGTTAATTGGACTTGCGTTAACACCATCACTGACGATTGCAATTAATTCTTCTTTATTATAAGCAATCCCACCACCAGTGCCACCTAGGGTAAATGCTGGCCTAATAATGAGTGGGTACCCTATTTTTTCGGCAATCTTTAAGGAATCTTCAACTGAATACGCTAGATCAGATTCTGGAGTTGCAACCCCTATTTTAATCATCGCATCTTTAAATAACTTTCGATCTTCTGCTTTTTTGATCGCTTCAAGTTTTGCACCAATTAGCTCCACATTAAATTCATCCAAGGTTCCATTTTCAGCAAGTGCCATTGCAATATTAAGTGCAGTTTGACCACCCATTGTTGGTAATAACGCCTCTGGTCTTTCTTTTTCTATTATTTTCCTTACAATACCTGGAGTAATAGGTTCAATATAGGTTTTATCTGCAATTTCCGGATCCGTCATGATGGATGCTGGGTTGCTATTTATCAACACCACTTCGTAGCCTTCTTCTTTTAGAGCTTTAACTGCCTGTGTTCCAGAATAATCGAACTCACACGCCTGACCAATTATTATAGGGCCAGATCCAACAATAAGAATCTTTTTAATATCAGTTCTTTTTGGCATTTTTCACCTTCCTTATTCTTAAAAATGTACTCGGACTTATTAGGAACCGTTTCATAAATAACGGCACATGTGTTTCAAACTTAGATAAATTTTTCTGTCCAAGAATTCGTTTTAAAATATTTAATCTAAATAATGAAGATGCTACTTTTTTTTCAATAATAAAGCCATGCTTCAAGAGCTCTTCTTTTATGTACTTTGGATGAAAGTTGTATGTTAAGCCTTTGTCACTCCTGTTCTCAGGTTTTCTTGAAAAAGGATGCAATTGGTTCTTGCGAAACAAAAATCTAGAAATCTCTAATAAATTGCGTTTATTTGCATATTCAAGGACAAATGTTGCATTATCCTTTAACACTCGGTTTAACTCTTTGAAAAACTTCGGCACATCTTCTACATGATGCAGTACTCGTACGGAAACACCACCATCAAAATAGTTATCATCAAATGGAATTTCATACAAACTACCCTGTACGTATTCGATATTTTTTTTCTGTTTATAATTCTTTTTAGCACTATCCAACAGTTTTTTTGAATAATCGAACAGCACCATCTTCTTCTCAATTATCTTTTCATATGATGGAACTAATCGGCCAAAACCAGCACCACAATCGATAAAATTCTCAACTGGTTTTTTCAGCATTTTAGTAATAATGGATTGTTCAATTAAATTTTCATACTGTCGATCACCCCAAAAATCACTTTCATAATTGGTATCATCGTAATCTGTAATATTTTGTGTCGTGTTTTCTGTACTATTCAAGTTTTAATCTCCGGATTTCACACTTTTTACATTAGAGAAATTATATGATAAAGGCGTTAAAATGTAAAACCTTCAGTTGCTTAAACGCTTAATTAAGTCCTGCATTTTCTGAAGATCCAATTCTTTAACATTATCGCCAATAATTGGTTCTTCTGGATCTGCTACTTCGGCAGGCATCGGGGATGTAGGCTCATGTACTTTCTTTGGTTGCGCTATATCTACTGATGACTTCTTTTTTATATACTTATTTTTAGAATTCAGCTGAGTTTGCGTTTGTGCTTTTTCAGTATAGCTAGCCTTCAATGACAATTTGCCACCTTCTTTTTCAAACATCAGTTTCACATGATAACGAGTAAAATCCCATTCTGTGGATAATGCCTCTCCACCTGTTGGTTTGCCGTACAAACTCTTTAATAATTTTTTTATTTTAAGATATTTTGCAACATATGTTTCTTGATTTGGAGGACTTACGTTTATTATTGCATCACCTTTTATGAAACGATCATTCTTAAAATAGTACATTAAAATTGCGGGTTCATAGGCAAAATCGTGATTAAAATAATACAAGCCCTCATTTGGCATACTCCTTATTTTATTTTTTTGCTTTGCGTACTCTTTGTAAAATTGATTTACTGAAGAGCCAAATTTTAGATTTTTAAATGTAATGACTTTATCTCGAGGATCCGGCACATAGTAGTTCCACGTTTTATTTGCTTTAAGCATTACTTTTTCGCCATTTTTTAAGCTGACAATCTCACTTTTAAAAACAGAAAAACTAATCGTTAATTGAAGTACTAGGATTGTAAATATTATTAGATATTTTTTCAAATAATCGCCCCTTTATTAGCTATTTTATACTCTACCGCAATTGGTTTTTGGGAAAACTAATTGCTAAGCATTAACTACAACCAGAAATTCGTTTCCGGAAAAACCGAAAACAAATTTGGTTTTAGTATATATTTAAATTTAATTCAGATCAAGATTAGTCACAATATTACATTGTGCAAAAAACTATTTTAAGTATGATAGATTGTATGAAAGTACTTCCATATGGCACACAATCTATTTCACTAATGGATCGATTTAGAGTCTTCCAAGCCTTAGACTCTGGATGGCTTACCTGCGGACCAAAGGTTCAGGAATTTGAGGAGGCTATCGCAAACTTTTGCGGAGCAAAGCATGCCATAGCCGTATGTAACGGCACCGCAGCGCTTCATTTAGTACATTTAGCAATTGGGTACTCCAAAAATGATATCGGGATCACCTCTCCGAATACATTTCTAGCTAGTTCTAATAGTATTATTTATGCAGGTGGGACACCCCAATTTATAGATATACGGTCAGACGATCTAAATATAGATATCAGTAAAATTAATACTGGTTCTGGAAAAATACGAACGATAACTTCTGTTCATTTTGCTGGATTACCAGTAAATGTAAAAAAGCTTAAGAAAGCATTCCCTGAAACTATTATTATTGAGGATGGCGCACATGCAATCGGCAGCAAGTTCCATGATGGAGAGGAATGGGTAAAAACCGGAAGCTGCAAATATAGCCTTGCTACCATTTTTTCTTTCCATCCGGTTAAGCATATTACAACAGGGGAAGGAGGCATCATTACAACAAGTGACGATGCGTTTGCCGCCAAGCTGAAACAACTTCGAAACCATGGGATGGAAAAGCCGGCCAAGCATCCAGACCCCTGGTTTTATGAAATGACCGATTTAGGTTTCAACTATCGGATTACAGACTTTCAATGTGTCCTCGGCCTATCGCAACTTAAAAAACTTGATCGCTTTGTAAAAAAGCGTCGTAAAATAGCGTATCTTTATCAATCTGAATTTAAAAATATTTCAGGGATCAGTTTTGCCTCAGAAAAGAGCTGGCAATATAGCAGCTATCATTTATTCCCTCTGCTAATCGATTTTGCAAAATTTGGAATAACACGCGCGGAATTTATGAACAAGCTAAAAGCGAAAAGCATACTGACTCAAGTACATTATATACCTATATATAAACAACCATTTTACAAAAAATATTTTGCACATGATGAAACTGACTTTCCAAATATGGAAGCGTACTACAAAAAAACAATATCTATTCCCTTATATCCAAAAATGAGCAATCGGGATGTTAACCGAGTTATTCGAGAGATTAAAACACTCTTAAATATAAGCTAGATAATAATTTCGTTCGATCCCCTGTAAATTCTGATTCCTGATTGCACTTCTTTATATGTATCTGGTTCATTTCCTAACAACTCTTGTATTGCCCAGACTAAGTCTTGAAAACCTAATAAATACCTAAAAACAACTGTGCTTGAAAACCTTGGATTAATTTCAAATGCTACCGGACCTTTATCTGTTAGTCTTAGTTGTACATTTATACTTCCTTTTAAATCAATTGCTTCGGCAATTTTATACAAATACTCATTTATATTTTCGTTATCTACAACGACTCCACTGCCCGTTAAACCACCCTGCAATTTCCGGTTGAAACAAATTGTTCTAATCTCTCCGCTGGATGTTCGATAAAGCCCACAAGTATACTCTTGATCATTTGGCATTAACAATTCCTGCCAGATATAGTTTGGATAAGTTTTTTTATAATACTCGACTAAATCATGGTCTTTCACTATTGTTAAATTTTTACTACCCTGACCACTTATCATTTTAAGAATACACGGAGTCTCCGGAGGATTTCCTTCTGAAACTAATTTGGTCCATGGATAACATAGACTATTATTTCTTAAAAAATTCGCAGTTTTAATTTTGTTAAGTCCAATCCTTATCGCTTTCTCATTTGCTAATAAAACGGGGACATCATTTAATTCGGACATATTGCCATTGTTAATGAAACTACTTATTTCTGCTTCTGATATGGGAATAATTAACTCAACATGATGGTTAGCTAACACATTTCTTATACAATCAAAATAGTCCTTTCCATCCGCTCTCGGAACAATTTCACAACTGTTAAAGAACTTTTCTGCTGGGTGGTCGTTGTGAATGTCACAACCTATTAAATTATAGTCAGGATTTTCCAACCTTAATATTTTAGCAATCCCCTGGGCAATATCACCACCACAACCAGTTATTAATATATTCTTCAATCTTCTATTCCTCTCATTAATACTTCTTGCAAATAAGGTAAATTTGGATGTATTTCTTTCGCTTTTTTTATTACTTCTAAATTATCAGTTTTTACTCGTTGTATTATTACTTCCTTTGTATCTGTATCTACTATTAGATAGCTCGATAGGCTACCTTTATCCCTTGGCTGTCCGACAGATCCTGCATTTGCAAGTACTTTACCCCCAATCCTTTTAACAAACGGGTAATGTGTATGCGCCATTAAAACAATGTCCGCTTCGTTGTCAGCACATTGATAAAGCAACTTATCACTTGAATCAGGATAAACATATAGATCTCTATCTTGTGGAGAACCATGACAGAGCAATATTCGGACACCATCAATGTTAACCATGCGTTTTTCAGGCAAGTCTATAAGTAATTTTTGCTGCTTACTACTAAGTGTTTCTTCCGCTATTTCTATACCTTTTCCATATTTTGATTGAAGATTACTACCTTTTTGTTTTTCTTCAAGCATTCTCTCATGATTACCTTGAACCATCTCTTTATTTGGAATCGCTTCTACCATATCCACGACCTGTTTCGGCCAAAAATAATAACCGATGTAGTCCCCTAGAAAATAATAGGATTCTGGTTTATGTTTTTCATCGATATCTTCAAGTACTTTTTCAAAAGCAATGTAATTTGAGTGTATATCTGCCAAAACTGCTATTTTCATATTAATTCATTCACCTATATTACATAGTATCAAGTACATATCTCTTGTCAATAAAAAGCAGTTTATATTGACAAATAAGGGTTCAAAGATACAATGATAGAAAGGATAAGCAAACTAACCGATATGTTAAACAACAAAATAAAATTAAATAAATATGGATACTACGAAGTAACGGATAAACCCTCAAGTGCTGAACTCCAAGATTATTATTCTAAAAAATATTATCAAGTAAATTCGGTACAATACACTCAGGATTATACTGATGAAGAACTTACATATATGCTAAATGGCTTAGCCCAAAAGTATCACGTACTTCAAAATAAGCTGGGGAAGCGAGGAGACATTCGTTTTCTTGACCTTGGATGTGGTGAAGGTTGGAGCCTAAATTATTTTAGTAGTGTTGGTTGGGATGTGCTTGGACTAGATTTTAGCGAACATGGGATAAAAACCCATAACCCAGATATGCTAGAAAACTTTATCCCAGGGGATATATATGATAATTTAAATAATCTAATTTCAGAAAACCAGAAATTTGATATTATTTTAATGGATAATGTTTTAGAACATGTATTAAATCCAGAAATCCTTTTAGTCAATATCCAAAAAACCCTAAAAGACGACGGTATTCTTATTATTGAGGTGCCGAATGATTATTCGAAATTACACCAATACCTATTTCAAGAAAAACATATTGATAAAGAGTTCTGGATTGCGCTACCCGACCATCTATCGTATTTTAATTTACCAGGATTAGAACAGTTATGTAACGATAAAGGGTTAAGCCTTTTATATTCCCTATGTGACTACCCTATCGACCTTCATTTGTTAAATCCAAATACCAACTATGTTATGGATAAGTCAAAGGGACCAAGTTGTCATAAAACAAGAGTCGAATTAGAAAACTTTCTTACAAGCATTTCAATTGAGAAAACAGTAGAGTTATATCATACACTTTCTGAAATGGAATTAGGTCGTAATATAATTAGTTTTTTCAAAAAAATTTAACATGAATGAAATCACAATAGCTAATTACAAGATAGGAATTAACCACCCTACATTTATTATTGCAGAACTTTCAGCTAATCATAATCAAGATTTTGATATTGCAGTTAAAACAATCCACGCTATGAAAAAAGCAGGAGCTGATGCAGTTAAAATACAAACCTATACTGCTGATACCATTACGCTTAATTGTGATAATGATTATTTTAAAATTAAAGGTACAATATGGGAGGGGAAAACGCTTCATGAATTATATCAAGAAGCCTACACTCCATGGGGTTGGCAAGCAAAACTTCAAAAGGTTGCAACGGATATAGGCTTAGTTTTCTTTTCTTCTCCTTTTGATTTCTCCGCCGTTGATTTCTTAGAGAACTTGAATGTTCCAGCATATAAAATAGCTTCATTTGAAATTAATGATATTCCTCTGATACGATATATTGCTAAAAAAAATAAGCCCATAATTTTTTCAACAGGAATTGCTACATTAGAAGATATAAATCTTGCTCTAAACACCTGTAGAAAAGTGGGGAATGAACAAATAGCTCTTTTAAAGTGTATTTCTGAATATCCCGCGAATTATGAAAATATGAACTTAAATACTATCCCTGATTATTATAAGAAATTCGATACAGTTATCGGCTTATCTGATCATTCGATTGGGTCTATAGCACCCGTAGTAGCCGTTAGTTTAGGTGCCCGAATTGTTGAAAAACATTTTATTTTAAACAAAGAGGTCGGTGGTCCAGATGCCTCCTTTTCCCTTACTCCAGATGAGTTTAAGAAAATGGTAGTGGATATTAGAAACACGGAAAAAGCCTTAGGGCGAGTTAGCTACGATTTATCTGATAGTGCAAAGCTTAGCAAAGGCTTTTCTCGTTCATTATTTGTTTCCAACGCTATTAAAAAAGGGGAACAATTATCTCCCGATAACATAAAATCAGTAAGACCGGCAAATGGGCTAGCCCCCCAATATTATGATGATGTTCTTGGAAAAATCGCTAAGCTGGATATTCCTATGGGGACACCTTTATCCTGGGATCAGTTAGAGCATTAAACTTTTTCGAAAACGCGAATCGTATAAACTTTTAAACTATTTTGATCATTTTCCTGATGTACAGCAAAACCTGATCGGTTTTAGCAAAATTAGATTTTGCTTAGTTATCCTATTTAGGTTTCTTCCTTATTCTTTATACTATTCAAGATATACTCAGAAATTCTTGTGGCCCCACCACCATCAACAAGTTGCTGTCCTAAACTTGAAAGAATTTCTCTTACACTCTTGTCCTGTAGTTCATCAAAATCATGGATAATTTGCTCCTGTAGGTTATGCTCATTAAACCATATATTTCTTCTAACAAAACCACTTTTAACCCAATTCTTTATATTTGTTTTCTGATTATCAGCAACTCCAATAAAAATAGAGGGTGTTCCTGTTGCAGCTAATTCATAGGTTGTCTGCCCAGCAGCAGATATTGAGATATCTGATTTATACATTAACTCTTTCATCTCTTGTGCTGATAAACTATTGTAATAGAATGTATTCTCATTATATTTTTTTTGTAAAATGTCTTTATTCTGAAAACTCGGCCCAATTACAACATGTTTAGCACAATTCTTTTTTCTCAGTATTTCCAGAGTTTTTAGAGTAAGCCCGTGCGGATCAGCCCCACCGAATGTTATTAAAACATTGTTAATTTGATTGTTTATACTTTTCTTAAGATTAGTCCAAAATGGATTTCTTAATGGAATAAATTTTTCGCCAACCAAATAATTCATTTTTTGTAGGCTATAATCCGCTTCTATCCCACCAATTAATCCGTTAATAATAATTCCTTGAGGATATTCAATACGATGATTATCATCAATTGCAGCTATTACCTTATTGTTTTCAGATAATTTACGATAATATCTTTCATCTGCTAAATAGGAATCAATTATTATGAAGTCATAATCCTTTATATCCATCTGGAACCACTCGCTAACTTTGAAGAATGGTTCGTCGGGTAATTCACCTTTGAAATCAACTAAGAACTCAGCATCAACGTTGCTCTCTCTTAATGCTAATGATATAGCTTGACAGCGATTAATATGCCCCCAGCCGACACCTTCGCCACCCTCTGTTAAAATAACTCCCTTAGGCGAGTTTCTGCTCATATTCTTCAATCAGCTTTCTAATAGCAATTGTTGCTTTATTCAAATCTTGTAATTCTAAAATTTTTGCTGCTTCAATGAGCTCTTCTTTTGTTGTCTCAAAAACTTTTTTTTGCTTTATATTTCCATTTATTAAACGAATCCAGGGCTTATTATTATAAAGATCAATAATCATTTCTGTTGTTATAAACTCTTCATCTTTCAAATAATCATGAATTGCACATAAGAGCATATAGTCCTCTTTTGTATCTATTGTAATTCTAATATCTTTTCCTGTTTTGTTAGCTGTTGCTTCAAAGTTCTGGCATATAAATGTATCTGGGTTTGAATAAAAATAATACGTAACATGTTCTAATGCTGGCTTCTCACTAGCCTCAAGGTGAGCTTTCTCAAGTGATTTAAAGTTAAAAACTTCCGCGTCTAGACCATGTGGAAATGATCGATTTAATGCACTTGATAAATAATCCGTGTTAGAATTTTTAAATACTATAATCATATCATCTATAACAAAAGGGTCTATAAAGGGACAATCACTTGTTATTCTGACAATAATATCCAGATCATATTCTACTGCAGCTTTATAGTATCTATTTAATACATTTTGCTCATCTCCCCTAAAGCATTTAACTTCTAGCTCTTCTGCTTTTTTTTCTATTGGGTCGTCTGTCTTATTCTGAGTTGTTGCAATTATTACGTCATCAATTTGAGTACATTTCTTTACTCGATTAACCACCTGATCGAGGACAGTAACATCCCCATTGGATGGAAGCGGTAGCAAAACTTTATTCGGAAGTCTAGAAGATGTAGTTCTAGCCTGAACTATTATTCCAGTTTTCATTTTGAAAGTAGATACATTTGGTCTTCTACTTTTTCATTTACATATGGGTACTTTTTTTCTTTAATTAAACTTAAATCTGGAAACTTTTCCATATATATTTTAGGAAAATTTCCTTTCCACAATAAGTTTTCATTCCCTCTATACTTTATTGCGATATAATCTTCATTATAGTATTCTAGCCCCCATATATACTTTTTAGAAACTCTGGAAATCTCTCCCATAACTTGATCGATATTATCTGGAGAAATATGAATTAGGACGCCTGTGGTGTAAACTAGGTCAAAATACTTATCCTTAAAAGGCAAATCAAGAGCACTCCCTTGTATAATATTTATATTTTTGGTGTGAACAACCGGACCTTCGTATATTATTTTTCTTGCATCGTTTATTGCGGAAACTATTTTTTCATCCAGCTTATCTTCCTTTTTGATAATTTCCCACAGGTTGTGAACATGTTTCTTTTCAAGGAATCCTATTTTTAAAGATGCATGGTTTAATGTGTTTGTGATAACTTCAAAATGGGTGTAAAATTTTAACCGTTGCCTTTTATTATTTAATTGCTGAGTCTTACTTAGAGACATAACCCAATAGTAATTTAAATATTTTTCTGCAAAATACACTAATGGGATTTGTAAATCCGAATCTTCTTCTGGATTTTTTTCCACAATAAAGTCAAGAATAGCTCTAAGGAAGGCAAACTTA
>Ga0208900_1001867_pt1 | contig 10434 bp, 8 predicted proteins | sample AntAceMetag02UKK_FD_184763 | JGI IMG/M metagenome (GOLD analysis project Ga0208900, IMG submission 184763) | Saline lake microbial communities from Ace Lake, Antarctica - Antarctic Ace Lake Metagenome 02UKK (SPAdes) (version 2) | ecosystem: Environmental > Aquatic > Non-marine Saline and Alkaline... | reverse complement strand
TCTTTACTTGCCTTCTCTATTTTTTCAATCATGTCGATTTTTATGTTTGCAAACCAAAAGTTCATTATTCCACCTCATTTAATTTTGTTTCATATAACGTGCTTTTCAGCGGCGCGGCTTTTTGCGTCCGCTGCAAAAGTCTTGTTATCTTTTTTGTATTTATTTATAATTACAAGTATTTTTTTGAATTTATCAAGCACCTTCTTTGTGTTAATGGAGCAGTTACATAATCTTCATCGAGAAACCGGATCAGTTCTTTTAGTTCTTTTTTGTCTTGGGGAATGACGAGTTTCCCATTGCTGGTTTTTATGTTGATTTTATGTTCTTCGGCTATGTTCTCATTGAGATCGGTGGCAATGGCTTCTATGTCTGCGACAGACAAGTTTTCAAGCACATTATTTTTTTGTATCAGGGCTATTTTCTTTCTTATGATACCATCCGCGTTTCCTTTAAATGTGGTTTGATCCTCAAACTCAAATAGTTCATTTTCCGCGAAGGCATCAAGGTCTGTGTCGGTTGCCTCCCGGTAGTAGTCGCTTAAAGACAGAAACCTTTTGGTGTTTTGGTAGGATACAAACAATAATGTGCCATTCCGGAAGTGGGCTGTCAACTTATCATGCAGTATCAAGCCGGGTTCTTCGAGCTTTTTATAGGTTTCACCTGAACCAATCAAAGTCCAGCCTTTTAACAATAGCTTGCCGGAATTAAAAACCTGAAAGCTGACTTGCTGCTCTTGATCCGACCAGTGCCCTGTGAACAGGGCTTTAATGCGGATGTTTTCCGTTTTTAGATCGAGAATCGGATTATTAAGAGGATTTCCCAAAGCATTGGAAATTGTTTCAGGTAGCGGATAATCTGCAATGGTAAATATTTCACCGGAATCAACATTGTAACTGCCGGTAAACTCGATATCCTGTTTATCGGTGATAAACTTTTGCTTTTGTTCGGAGAAAAATTCTCCCAACTCCTGACGGAATTGCTCAGTTAATGGGATTCGCCTGATGGGGGTTTGGGCATCATCAAGGATGGCAAACAAATTGCTGATCTGGTTGTTGTTTTCAGGCATTGTTGGTTTCCAGTATCATATATTCGGTGAGTTGCACAATTTGGGTGATGGATTTGCAATCGGCAATATTTTTTCTGGTGATCAAGACATAGGTTATATCGCCCTCAATGATGACTTCATAAAAATGGTAACCGAAGAAACCCAGCAGTGGGTTGAAATGATAGGCATGGGTGTTCAGGACGATAAAGAAGAAGATTAGCGAGATAAAGACCAGCACCGGAAAACTGATCGTGTTGTTGGTCTGGTTGATGAGCGGCAGCAGGTAGACCAGGAGGAATCCGACTATTTCCTTGTCCACGGTTTTTACGGCTTTTATTTTGACCGGCAGTTTTTCCAGATTTTTGCCGGAAAGCCTGACCAGAACGGCACAAAGCAGGCTAAGCAGAACAGCTACCAGTAGATATTTCAAACCGGCTTGCCAGTCCCACGCCTTGCTGAACTCGACAAACCAGAGGGTCAGGCAGATAGGCGCCAGCGAAGTGGCAACAAGGTTGAGTTTAGCAGCCTTGTTAAGCATTGGCCGCCTCTTGATTCTGCTGGTCGGGAGGCTGAGAAAAGGCTTCCCGTAATACCGCCTGCATGAGTTGTTCGGCATGGATCTGGTCTTGGGTGATTTGTGTTTCAAGTTGATCGCAGAGGGCGAGTAGTTTTTCAACTTTGGTGATGATGTCTTGTTGTTCATCAAGCGGAGGCATGGCAACAACCCAATTATAATAAATATCGCTTTCCAATCTGCATGTTCCGTGTGTCGATGTTCTAACTTTTTTTAAAATTTCTTGCGAGCTACCTTTTAATGCAAGATAAACATATTCCTCCAATCCATCAATATATATCGTCAGAGCTTTCATGTCTTGATTTACCGTGGCCTTCTCGGTATTGATCGCCACTGGAAATGAGTGAGACAAAATCATGCCTCTCACTACAAAAAGGACACTTTGTTTCGATAGAAACTTAGCAGAACTTTTTACTACAGCCTGTGGTGTAATTTTGTAAATGGAATTGCTCAAATATTTTTTTTTCATGTCTTTTGGACATATCCAAGGAATAGCGCCATTCCAATAATCTATATTGGCCTTAGATGGTGTGCCGCCGCCCTGAATTAATCCTAAACTTCCCAACCGACACCACTCCCACCCCTCCAGCAAAGCAAACGGCTTTTCTTCTTCGCTGATCGGTGGCAGAGGCTTTTGTTTTTTTATTTTTTTGTCTTTTATCAACTGGGCTTTTTCTTTCTGAATGCGGGCCAGCAGTTCACTGGCTGGCTCAACATCGGGGTTTTGCTGCCGCCAGTCGGCGGTGAGTTTGCCTTCGATGGCTTCTTGTAAAATCTGCTGCCGGAGTTTTTTCAGTAGGGTTTGTTGGTGGGTGAGTTCTTCTTTTAGGTCTCTTTCTTCTGTTTCTATACTTTCAAAGTATGAAACAATTGTTTCTTGTTTATCTAAAGTAGGCAGGTCAATTTTGAGTGCTAAAAGGTGTTTAGGCTTGATTTCAGTTTTTATCCCACCCTTTACTTGCATCTTTAATAATTTGACAAATTCCTGACTTTTCAAAAAACGCTTAAAATATTCAATGTTGATAATTTCGGTATCGAAAGTGTATGACGAATAATGGATTGTCGCTGTCACATTTTCGCTACCATGATAGACCCCCATTGCACCTTTTGAAACATTGATTCCTGAAATTACCAAATCATTCGGGCAAATCAGGATCATGTTAGTTCTGCTGGGTTTGCTTGCTATATGGAAATTTCCTGAAAAATCAATTTTTTCTATGCGTTTTAATCCTGAAAGAGCCTTGTCATTTGGTTTATATTTTCCCTCTCGTTCAAAGAGGAACGTACCTGTTTTTATCTTTTTCCACTCCGTCATTACTCTCCCTCCTCACTCTCAAGAACCGCATAAATCTCATTCAACTTATCCCGCAGTAGCCGTTTAGGGATAAGCCTGGTCTCATACTCAGCGATAACAGCCGGGCTGACCGAGCGGCTCAGAGCGTATTTCACCACTTCATCATTTTTTTCACGGCAGAGGAGAATGCCGATACTGGGGTTTTCAAAATCAAGTTTGACATCCCTGTCCAGGGCTTCAAGGTAAAACTCCAGTTGCCCCAAATGTTCCGGTCTGAACTTGTCGTTTTTCAGTTCAAAGGCGACAAGGCATTGCAGATGGCGGTGGAAGAAAAGCAGATCAACAAAAAAATCATCCGTTCCCACTTGCAGGCGGTATTCATGTCCAATGAATGTAAAGCCAATCCCCAACTCCAGAATAAAATCTTTGAGAGAAGCCATCAGCGCCTGTTGCAGTTCTTTTTCCCGATGGGGGCTTGGCAAATTCAAAAACTCAAACACATAGCTGTCTTTGAAAACATTTTCCGTGGATTGGGGGAGTTCTGTAACAGTCTGGGACAATTTTTCATTGGCAAGCATGGTACGTTCAAAAGTGCCGGTTTGGATGAGCCTGTCCAGCTCTCTGACAGAATAGTTTTTACGATTGCAGAGTAAAAGATAAAACTCACGCTCTTCAGGTGTTTTCAAGCTCATTATCCGCCGATTATGGGTCCAGCTTAAAACTCGCCCCAGTGAGGCGAGTTTTTCATCATCCCGGTATGTTTCGTAAAACTGCTTCATACGCCACAGGTTTTTGTCGGTAAAGCCTTTTAATTCAGGGTCTCTGGTCTTGATGAAGTCAGCCAGCTCTTTTATAACGCCTTTTCCCCAACCTGAACTTGTTACCTGTTTTGAAATATAGTCACCAATATTCCAGTACAATTCCACCAGAACAGTATTGACCTGCTGAAAAGCACGCTGTTTGGCCTGCTGGATTTGTTGGAGTATCTCGGCAAACTGTTTTTCGGTTTTTGCTATTTTTGCTTGCTTTGCCATTTAAGCCAACTCCTTTCTGAGCTTTTCGAGCAGTTGATCGCCTTTGACAAAGGATTGATGCAACAAATCCAGTAGTTCTGTGCTGCTATATTGTTTTTCCTCTTTGGGTTTATGCGGATTTTTTATATCGAGGTTGTAACCATTCCCCTTGATGGTTTTTATATCCACCTGCCAGGCCTGTTCGCTTTCCTCCCGCTTATTCCACCATTGTTTGAGCTGATCAAACTCGGCAAACTGGATGGTCTTGGTCTTGGAGTAAGCTTTGTATCCCTCCGGCAATTTGTGTTCCCAGTACCAAACCTTTTCGGTTTTATCCCCTTTAGTAAAAAACAGGAGATTGGTTGCCACCGAGGCATAGGGTTGAAACACCGAATTGGGCAGACGGATAATGGTGTGGAGGTTGCAGTCATCCAGCAGTTTTTGGCGGATACGCTGCTTTACGCCGTCGCCGGTCAGGGAACCATCGGGCAAGACAATGGCGGCTCTGCCGCCATTTTTTAGCAGATGGATCATCAGGATTAAAAAAAGGTCTGCCGATTCCCTGGTACGGTAGGTCTGGGGGAAATTATTTTCGTTGTTATTGGAAACCACCCCGCCGAAAGGTGGATTGGTAAGGATAACATCAACACGATTTTTCTGGCTGTATTCGGTCAGGGGTTTTGCCAGTGAATCGCCATACTGGATATTTGGCAAATTAATATCATGGAGGATGAGGTTGGTATTGCCAAGCAAATATGGCAGAGGTTTGTACTCCCAGCCTATGACATTGCGCTGAATAGCATCCCGTTCCGCCACGGATGAAGCTTTGGCTTTAAGATGTTCCAGTGCGGCGGTGAGAAAGCCGCCCGTACCGCAAGCCGGATCAAGAACCTTTTCACCTGCTATGGGGGCGGTAAGTTCGGTCAGCAGTTCAGTGATGGCACGGGGGGTATAAAATTCACCCAATGTGCCTGCGCTTTGCAGTTCACTTAAAAATGTCTCATAAATTTGTCCGAATACCTGTTTATCTTTGGAGTTGTTAAAGTCAATTTCGTTGAGTTTGTTAATGACCTGCCGCAGGTGAATGCCTGATTTCATGTAATTGTAATTACCCGCAAAAACTTCACTGACCAATACGGCACGTTTGTTGCCGGTTGAAAGATCAACATTTGCCAGAGTCGGAAAAAGTTTTTGATCGACAAAGGCGAGCAATTCATCACCGGTCATGCCTTCGTCATCTCCTGCCCATTCAGCCCAATGCAGTTCAGCGGGGATGGGGGAAATATAGTCGTCCTGCAATAATTCCAATTCTTTGTCTTTATCGCTGAATATTTTTAGAAAAAGCATCCAGCCCAATTGCAGGATACGCAGTTCATCACTGCCGGTTCCAGTGTCCTGGCGCATGATGTTTCTTGCTGATTTTACGATACCGCTGATATTTGCCATGGTGTTTATGCCGCCTTATATATTTCCTGTTCCAGTTCGGTAATTGCTCTCATATACTGCTTTTTACCGCCAAAAAGACGGATGATCTCAAGGGGGGAGCCGAACTGATCCAGTGGGTTAACTTGCAGAATTTTCATGTCCTCAATGTTTTCAATGCCCTCATCGGCGTATTTTTCCAGCAGAGCTTCCAGTACCTTACGGGTCTGTTCACCATATTTGGTGAAATAATCCCGTTTTTTGACGTTGTTCGCCCGTTCCGCTCTGGTCAGTGGTAGTTGATCAAAGGCTGTGTGGCAAATGAGATCAAAAATATCCATTTCCTTGTTAATGGCTTCCTTAAGATTCTCAAAAACAATACCCTGCTCTATCAGTTCCTCGATGATAGCCTGTTTTTTGTCGGTCTGGTTCCATTTATTAAGGAAGTCAGACAGGGTGCGGTATTGTTCACGCACTTTTTTTCTGGTGTAGTCCTTGAGGCTGCCGGTAATCAGTTTACCGTTATTATCCATATACTGGATACGCTCATTAAGCACTGCCACATTGACACCGTTGACATAGTATTTTGCCCTCGGTTCGGCAACAATGTCTCCACCGGTGATTATGTCTGTTTCGTAAGGCGGCGGATCAAAAATTATTTCTTCGCCGTCTTCATCAGTTATCGGGACAAGGGATTCTTTCTCTTCTTCGGGTGTTTCAAATTCATCATCTTCACCAAGTACTTTTACCCTGACCGGATCACCGTCGAAATCCGGATCGGCAAAGAGGTCTGTGACATTACGGAAGTCCATGATAGTGAAGAATGTTTTGCCAAATTCTTCATTGATGCGTGTTCCCCGGCCGATGATTTGTTTGAACTCTGTCATGGAGCCTATGTTACTGTCCAGCACAATAAGTTTACAGGTTTGGGCATCCACGCCGGTGGTCATAAGTTTTGATGTGGTGGCAACGACAGGGTATCTCTCCTCCGGGTTGATGAAGTTGTCCAGTTCCATTTTCCCTTCATCATTATCGCCGGTAATCTGCATGACAAATTTGGGGTTTTGTGCCACCAGATCGCTGTTTTCGTTGGCTATGGCGGCCCTCATTCGCTGGGCGTGATCAATGTCAACGCAGAAGATAATGGTTTTATCAAAACGGTTGGTCTTTTTAAGAAATTCGCTGACTTTTCCGGCAACGGTTTCTGTTCGTTCATCAATGATCAAATTCTTATCAAAGTCTTTACGGTTGTATATGCGGTCATCGACAAGCAATCCTTGCTTGTCGATTTTGCCCTGTTCAGGCCGCCATCCTTCCAAGTCAACATTCAAGCCTACTCGCATTACTTTATAAGGAGCAAGAAAGCCATCTTGTATGCCCTGTTTTAGTGAATATGTATAGATGGGCTCGCCAAAGTATTGGGTACTGGAAATGGTTTCTGTTTCTTTGGGAGTGGCGGTCAGGCCGATGTGGGTTGCACCTGCAAAATAGTTGAGAATTACACGCCATGCACTGTCTTCGGAGGCACTGCCACGGTGGCACTCATCTATAACGATCAGATCAAAGAATCCAGGACTGAATTCCCGATACGCGTCTTTGTCTTCATCATAGTTGGTTAAACCTTGATAAAGGGCAAGATAGATTTCGTATGATTTATCTATTTGCTTCTTTTTGATGACCGTCATTTTGTCTTTGAAATGGCGAAAATCACCTCGTTTTGTTTGGTCGATCAAGGCGTTTCTATCTGCCAGAAACAATATGCGTTTTTTGGTTTTACCTTTCCAAAGGCGGTGGATAATTTGAAATGCCGTGTAGGTTTTTCCCGTACCAGTTGCCATGGTCAGCAGGATACGGTTTTGTCCTTTGGAAATGGCTTCCACAGTGCGGTTGATGGCAATTTGCTGATAATAGCGGGGGGTTCTGCCTGTGCCATCAAAAAAATAATCCTGTGCTGCGATACGTTCCTGCTCTTCTGTTTCAATGCCCTTATATTTTTTGTAGCGTTGCCAGAGTGTTTTAGGAGAAGGGAATTGATCAAGAGTGAGGTCTGTTTCTATTTTTCCATCTGAGCAAGTGCGGTCATGTTCATAAAATCCGTCACCGTTACTGCTGTAGACAGATGGAATATCTAAAATCTCAGCGTAATTGAGACCTTGCTGGATACCTGCTTTTACTGAGTGTTTATTGTCTTTTGCTTCAATTATGGCAATGGGAATATTGGGCTTGTAGTAAAGGATATAATCTGCCCTTTTTCGTTTTCCTCTGCTCGTCAGGTTGCCTCTGACATAGATGCGACCATCAGTAAAAGAGACTTCTTCCCGAATTTGGGTAAGGGGATTCCAACCTGCTTTTTCAAGAGCAGGCTGGATATATTTTGTGCAGATGTCTCTTTCTGATAGGTCTTTTTTAAATGTCATTTCTTGCTACTCATTTTTACCCTTAGTGTTTCCTCGATGGTTGTTTCTTGGAAGATAACGTCAAGCTCACCTGCCACGCCAGTAAATTACGGGTAAGCGCTTCCCTTTCTCGTGGTCAGGTGAAGCGCCTGGTTAGCCGAACGTGCTGAATTTTTTATTTTATTAATACTGCTTTCGTAAATTTAAGAATAGGATAATTATCTTTGACTCAGGGGATTGATTATTCAAGTCTATATATTATAAAAAACAATCTGACAAAATCGGTTTGAGTAAGATTGCAAGGAAATATAGTTGAATGGAAGGGTTAGGCCGCATCAGTTCCACGGTATCTTTGCTGGTGGCCTCCAGTTCGACAAGTATCTTCTGAGCTTTGGGTTGTCCCAATCGTTCCTGTAGTTTCTCGGGTCTATGTATCCCTTAAAGCCAAACCGCCTGCAAAGCGATTCGCCTTCACATGATTATGTTCAGTTTATTTTGTGTTCATGCCTAATCATTGCTTGAGGGCTGACGTAAAGTAAGGTCTTCGCTAACAGACACATGTACATTACCATTGTTATCTTTGAACCATATTGCATAATTACCTGTCACATCCCCATCTATAGCATATCCATAGTTCCACCAATAATTATCGCAGGCATATCCTTTGGCAGGGATATAAAGACTACCTTCTCCACAACTTGTCAGCCAATCTTCAAAATTTGATAGATCTACCGTGCACTCTTCTATATTACTGAGACATTCGTTAAATTGCCCCCAAGCCACAACCTCAACCGGAAAATCATTAGGGTTGAAGACTCTGTATGTAAAATAATTAAACCATTCACCATAACTCGAATTCCAAGTAGCTGTTACATCGTTGGGTTCAAAAGTGATTGCCAAATTCTTGACACTATTCTCAGTAATTGCAGTAGGAGTAGAATCAATCATCTGGTTATCCAACAACACACGGCCTGAGTCAATAATTAATGACTTGGACCCATCATCAAAAATAATGGATTGAGATGTTGTAGTTGCAGGCATTTTTAAAAACGTGCCATCTGCCCCCTCAAAGGTTGCCGTGGCTCCTGATCTGGATACCATGAATAAACTTGAGTCTGATTGGATTGTTATTATGTTGTTCCCAGGAAAGTTGATCAGCTCTGCCTCTGCACCATTTTCAATGGTGACCTGGTTTGCATCTGATGAGCCATAAACCAGAGCTATGCTGCCTGTTGTTACAATAGTATCTGGAGAAATCGATGTCGAAACAATAATGTCCTGGGCTGCATGGATCTCGACTGCTACCATAAACAACAATACCAAACCAATAGATAATGTAATAACATTCTTCATTGTTGAGTCCTTATTTTGCTAAAATTTCAAAAAAATACGTCACTATGTTATCAGGCAACCGTGTGCAAGGGCACTGACCTGAAAATGCAGTAATAAAGCTCATCAAAGTTTTCACTCAAATTTGCCTTAACGATAATGTAACGCAAATTATAAATGGCTAATATTAAATAGTCAACCAAAATCATATTGGGGGTTTCTGCCCATCCCCCCGAAAAACGCAATCCCAGTTACTTGGGGTTACCCCGTGTGTCTATGAACGAATGTCCGCAATACCCTTAAAAATGTACGGATCATTGATCTTAAAAGTCTCGATTTTCATAAACTCATTTAATTCAATGGTTTACAGAGTCCTATAACGAAAAAATACGCATTGGGCAAAAACCCCCGAGTTATAACAAGTAATTATCCAGTTTTTTTCTGTATAACTCCAAAAGTAATTAAATAAAAATCTAAATATTGAATCAGTCTATAGAAAGTTGCCATCATTTTAATTTTGGAAACAACTGATCAAAACCCCTAAATGACGGGCATCTCAAGAAAAAAAATATAGTTGCATAAATGCATATCAATAAAAATTATTTTTGACAAGCATAAAAAAATTATGTATGTAACTATTTATGTGTATAATCTTCAATAACGGAGGTTAACCAATAGGAGTTCTTCACTAATGTTTCAGATTCCTCCAGGTTTTTTAAATAAATACAAATATACATTGTCTCAGAAAGCTATACCTGTACAAAAACAATCCTATTTTATTAAATGGTTTCGATACTATTGGAATTTTTGCTTAAAATATAATTTCAACAAGAGTGACCCCAAAAGTTTACCCCATTTTATTAAAAAGCTTGAGTCCAAGAAACAGAGTAAATTTAATCTGATACAAGCATCGGATGCAATCCGCATCTTTTATGAAATGACCGGAGAGTCTTTTCCTGCTTTTGGACATGAGAGTAATAATAGAGGAAATAACGCTACTCCATTAAATGAAACGGCAAAACCGTATCTCAATCCCCCATCTCCAAATAAAGTTGACACTCAAGTATCCCAAACAGTTTCCATGAAAGAAAAATGGGACAAGGCATTGACTTCATTGGCCAATGAAATTAAAGTCCGTCACTATTCTCCCAAAACACTCAAGTCATACAGGGGCTGGACAATCAAATTTCAGAAGTTTATCTGTTTTAAAAACCCTGATCTTCTGGATACTAAGCCTAAAACAAGCGTGTTCATAAAGATTCGATAGTGTATATATTCGAGAATTTTGACGTGTTACTTTTAAAGCATAATCGAAAAAAATCAGAAAAAAAAGGGCGCAACTCTTCCCGAGAAATATTTGC
>Ga0208900_1001862_pt1 | contig 10446 bp, 8 predicted proteins | sample AntAceMetag02UKK_FD_184763 | JGI IMG/M metagenome (GOLD analysis project Ga0208900, IMG submission 184763) | Saline lake microbial communities from Ace Lake, Antarctica - Antarctic Ace Lake Metagenome 02UKK (SPAdes) (version 2) | ecosystem: Environmental > Aquatic > Non-marine Saline and Alkaline... | reverse complement strand
TTTGGAATTGAAACAAAGAGGAAAGCTAACGGACTGGCGGTATGGTTTTGCTTTTAATCGCACCATTTTGGAATTGAAACGAATATAATATAAAATGAACATAACTAAAACTAAAATCTTTTAATCGCACCATTTTGGAATTGAAACTGGTTTCAAAATCTTAATAAACGAGGGTTTTGAAAAGCTTTTAATCGCACCATTTTGGAATTGAAACTACTGTTTTCCATCTCTATATGCCATAAAGCATCCACTTTTAATCGCACCATTTTGGAATTGAAACGAACTGGCTTTCAAATCGCCAGTGGATAGTAACCGATCTTTTAATCGCACCATTTTGGAATTGAAACTTATGAAAGAACCCGCTCCACTTCCCGCTACTGGTACCTTTTAATCGCACCATTTTGGAATTGAAACTTTTCAAGTGTGCGCATGGTGTACCGAGTTGGCATTCTTTTTACAATACTCCAACCTCCAAACTCTAAACTCCAACCTCCAAACTCTAACCTCCAAACTCTAACCTCCAAACTCTAAACTCTCACCTCTAAACTCTCACCTCTAACCTCCAAACTCTAAACTCCAAACTCTAAACCCTCACCTCTAAACTCCAAACTCTATGAACTCCCTGTCAAGAACTTTTCCTACTTTTATCCACTCAAAAAAATGATAGAATTTTAAACCAGGTTAAGCTAATGAATTATGATTAAGAAATGGTTATCGAATCTCAGGATACGCCGCAAGCTCAATGTAATAACTATTGTTGCGGTGTTAAGCATTGTAATTATGGGACTGGCTGCCAATTATTTTTTCCGCACAGCAAGGGTACTCACCATCATCATTAATGCCGAAAGGCTGCACACCCTTAATTTTCAGCTTGGTGTAGAGGATTTTTATAAATACCTCCAAACCGGCGATACCTTGCTCATAGCCCACAGTATAAAAAGTATTGATAAAGCCAACCGGATGGCTAAGGTATTTGGTAATTCGCAGGTACTGTCCGAAACCAAGACCACCACCGAGTTTGCCGAAATGCTTTATGCCGTCATCAGTGAGGCACTCGATAATAATTTTTCAAATGCCGAATTAATGGTCAAGCGCGTTAAGCTGCTGCTGATGCTCAACAACACCCAATTGCTCAACAGTTTGGAGGTTGCTGCACGGGGCGCTGTAATTGGAGAAAAAGTGATTTCGATTATTTCGGATTACACGAAGAATCCCTCCGAAAAAAAGCTGGAAGAACTTCAGGCAGCCATTAGCGAAATTCATGGCTTTTATGAAATATTTGCCTCTGCCATCAGCGATATCAACAACTTCGCCAACAGGCTGCTTATTTATGGAATAGTCATTATCACCTTATTACTTGGAGTAGTTACCTTAATTCTGGCGTGGTTTATCTCGGGTTTATTCTCGCGATCAGTGCTTTTGTTAAGTGATAATTTTAAGGAGATAGTAAGGGGCAACCTCAACGAAAATATCGAAATCAAATCGAGGGACGAGCTTGGCCTGCTGGCCGAATCTTTTACCGAAATGCAACAAAGCCTGCAGGATGTTGCCAATAAAATGCAGCAAATCTCGGATGGGGATTATTCGGTATCTATCATCCCCAAATCAGATCAGGATAGGTTGTCCTTGTCGCTCAATAAAATGACAATGGCTTTGCGGACTGTTTCGGGTGAAAATGAAGCCCAAAACTGGATGAAGAGTGGACAAAACGAATTAAACGAAAGGCTGCGTGGTGATAAAAATCTGCAGGAGCTCACTACCCAGGCTATCACTTTTATTGCCGAATATTTAGGGGTTCAAATGGGCGCTTTTTATATTCCGGATGAAAGCGGGAAAGCGCTCACGCTTTTTGGGAGCTATGCTTTCAGCAAGCGGAAAACACTCAACGATAGCTTTAAAATAGGAGAGGGGCTCGTGGGGCAGGCTGCTTTTGGCCGCCAGGCAATTTCGCTTACACGGTTGCCCTCCGACTATACCCGCATTACCTCGGCTACTGGCGATATGGCACCCCGCAATGTGCTGGTATATCCACTTGTTTACGAAGGTCAGCTTACCGGTGTAATCGAGGTGGCTTCCAAGGATGAACTTGATGATTTCAAAACTGAATTTCTAAATGCTGTTTCCGAGAATATCTCCATCGCCATCAATTCGGCAAAATCGAGGGTAAAGCTCCAGGAACTTTTGCATCAAACCCGCGAACAAGCCGATGAATTACAAACACAACAGGAAGAGCTAAGGGTTTCGAACGAAGAGCTGGAAGAGCAAACAAAAGCGCTCAAGGAGAGCGAAAAAGAATTGCAGGCACAGCAAGAGGAACTCAGGGTGATTAATGAAGAGCTGGAAGAAAAAACCCACTCTCTTGAACTACAAAAAAAAGAGATTACCGATAAAAACGATGTACTTACGGTAATGAAAGAGGATTTGGAAGAGAAGGCCAAAGAACTCGAAATTACCTCTAAATACAAATCGGAGTTCCTGTCGAGCATGTCGCACGAGTTGAGGACCCCACTCAACAGCTTGTTGATACTTTCAAAAAACCTGCTTCAGAATAAAAAGAAAAACCTTAACGATGATCAGCTCGAGTCGGTGGAGATCATCCGCAAAAGCGGTGTCGATTTGTTAAACCTAATCAACGAAATCCTTGACCTCTCCAAAATTGAATCAGGGAAGATGAGTCTGACGGTCGAGAATGTCAGGTTTAGCGATTTGGCTCAAAGTGTGAAACGCAACTTTGGGCACGTTACCGGCGAAAAAGGACTAAAGCTCATTGTTGATGTGTCGCCCGATTTGCCCGAAACGGCTCAAACGGATATTATTCGTCTTGAACAGGTAATAAGGAATTTGATTTCCAATGCCATTAAATTTACGGATACAGGTTCAATTACTGTAAAATTTGCAGCTGCTCCGGGAAATATTAATTATAAGAATCCAGCCATCAATAAAGATAAATATTTTGCCATTTCGGTTACTGATACCGGAATTGGAATTCCTCCCGAAAAGCAACGCATCATTTTCGAAGCATTTCAACAGGCCGATGGCAGCACCTCACGGAAATATGGTGGTACCGGCCTTGGTTTGTCCATCTCAACCGAAATAGCCAAATTATTTAAAGGTGAGATTCACCTGAAAAGTGAGCCGGGAGTGGGTTCAACCTTCACGGTGCTTATGCCTTTTAATTTTAAAGCTGAAGATGCCACAGCTCAATCCGGAAAACCCGGACCTGCTGTAGTTGTTGATCATGTAGATCGAAGCTCCAGGCCATCTGCCCCAAAACCTAATCTTGCTAAAACAATCGAAAGTATTAAATCAATCGAAGACGACCGCGATAATTTTACCGGCGATGACCGCGTGATATTGGTTATTGAGGATGATTTGAATTTTGCTCGTGTGTTGAAAAGTCAGTGCCACGAAAAGAAATTTAAGTTTTTACATTCTGCCACAGGCGAAACAGGGCTGATTTTGGCCGAAAAGTATTTGCCCGATGCCATCATCCTGGATATTAAGCTTCCCGGCATGGATGGGGTCATGGTGCTGGATCGCATTAAGGAAAATCCTAAAATTCGTCATATCCCCGTCCACATGATGTCGGCGCTGGAAGAAACACTTGATGTTTATCAAAAAGGAGCCATCGGCTACCTTACCAAACCCATCGACAGTGATGAGCTGGACGAAGCTTTTAGGAAATTTGAAGGAATTATTGATAAGTCGGTAAAAGACTTGCTGATTATCGAAGATGAGGAAGTGCTGCGAAAGCAGATTATCGAAATTATTGGCCGCGAAGATGTGGAGCCGGTGGGTGCCGGCACAGGTGAAGAAGCATACAGGCTTTTGAAAGAGAAAAAATTCGACTGCATTGTTTTGGATCTTGGCTTGCCCGATATTTCGGGATTCGATCTGCTCGAGAAAATTGAGAAAGACAAAACCATCACCTTGCCCCCGGTAATAATTTATACAGGACGGGATTTGAGCAGGGAAGAAACTGCCAGATTGAAAAAATATTCCGAATCCATCATCATCAAAGGTGTGAAATCCGAAGAGCGTTTGCTGGACGAAACAGCCTTGTTCCTGCATCGTGTTGTTGATCACCTTCCAAAAAATAAGCAGGAAATCATCAGCTCCCTGCACGATAAAGATGCCGTGTTCAGAGGTAAAAAGGTGTTGCTGGTTGATGATGATATGCGTAACCTGTTTGCCATGTCGAAGGTGTTGGATGATAAGGGAATGGTTATTATTGAAGCCGAAAACGGAAAAGTGGCCATTGAAAAACTTGAGAAGGAAAAAACCATGGATTTAATCCTGATGGACATCATGATGCCCGTGATGGACGGCTATGAAGCGATGACAAAGATCAGGAAAAATCCGGCTTTTAAATCCATCCCCATCATTGCCATCACTGCCAAAGCCATGAAAGACGACTATGAAAAGTGCATCGCGGCGGGTGCCAGCGACTACCTCACCAAACCACTGGATGTGGATAAACTGATGTCGCTGATGAATGTTTGGCTGTATAAGTAGCGCCTGGCTTTAGCGTTAATCTTTTTTTATGGCACAAAAAAAGGCTGTCAATTAGGACAGCCTTAATTTTTTTTATGCGGAGAGCGAGGTTCTAACGGTATTGTTTTATTTCATTTTAGCCTATATTGCAATATTCTCTAAAACCATTGTTATTATAGAGTTACAAAGTTATTAACTTTTATGTAATTTCATAATATTTTATTTGTTTCTTAAATATTTGTTCGTAAATTTGTCAGTAAATATAATTCACGGACACATGACAACGGACACAAAAAAAAGAACGACCTACAAAGTACCAAAGTTTTATTTGGACGGTAAAGACGAAACAAAACCGAAAGCCATATTTTTAAAATACAGCTTCGCACCTGGCAAACGTATCTCATATTTTACCGGTTTGAGAGTTGAGGCCAGTTTATGGCATTTAGAGAAACAAAGAGTAAAAACAGCCTCTAACGGTTCTATTGAAACAAACGACATCCTGGACGATTTGTATGCGGCGGCGGTTAAGGCGGTTAAAGATGCCAGGTTAATGAAACGGATGCTCACAAAAGAGTACTTAAAAAGTGAACTCGATATTGCCAACAACAAAAAGATAGCTAAAACCGGTTTTTTTGAGCTTTACGATAGTTTTGTTAAGACTGAAAGTAAATTGAAGTCCTGGACAAAAGGCACTCACACCAAATTAGCCACTATACGGACACAATTAGAGGAGTTTGAGTTGCAACAAAAGAAAGCCAAAAAGTCTTATAAGATCGACTTGAATGAGATCAATGAGGACTTTTTTATGGAGCTTGTTAATTTCTGGCAAATTCAATACGACCTCCGCAACTCCACTATTCAGAAAAACATACATATTTTAAGATGGTTCTTTAATTGGTGCCTGAAAAAAGAGTTAATGCCAGGCAGCTACAAAGGAGTGAGAGTTGATTTAAAGAAAGGTAAAAAGAAAGTTATCTATCTGGACTTAATTGAGCTAAAACGAATTTATGAGGCCGAAATACCACCACAAAAAAACTATTTAGACCGAACAAAAGACATATTTGTTTTTCAATGCTTTACAGGTCTTCGCTATTCAGACTTAAAGAACCTCAAAACCTCCGCTATAAAAAAGGACTATTTTGAAGTAACTACCATTAAGACAGGCGAAACGGCAACCATCGAATTAAACGACACCACCAGAGAAATACTCAATAAATACACCGACTACCAGGCGGCCACCGGTAACGCTCTGCCAGTACCTTGCAATCAGGACTACAATAAATTTCTAAAACCTCTGGCGAAATTGGCCGGCATTAATGAAATTATTACTTTGGTTCACTTTGCCGGAGATAACCGAATAGAGCGCACTTATGAGAAATGGCAGTTAATTAGCTCACATACGGCCAGGCGGAGCTTCATTACTAACGGCCTGGCACTTGGTATTGGTTCAGAGGTTATAAGGTCATGGACTGGCCACAAGTCAGAGGAGAGTTTTAAAGCATATTATGAAGTAGTAAAGGAGAGAAAGCAAAAGGACATGAATAAATTCAAATTTTAGTAGTGGCACTTTTGGCATTATTGGCATTTATGGCACTTTCAAAAATTCACGGACATGGATAAATTAATTATTGAACCACATTATCAAAAGTATGCAGAGACAATGTTTTGTTTAGATTCAGGCATTGCAAATTTTTATGAGAACAATGCAAGTTTTACGTTTTTGAATATCGAAAATAATTTTGTGTTGTTTCAAAATTTCTCACTCCTTTGTTTGAAAAACATTGACGGTATTGAATTAAAACAAATACCATTGTCTGACTACATTAGAGGTTTAAATGATGGTTACACACACATATTTTCACCTTTTGTTGATACTCCAGAAACCAGAAAAGAATTAATTTTGAGAGAGGTTTTTAGGTCAAAAAGTAGTTTTCCGGTAACAGGAACTAAAGGCAATAAATTTATAAGTAATCAAAATAGCTACCTGCACGGATTTGAAGTTGGTAAGCGATATAAAGCATGGAACTATATTTTTGAGACACCAGATTATTTTGTCGAATATTTCACGAGGTTTGACACTGATTTAACTCGATTTGTTTTGACTTTAGAGAAAATATTTGCAGACAGTCAGAACCTTAATAAATTGGTATTGCTGTTAAAGGACAAAGGTTTTGTTATCGAGGAGGCAGGCCGTTTAATTTGGAGTAGAAAGCCGGTTGAATTTGCGGCAATGGCTAAAGTTTGCGAACCTCTGATTTTAGAGAAATATCACAGTCCGAAAATATTACATAGTGCCTGGACATCTTATTTCTTACACAAGTCAAAATCTGTTTTAATTTCAGAAACCTATTTTAAAGGCAATCAAAAAAACAGTGAAATACACTTTCATCAGAAAAAATTTGAGTTTATAAAAGAAAATTTTGGTATTGAATAACAAACAGTTAAAAGTTACTTAGTTACCCGGTAACTAAAGGTAACTTACTTCATATCAATATGTTGTAAGTTGTTCTTTCCTTTGTTGCTTAAATAATAATTCAAATTTATGCAGCAATTAACAGTACTTACAAAAGAGGACATTAAAGCGGCAGTCCTGGAGGCACTCTCCGAAAGTCAGCAACAAAACAAACCTACCGAAAGCACAGAGCCGGAGAAATACATTCACGGTTTACAAGGCCTGGCCGACTTTTTAGGCATCGGAGTTACGACAGCCTGGCAACTCAAAAGGAGCGGCAAACTGCCATACCACCAGACGGGCAAAAAACTATTTTTTAGCCAGAGCGAAGTTTTAGCGGCAACATTAAAACCAGCGAAGTAATGGAGGTAAATATTCACGGACAAACAAACCTCAATACTTCACAAGAGGACACCGGCGGACATTTTGAGGAGGCGGTTTATAATGACTTACCACAGATATTAAAAGCAGGTACCGACATTTTAAGCGGTAACGACAAAGAGGCCTTTTTTGCCGGTAGTTTAGCGGCATTGAGTAGCGTATTGCCAGGAGTGAGAGCGGTTTATGATGGTAAAACGATAGAGGCGAATTTATACCTCTTTTTGTATGGTAGTTTTGGTTGCGGCAAAGGAGCTTTGAAGTATGTAAGAAAGCTTGTTTCTCCGGTTCATAAATTCATGAGTCAGAAATTCACAGAACCAAAGAATAAAGAAGATGAACCATTGCGCAAACTACATTTTTTGCCAGCTAATACCAGCAAAAGCGGTTTAATTGAGTTATTGGCCGTCAATGGTAGAGGCCTAATTTTCGAGACAGAGGCCGACACTCTGGCCGACATCCTAAAACAGGATTACGGCAACTTTACCGACTTGTTAAACAAATGTTACCACCATGAAGAATATCCTTTTTACAGGCGACAAAACAAAGAGTATATTGAAATTGATGAGCCTAAATTGTCGGTTTTGCTCTCCGGTACAAATTCACAATTACAAAATTTAGTGCCAGGAGTTGAGAATGGTTTATTTAGTCGGTTCATGTATTACCGGCTTGAAATGGAGACAGGTTTTAAAAATGTTTTTGATACCTCCGGCGGCGACCTTTATCAGCGTTTTTCAGATATTGGAGAGCAAGTTTTTGATTTACACAAACAACTCTACCATGCGGCAGAGCCTGTTATTTTCAAATTACAGAGCCACCAGGAGAGCGAATTTCTGACATATTTTCAGGACTTGAAACAAACTCTCATTGACCTCTACGGAGTCAAAGTAGGCGGTAGTGTTAACCGTTTTGCACTTCAATATTTCAGAATTTTAATGATATTAACAACTCTCCGAGCTTATGAGAAGAGTGAGTTGAGACACGTTCTAATTTGCCAGGATATCGACTTTAAAAATACAAAACGAATATTTGAAACTTTTATCTGGCACGCTCTCACTATTTTCGATAGTCTGGCAGTAAAAGACACAAAAGGCTTACCACAGGACAAACAGCAATTCTTTTCAAAGCTACCGGCGGAGTTTACGACAGTTGAGGCAATAACCACCGGCAAGGAGTTTGAAATACCAGAGAGAACGGTAAAGCGGTTCTTAAAAAATAGGCAGCTATTTGAATATGTGAGACATGGTAATTATAAAAAGAATTAACTGTAATGGAAAGTTTTTCAGCATACGAAGCGCACATATTACAATACAAAATATTGAAGTTGTACCAGGACTTGTATTTTGAAATTGGCCAGTATAACCTCGCAAAAAGAGCAGGCCACCAAATAAATGAATTACTCTCTGTTATCGAATATGAGGCCGACAGATGGCCAGGCGAATTATTTATTCTCAAAAAGAAAAATAAATGACACCATCCATTTTAGATATAACAGTCAGCGGTTTTAAAAATGTTGAAACCACAGAGCCGACACCGGTTAACCTCCTCACATGGTTACTTTCGGACAAATACCGGCCAGCGGTTGAAAAAATTAGAGTATTGGCCAGACAGGAGGAGGAGGCCACCACAGAGGAGGAGAGAGAGCGGTTAAAGGCGGAGCGTACAGAGTTAAAAAAGTTATTGCCGTGTATTACTCCGAGCGGCATATTTGAGCGGCGAAATACGGCAGGACTTGTAAAATATACCGGCCTTATGTGTTTGGATATTGACAAAAAGGATAATAAACACATCACTAACTATTCAGACTTAAAGCGACAACTGGCCAATATCTTAAACTTTGCTTATGTAGGCTATTCAGTGAGCGGTAACGGCTACTTTTGTTTAGTACCGATAGCAGAGCCAGAGAAACATTTACTCCATTTTAGAGCCTTACAAGACGACATGGCGGAGTTTGGTATTATCCTGGACAATGCAGGCAGCGATATAACCAGGTTGAGGTTTTACAGCTACGATAGTGAGGCATATTTTAACCACCAGGCGGAGGTTTACACTAAAGTTTATAAAGAACCTGTAAAAGTGCCACCAAAGCAAAGAGTAATACAAGAGCAAGGTAAAGGCAATTTTGAGAAATTATTTCAACTCATTACATCCACAGGCACGGACATAACAGGAGACTATAACCAATGGTTTGAAATTGGTTGCTCATTAGCCAATGAGTTTGGAGCGGCAGGCCTGGACTATTTTCACGACATTAGCCGGTTCAGTCAGAAATATGACGGCAAAACCACAGACAAACAATTTAAACATTGCCTCAAACATGGTTATAAATTTAGCCTGGACACATTCTTTTATTATGCGAAATTGGCCGGTATTACTCTGGACAAAGTGAGAGAAATAAAACCTCCTCCTCCGGCGAAAGTGCCAAAAGTGCCACAAGTGCCACAAGTGCCACAGCAAAAAAATGAAGTTGAGGAGCTTATTGAGTATTTCGATAGCGTAAAATTACCAGAGCCTCCGGTTAAATTGGAGAGCTACTCAACAATAACCGATACCAGACTATTTGTTGAGAACCATATTCAGACAATAAAAAGTAATATTAGAGCGGACTACAAACAGCCTCACATTGATAGGCTAAAAAAGTTTAAACTGAAATTAACAGCGAATTAACAGTGATACAGGAGAGAAAAATAAAGACCTCCGATAGTCAAACAGACAAACCAGAGGCCAAATATTTTCACGGACTGGACAAAGATAATAAATTTCTAAAATAGAAAAAAATAGAATTATGAAAAAAGTAGGCAGACAACCAGGCGCACCGAAAACAGGGGGACGAACCGCCGGAACTCCAAATAAAATCACAAACGATTTGCGGACGAGGATAAGCGATTTTTTAGCCGATAATTGGGAGATTTTCCAAGACGATTTTAGCGGCCTCGAACCAGAAAAAAGGATGGCTTTTTATGAAAAACTTTTGCAATATGGTTTACCGCGTTTGCAGGCCACAGAATTTACAAATAAATTCGATGTTAATGAGCTTTCAAATCAGGAACTGGATATTTTGATAGAAAGGATTAAAAGTGCATAACCGAGCGAAAAAAGAAATACTCAAAGCATATTTGGCC